>Ga0209454_1000398_pt1 | contig 22976 bp, 25 predicted proteins | sample WorMetHERISLAND1_2_FD_187400 | JGI IMG/M metagenome (GOLD analysis project Ga0209454, IMG submission 187400) | Marine gutless worms symbiont microbial communities from Max Planck institute for Marine Microbiology, Germany - Olavius geniculatus... | ecosystem: Host-associated > Annelida >... | reverse complement strand
CCGCGGTACTTGTCATCTCAATGGCATTGAATCATTCTGGTCGTAGGCCAAACGGAGGCTTGCAAAATTCAATGGTGTTCCCAGACATACGTTTCATCTACACCTCGAAGAATGTGAATTCAGATTCAATCATCGGGAGGAAAACTTATTGATATAATACTCATTTTACTGAGAGAAAATCCTCTCTAAAGTTATCTAGACCCTTCGTTAAAGTTATCAATCGGGAACTCCCAAAGATATTGATCAGCACGTTTTTCCATAACGTGGAAGCGAGATTTTTCCTGGGGGCGTTGAGACATTCCAAGACGTTACACGCTTTGGCGGTGCTGATTGCCAATTATCTTGCGGAACGTAAGTCCGTCCGGTACAGCGAGTAAGATTATTTGCATGACCAACCGAGACAGTGGTCTTCTTCACCGGCTCTACGGTCGCCCGGCGACGCATCTTTCGGCGATGGCTATAAGAGACCAGCTTCCGACAGGTATGGTGGATATAGCAGCAAATGTGCCGCGCGGGAAATATGCCCTGTTTGTGGGGGGGCGTTTTATGCCAATCGTGCGGGTATATCCTGGTTCGTAAAACACGTGGCTCCTCGTATTCGGATCAAGACCTGCATTGTCGGCAAGGGGTTTGAGAAGCTGAAGCGTGAGCTGGAGCGCGCAGGAAAAGTCGAGGTTGTCGGTGGAGTGGACGCTCTTGCCGAGTGGTATCGGAATGCGCACTTTGTGGTGGCACCGATTTTTGACGGCTCGGGAATGAAAACGAAAGTAGCCGAAGCACTAATGTATGGCAAGAAGGTAGTAGGTACACCGGAGGCATTCTCAGGTTATGAGGATGTTGCTGACAAGGCCGGATGGGTCTGTGAGTCGGTAGATGAATTTGTAGCTGCTATTGGTCTTGCCCAGGAAACGATTACGCGGGGGTTTGATCGGGAACTGCGAGCAATTTATGTGCGGGAATACTCCTTTGGAGCTGCGCGGGAACGCTTCCAGGATATACTGTGTTTCAAACCAATGCCATTAAGTTAAGCTCAAAGCCCCTCTTCCGTCGGGATAGGGGCTTGCCCCGTACCTATCGCCGGGGGGGAGCTAGTAGAGATGCTACTGGAGTTACCGGCGATAGGTGCGGGGTAAAAGCTTGCCGCCGCACTCCGAAGCGCCCGCTGGTACCTTGCAGAATCGGGAACCGACCCTATTGCAATATCTGCGGCACGATATTACCTTCCCGCTCTATGTGGAGGTGGATCTAATCTACAATCTGGCTTGTCCGGCCAGCCCTATCCACTACCAGCACGATCCCGTACAGACGATAAAAACGAATGTGCACGGAGCAATCAATATGCTTGGCCTGGCGAAGCGATTACGCGCCCGGATTTTTCAGGCAAGCACCAGTGATATCTATGGTGATCCGACCGTACACCCCCAAGGTGAAGATCATTGGGGTAATGTGAATCCAATCGGGACCAGAAGCTGCTACGATGAAGGAAAACGCTGTGCCGAGACCTTGTTCTTCGATTACCACCGCCAGCATGAGCTTGACATTAGGGTCGCGCGCATTTTCAACACCTACGGTCTGAGGATGCATCCAAACGATGGGCGCGTGGTGAGCAATTTCATCGTACAGGCATTGCAGGGTACTGATATCACCCTGTATGGTGACGGTCGGCAGACCCGGAGTTTTTGCTATGTCGATGACATGGTGGATGGCATCCTGAGTTTCATGGATATGCCGTCGGGTGAAAACGGGACGCTCGGTTTTTCGGGACCGATCAATCTCGGAAATCCCGATGAGCTCACGATCTGTCAGTTGGCGGAGAAGATCATACAGCTCACCAATTCCAGCTCCAAACTGGTATTCCGCCCGTTGCCCGCTGACGACCCGATGCGGCGCCAGCCGGATATCTCCTCTGCTCGGGAATACCTGGAATGGGTGCCGAAGGTGGCACTGGAGGAGGGATTGCGCAGAACGACCGAGTATTTCAAACGGGTAGTGCTTAATATGTAGTGATCGTGTCATTCTTCCAGCGGAGCAGGAAAGGCTTCAGTGGGAAGCTCATCACTACTGTCAGGCACTACCTCCGAACGGGTGGTGTTCTAATTTTGTTGCTGCCGAGTATAGGGTGCCTTGAAAACTCTCTATCATGGGGGGGGTGAGGCACCCCATAAACCGGAAACAACAAAGTTAGAACACCACCTTCGAACAGATCATCTGATACGCCTGCATTCTCCGGTTCTCCTTACAGTCGGAGTATCTTGTTGACTTTGCAGTACCCGGTGCAGGAATGCAAGCGTAACCTGGCTCCAAGATGCTGATTTTGCATATCATTACCACGGTCAACCGGGGCGGTGCCGAGAATCACCTGGCGGAATTGGTCTCAGGTCAGGTTACCAGGGGACATGATGTCGCTGTCGCTTACCTGAAGGGTGACGGCTACTGGGCAGGATACTATCGTAAGCTCGGCGTCGAGGTGTTTCCGCTCGGATTGAAGCGGTATGGTGATATCAAGCCACTGCTGTTGTTACGCAAAGCAATCTCTGCTCTTCGGCCGGACGTGGTTCACGCGCATATGCCGCCCGCCGAGCTGTATGGGAGGCTGTCTCTGATCGGGTCGCCGAGCTCGATTGTCTTCATCATTTCGAAGCACGTGGATGGGAGGTTTTTCCACGGCTCAGAAGGACAAACGGAGTCGCTCCTCGGTGCCGCTTTGGCCCGATTCGTGGCCAGGCGCGCGAAATACGTCATTGCGGTCTCTCAGGCAGTAAAGGATTTCATGACCTCGGAGCTGGTTGGTTTGCCCCCGGACAAGGTCACGGTCGTCAGACACGGCGTCAGAACCGATGCTTACGACGAGGTGCCGGCCGATGCCGTAGCAGATGTTCGGCACCGGTTTGGCATCGCCGCCGATGACATCACCATCGGCACCGTCGCAAGGCTGGTACGCCAGAAATCGCTTCATATCCTGCTCACGGCGTTCAGCCAATTTCAGGCACGGGCGGCCTGTAGGTCCAGGTTACTCATCGTAGGGACCCGGACCACTCGGGGCCGATCTGCGCAAGTTGGCCGATGATCTGGGCATCTCTGAACACGTTATCTGGGCCGGGTTCCGAGAGGATATCCCGGTGCTCATGAAGGCAATGGATATCTTCGCGCTTACGTCGGAGTACGAAGGTTTCGGGTTGGTCCTGATCGAGGCGATGGCTGCCGGAAGACCGGTCATCGCCAGCCATGTCAGTGCCATTCCGGAAATTGTCGACGATGGTGTCTCGGGGATCCTGTGTCGATACGGCGATGTATCCGCATTGGTGGATGGACTGGAACGACTGCTTGATGCGTCGGTGCGCAAAGGATATGGAGAGGCCGGAAAGGCGCGCGTAAGTGAATGTTTTTCGCCGGACGGGATGGTGGAGCAAACCATATCCCTGTATCGTTGATTATTCCTTGGGATATCGAATCGACATGAACATGCGGTTTACGCGCAAGCAGGTCGTTGGAATGATGGAGGAGGCGGGATTGGGGGCTAGCGAGATTTCCGATTCCGCAACCTTCCGGTGCGTGGTTGGGTTCAGGAAAAGTTTCTAGCGGCGGATGTGCGGCATCGCGGGTGTTTTTTCCGCACGGCCACCGCGGTGGATGCCGCGATTCAGGTTGCGAGGCATATGGCAAGTGCATTGGTCCACCGCGGTCCCGACGCCGGCGGGCACTGGGTCGATGCGGATGTGGGGATTACCCTGGTCCATCGGCGCTTGTCGATCCTAGACCTCTCGCCGGCCGGCCACCAGCCGATGGTTTCGGTGAGCGGGCGCTTCGTGTTGGTCTTCAATGGCGAGATCTACAATCATTCAGCGCTCCGCAAGGAGCTGGAACGGGGCGGTGCTCAAGCCCCTCTGCCCGGCTCTGTGCCGGGAAAAGAAGGGGGGGTACGCCGTGGCGTGGGCATTCGGATACCGAAACCTTGCTTACAGCCTGCGAGCGGTGGGGGGTGGAAGAGACCTTGCACCGCTCGGTGGGTATGTTCGCCATCGCCTTGTGGGACCGGGCCGAGCGGCGATTGCATCTGGCACGTGACCGGGTAGGCGAGAAACCCCTCTATTACGGGTGGTGCAGGGGGGGTCGTCTTTGCTTCCGAGCTCAAGGCGCTGCGTCGGTTTCCGGGCTTCGATAATCTGATCGACCGGGATGCGTTGGCGGCCTATCTCCGCTTCGCCTATGTGCCCGAGCCCTGGTCGATCCATGAGGGGATCTACAAGCTGGAGCCCGGCTGCCGACTGACACTGACGCGGGAGGGTGTTACCAACCTACCGTCCGATCCGCCACGCGCGCCGACGGACGCGCCGGGATTGTCGTTGCGGCGTTGGTGGTCCCTGCACCGGGTCGTGGCGGCGGGAGAGGCCACCCCCCTGGAGGACGAGACCGCAGCGGTCGACATGCTCGAAGCGCGGCTGCGTGAGTCGATCCGGCTCCAGTCCATCGCCGACGTGCCCCTCGGGGCCTTCCTTTCCGGCGGGGTGGATTCGTCCACGATCGTCGCCTTGATGCAGTCGGAAGCGGTCACGCCGGTCAGGACCTTCACCATCGGGTTCGAGGATACCGCACACGACGAGGCCATTCACGCCCGCGCCGTCGCTCGCCATCTGGGTACGGATCACACGGAGCTCTACGTGACTCCCCGCGAGGCGCTGGATGTCATACCACAACTTCCACGCCTGTACGACGAGCCGTTCGCCGATTCTTCCCAGATCCCAACCTTTCTGGTTTGCTGCCAGGCACGGCGACAGGTCACCGTGGCGCTCTCCGGCGATGCCGGCGATGAGCTGTTCGGAGGCTACAATCGCTATCTCCGGGCCCGGCGTATCCGGACTATGCTCGCCTGGATGCCGTGGTCCGTGCGTCAGGCCATGATTCGGTTGATCCTGAGTCAGTCCGTGGCGCGTTGGGATGCCCTGGGTGGCTGGTTGAACGTGGGTATGAATCTCCTCGGTAACAGGCTCCATAAGCTGTCGGAAGGCTTGTCGGGTGTCCGCGACCTCGATGCTTTCTACTACAATCTGGTTTCCGCATGAAAACAGCCGCCGGCCGTTGCGCCGGGCGCGCGCGAGGCATCACCACTGCCGACTCGCCGGGATGAATGGCCGGTGCTGCGCGACCCTGAACACCGGATGATGTATCTGGATGCCATGACCTATCTCCCGGGCGATATCCTCTGTAAGGTCGATCGGGCGGCGATGGCGGTCTCGCTGGAGACGCGGGCACCTTTTCTGGATCATCGGGTGGTGGAACTCGCGTGACGGATGCCGCTGACGCTGAAGATCCGCGGCGGGGTGGGGAAATGGCCGCTACGCCGGATCCTCTACAAATACGTGCCGCGGGAGCTGATCGAACGGCCCAAGCAGGGCTTCGGCATCCCACTGGCGGAGTGGCTGCGTGGTCCCCTGCGGGACTGGGCCGAGGATCTGCTGGATGAGCGACGCCTGGATGGCGAGGGCTACCTCGATCCCACGCCCATCCGCCGGTACTGGCGGGAACACTTAAGTGGACAGCGTAATCGACAGCACGCGCTCTGGGTGGTACTGATGTTCCAAATCTGGCTCGAAGCACAAGTCTGAGATGTTCGCTTACTGGTTTCTCTACCTGCTCCCCGCGGTCCCGGCGTTCATCGGGGTGAGACCGCGTAACATGTTCTCCCTATCCTGGATTGCCGTCGGCCTGCTATTCATCCTGGCAATCGGTTACCGAGATGAGGTCGGTGGGGATTGGGGCAACTATCTCATACACTACTACCACTTCACCGAAGCGCCTATAAACGAGCTTCTCGCTTCGGATCCCGGGTACAGATTGCTCAATCGGCTCATAGCCGAATGGGGGTGGCAGATCTATGGGGTCAACGCAGTCTGCGGGGCAATCTTCATCCTGGGCTTGCTTGCATATTGCCGGCAGCTGCCGGCACCCTGGCTGGGGTTTGCGGTGGCGGTACCCTATCTGATCATCGTTATCGCCATGGGTTACACCAGGCAGAGCGTTGCCCTCGGCCTCTTCTTTCTCGCCCTGGCCGATATGGAGCGTGGTCACTTTCTGCGGTATCTCCTGTGGGTGAGCATCGGTACGACCTTCCATAAGAGCGCGGTGCTGCTGGTGCCGCTGGGTATCTTCACCACTCACCGACAAGGTTGGCTCTGGCGTAGCGTGGCGGTGGCCGCGGCGGCTTATGGCCTGTGGGACCTTTTTCTGGAAGAACACCAGGATTACCTGTGGCGTGAATATGTGGACAAGCAAATGGAATCGCAGGGGGCGGTAATCAGGGTCTGGATGAACCTGGTTCCGGGTCTGTTGCTGCTGGTGTACAGGAAGCGGTGGAAGGAGCTGTTTCCCGCTTACTCGGTTTGGTTCTGGCTGTCCATTGCCGCACTGATCGGTGTTGTCCTCGTCGGTTATGCAACGACCGCGGTGGATCGCATTTCCCTCTATTTCACACCTTTGCAGGTCGCGGTGTTCGCGCGCCTGCCGCTGCTGCTGCACGATCGTTTTCCGCCGCCGTTGCTGCGTTTCAGTATCGTCATGGGATACGCCACGGTGCTCTTCGTGTGGCTGAATTATGCGACCCATGCCCAGTATTGGCTGCCATACCGGAACATGCTGTTGCAGCGAGACAATTTGATGCAACAAGACGACTGGTATTACAGGCCGATCGAATGAAGGTCCTGTTTTTTGCCAACACGGATTGGTATCTCTACAACTTTCGGCTCGGGCTCGCGCGTTTTCTGCATGAGCGAGGGGTCGAGGTCGTGATGATGTCGCCGTACGGGGCTTATGGTCCGCGGATCGAAGCGGCAGGTTTTCACTGGTTTCCGCTCCCCATGGACCGGCGTAGCCTGAACCTGGTCGGTGAGCTGACACTGCTGAGGCGGGTTTTGGAGGTCTTGCGATCGGAACAGCCGGATGTGATCCACAACTTCACGATAAAGTGTGTGGTGTATGGCTCGCTTGCAGCCCGGTGGCTCGGGATCGGTCGGCGTATCAATGCGGTCACCGGGCTGGGCCATGTATTCACCAGCGATTCGCTGCAGGCGAAGCTGCTCAGACCGCCGGTGAAAGCCCTGCTCAAGCTCGCGCTCGGCGGTTCCGAAAGCCGACTTATCCTGCAGAATTCGGACGATGTGCGCCTTTTCTCCGAGCTCGGCCCGGTCGAAGACGAACGGATTCACCTTATCAGAAGCTCCGGCGTGGATACCATCCGTTTTGCCCCATTCGAACGGAACCGGAAGGGACCCTTCCGGGTCCTTTTCGCCGCGCGCCTGTTGTGGGAGAAAGGTATCCGGGAATATGTCGATGCCGCCGAGCGGTTGGGCTCGAGGACGAGGGGAGTGGAATTCCTGTTGGCGGGCAGATCGGATCAAGGCAACCCTTCCGCGGTGCCGAAAGAGGCTATCGCGCGGTGGGACAAGACGGGGGTGGTCAAGATACTCGGGGACATGTCGATGACATGACCCGATTGATGCGCACCGTGGATCTGGTTGTATTGCCGAGCTACCGGGAGGGTGTCCCCAGGGGACTGATCGAGGCAACGGCGATGGGGTTGCCGGTTATCACCACGGATGCACCCGGGTGCCGGGAGGTCGTGGACGATGGGGTCAATGGATTCCTGGTCCCCATCGGAGACGCGGCGGCATTGAGCGACAAGATCGAGTACCTGCTCAAGGCCCCGGAGGTCTGCCGACGGTTCGGTGCCGCCGGGCGCAGGAAGGTGTTGGAGGAATTCGATGAGCGGATCGTCTTCCGCAAGACCTATGCCGTCTATCAGGAATTGGGGATTTGATCCGGGTGGATCTCCGCTGCTTTGAAGTGCGAAGGGGGCCTATTTTTGCTCGACTCAGGCAGTCGATGGTGCCGAGGAGAGGACTTGAACCTCCACGGGCTTACGCCCACTAGTACCTGAAACTAGCGCGTCTACCAATTCCGCCACCTCGGCAGGTGGTCCGGAGCGGCGCTGCCCGATCCGGCCGGAGAGAGCTTGCCATGCTAGTGAGACAAAAGGGGCTTGTCAACGGTACACTGATTTCCTTTTCGGAGCGGAAAATCCCATTGTGGTGAAACCCAAGCAGGCAAAATCCCGGGACGCGGACCCCCACCGCCGGCGCGAAGCGAAGAAGTATGCCAATCCCATTCCAAGCCGGGAGTTCATCCTCGATACCCTTACCGAGACCGACGTTCCACTCACCTTCGACGAGATCGCCGCCGCCTTCGACATCCGTGACGCGGAGGAGCTCGTCGCCCTGCAGCGTCGTCTCGGTGCCATGGTGCGGGACGGGCAGTTGGTACTCAATCGCCGGCAGGCTTATTGTCTGGTAAACAAGCAGGACCTGATCGCGGGTCGGGTGATCGGTCACCCGGATGGTTTCGGCTTCGTCAAGCCGGACGACGGCGGCGATGACGTCTATCTCTATCCCCGCCAGATGCGCGGTCTGTTCCACAACGACCGGGTGGTGGTGCGGATCATCGGCCGGGATCGCCGGGGACGGCTGGAAGGATCGGTGGTGGAGGTGCTGGAGCGCAATACGCACACGGTGGTCGGACGCTTTTACCAGGAGAGCGGCGTCGGCTTCGTGGTCCCGGACAACAAGCGTCTGGTCCATCACATCATCATCCCCAGCGACCGGATCGCCGGCTCCGAGCAGGACCGGATCGTCGTCGCCGGGATCACGGACCAGCCGACTAAACGCACTCAGCCCATCGGGAAGATCCTGGAGGTGGTCGGGGACCACATGGCGCCGGGGATGGAGACGGACATCGCGGTTCGCACCCACGACCTCCCGGTCGAGTGGCCGGCGGCGGTAGAGGCCGAGATCGCGGATCTAGAAACCGAGGTCCCGGCCGCGGCCGCGGCCAGGGACGGGCGGGTCGATCTGCGTCGGCTGCCGCTGGTGACGATCGACGGGGCCGATGCCCGGGACTTCGACGACGCCGTCTACTGCGAGCGCACCCCCAAGGGTTGGAAGCTCCTGGTCTGCATCGCCGATGTCTCCAGCTATGTGGAGCCGGGTACGGCCCTGGACACGGAGGCCCACCAGCGGGGCAACTCGGTCTATTTCCCGGATCGAGTGATCACCATGCTGCCGGAGGTTCTGTCCAACGGACTCTGCTCCCTCAATCCCGACGTCGAGCGGCTGTGCATGGCCTGCGAGCTGTACGTAAGCCGCGCGGGAAAGGTCACCAGATCCCGCTTCTTCGCGGCGGTGATGCGCTCTCACGCCCGTTTCACTTACGATCAGGTGGCGGCCTTGCTCGGGGACGACGAACCGCGGCTGCGCCGACGCTTTGCGGAGCTGCTGCCCCACCTGCACGCGCTCTATGCCCTCTACCAGGCCCTCCATGGGGCGCGGGCGGAACGTGGGGCCATCGATTTCGATACCATCGAGACCTCCTTCGAGCTCGACGAGCAGGGTCGCGTCCTGGCGATCCGACCGCTGGTACGCAATGTTGCCCATCGGATCATCGAGGAGTGCATGCTCGCGGCCAATGTGGCCGCCGCCAGGCTTTTTCAGCGCAAGCGGATGCCGGCCCTGTACCGCATCCACGAGACGCCCAAGGAAGAGAAACTGAGCGACCTGCGGGAGTTCCTCGCTGGGCTGTCCCTGCGTTTGCCCGGCGGCAAGCGACCCACGGCAAAGGATTACGCGGCCCTGCTCGACGCGGTCCGGGCGCGCCCGGACCGACACCTGATCCGGACCGTGCTGCTGCGTTCCATGCAGCAGGCCATATACAGCTCCGAGAACGCGGGTCATTTCGGACTCGCTTATCCCGCCTATACCCACTTTACGTCGCCCATTCGCCGTTACCCGGACCTGATCGTCCACCGGGCCATCAAGCATCTGCTGGCGGGAGGGACCGCGGCGGATTTCGATTACGCCAAGCCGGACCTGCGGCGCATCGGTGAGCACTGCTCCGGCACCGAACGCCGGGCCGACGAGGCTACCCGTGACGTCGAGTCCTGGCTCAAGTGCGAATATATGGAAGACAAGATCGGCGCGGAATTCGAGGGCACTATTACCAGCGTCAACTCCTTCGGCATCTTCGTGGAGCTCGACCGGATCCACGTGGACGGCTTGGTGCACATTACGGCCCTGGACAACGATTTCTATCACTTCGACCCGGTCGGACACCGGCTCATGGGAAAACGCACCGGCACTGTCTACCGCCTCGGCGACCGGCTGCGGGTCCGATTGGCGGCGGTAAACCTGGACGAACGCAAGATCGATTTTGTCCCGGCGCCGCGCGGGCAGGGTGGTTCCAAAAAGCGCAAGCACAAGGTTTGAGCCGGCGATAATGGAAACTACGAATCACGCGAATGGCGCGAATCAGTCCGAGCGAATTCTTTGGAAGAACGAAAGCTATCGTATCGTCGGTGCCTGTTTTGCGGTGTATAACGAGGTGGGAAGCGGTTTTCTCGAGGCCGTTTACCAAGAATGTCTGGCGATTGAGCTGGCGGAGCGTGGGGTTGCTTTTCGAGAACATCCGAACTTGCATCTGACCTATCGCGGGGTGACATTGCGGCAGAAGTACCAACCGGACTTCGTATGTTTCGACAAGATCATTGTCGAACTAAAAGCTGTTGCGCAAATTGCAGACGAGCATCGTGCTCAAGTGATCAATTACTTGAAGGCAACCGGGATGAAATTGGGTCTCTTGGTGAATTTCGGCAGTCATCCCAACCTTTGGTATCAGCGCCTTGTCAGTCAAAACCCCCGTATCCATTCGCGCGATTCGCGTGATTCGTAGTTTCTTTTGTTGACGAGCATCGTGTTCAAGCGATCAATTGCTTGAAGATAGTCGGGGCGAGACAGGGGCTCTTAGTGAATTTCGGCCGCTACCCCAACCTTTGGTATCAGCGCCTTGTCAGTCAAAACCCCCGTATCCATTCGCGCGATTCGCGTGATTCGTAGTTTCTTTTGCGGACGAGCATCGTGTTCAAGCGATCAATTGCTTGAAGATAGTCGGGGCGAGACAGGGGCTCTTAGTGAATTTCGGCCGCTACCCCAACCTTTGGTATCAGCGCCTTGTCAACCAAAACCCCCGTATCCATTCGCGCAATTCGCGTGATTCGTAGTTTCTTACATGAGCTCGAGCAACCAAATCGTCGTCGCGGGTATTCACAGTGTTCGTGCTGCGTTGAAGCACGGCGACGAGGGCGTGCTGGCGGTATGGCTGGAGGACCGGCGGCGCGACCGGCGCCTGGCGGAGCTCGCCGAGCTGGCGCAACGGGCGGGTATTGCGGTCCGGCGGGTAACGCGGGATGGACTGGACGGCGCGGCCGAGGGCGCGCACCACCAAGGCGTGCTGGCCTGGGTGCGGTCCCCGGCGGTCCGTGGGGAGGCGGATCTCGGCACTATCCTCGACAATACTCGAAGTCCCCCTTTGCTGCTGATCCTGGACGGCGTTCAGGACCCCCACAATCTGGGGGCCTGTCTGCGCACTGCCGACGCGGCCGGCGTGCAGGCCCTGATCGCACCCAAGGACAAGGCGGTCGGTCTGACCGCGGTCGCCTGCAAGGTCGCCAGCGGCGCTGCCCGAACCGTCCCTTATGTCCGGGTTACCAACCTCTCACGCACGATGGCGGATCTCAAGGCGCGGGGCATCTGGTTGATCGGAACGGCCGAAGAGGCAGGGGCCGATCTGTTCGAGACCGACCTCACCGGCCCCCTCGCGCTCGCTTTGGGCGGGGAAGGCAAAGGGTTGCGCCGCCTGACCAGGGAACGCTGCGATCTGCTGGTACGGCTCCCCATGCTGGGGATGGTAGAGAGCCTGAATGTCTCCGTGGCCACGGGGATCTGCCTCTACGAAGCACTGCGACAGCGGCGGGACGGCAATCCCGGATGATTCGGCGCAGCCTGGGGAACCGGACGGGTTGGGGGTGCGATCCTGAATTATTGGGCGTTGTCCGGAGGAGCTGACTATCCACGTTTAAACTTTCCCGAAAACATGATCCCGGCAGACCTGTCTGCCGACCGTTGATGCCGAATGGATGTTCTCGCGGTTCTCGTTGATACGCGCGCAGGGAAGCCGGCATCGCAAACAGTCAATCGCCGCGTGCCGGGCCGGAACCCCAGCCAGGCTCTCCGTCAATCTTCGGCAATCCGGCGCAGACCGGGAATATCGAGCCGGAAGGAATTGGCGCCTACCTCCACCAGCAGGCCCCGGCGCTTGTACTCGGCGATGATGCGGCTGGTGGTCTCGGTGGTAATCCCGAGCATGGCGCCCATGTCCTCACGGCAGAAGAGCTCGCACTCGCTGCCTACCCGGTTGTGCATCAGGCGCAGCAACAACCGGGCTACGCGCTGACGGGCAGAGCCCGTAGACAGCTCCGTCAACCAGGTATCCGCCTCGGAGAGCGCCCGCTGCCAACGGGTCATGAGCTCATGGTAGAGCTTGGGGTTTTCCCGACCGAGAATGCGCACCACCCGCGCCGGATAGCGACAGATCTCCGTGTGATGAATGGCGATCGCATCGTGCTCGTAGCGATCCTCCACCAAGGCCTCGAGTCCGATCACATCGGTGGTGTGGGCGAGCCGCACGATACGCTGTCCACCGCCCGGCAGGTACTGGACCAGCTTGAAGGTCCCCCGGCGAACGGTGAACATATGGTCCCCAACGTCTCCGGTATGGTACAGAACGGTGCCGGGATCGACCGCGAACTGGTCGATGGGGTCATGGATGTGCTTGAAATCCTGCTCTTCCAGGCCGGCGAACAGTACGGAGGTACGCAGGAAACAACTCAGGCAGTCGGCCTCCCCCGACCAGGCCACGCGCAGTGTGATGTTTTCCACGGTTGGACTCCAGATTGCCGGGTGAATCGATCAAGTATTCGATTTTACTCCGTTGAGTGTAACCGAATTATAGGTGGGAAAAACCTGCACGGCGGTCATGCGTTCGTGTCCCCGGAGCGACGCCCATGCCCTGCGGCGTCAGGCCGCGGGTCGCTCCTCCTCTCTCTGCGCCGGCTCCGGGGATACCTTGTTCTCCGGGCCGAGCATGATCGCGATGGGGCGGGTTTGGGGGTTGGCGTCGAGGGCGATCTTGAGGACCATCGTCAACGGCACCGACAGGAACATGCCCACCGGGCCCAGGACCCAGCCCCAGAAGACCAAGGAGACAAAGACCACGAGGGTGGAGAGACCAAGGCCCTGCCCCATGAACCTGGGCTCGATCATGGCACCGACGGTGACGTTGACCACCAGGTAGCCGATGGCGATCCAGAGCGCCGACTGGACATCGAGCTGCACCAGGGCCAGCAGGACCGCGGGGATCGCCGCGATGATGGAGCCGATGGTCGGCACATAGTTGAACAGAAAGGCCACCAAGGCCCAGAGCGGCGCGAAGTCGAGCCCGACGTACCAAAGCCAACCCCAGATCAGGCCGCTGGTGAGCAGGCTCATGAGGGTCTTAAGGACCATGTAACGGTTGATGTTGTCGAGCACGCTCCGCAACCGTGCGAGGGAAGACGCCGGCGCCCGGAGCCCCGCCTTCAACTTGGCCGGAAGGTTGGACGCCTCGAGCAGAATGAAGATCACGGTCACTACGATCAGGAAGGTATTGGTCAGTATGTCACCCAGACCACCGAGCAGTACCCCGGCCATTTCCATGGCCTTGCCCGTATCCAGATAGTCGGCAAGGGCCGCGTGCGGCACCTCGATTCCCGCCTCTTGCAACCAGGTGACCAGCTCCCGGGTCGATTCCTTGAGCCTCATCTGATATTCGGGCAGCTGGGCCATGAAGGCGTTGAGGGAGCCGGAGACCAGGGCGACGATGAGGCCGCCGACGGCGATCATGACCGCACTCGCTGCCAGCAGCGCCAGCCAGGCAGGCGTCCCGCGACGCACGAAATAGAGCATGGTCGGGGCGGCGATGATGGCGATGAAGCCGGCAAGGAGGAAGGGAGTAATGAGCGAGGCGGCCGCATGCAGGCCCGCGACCACCAGCACGAAGGCGCCGGCGACCAACAGAAAGCGCGCCGCGGAACTGAATTCGACCTTATCTATCATCGTCTTACCTCACTCGAACGACGGAGCCCCGGACCTCCGGCTACCAACCACCCGTGGCCCTGGTGTAGCGCCACCGCTGATGATCCGGCAAAGAACCTGGCCGTTGCACGTCCGCGTGGATCTACTCGATGATGATATGCCATCAAGTCGGTACAAACCAACGCCCGGCTGGTGTTTTAATCCCTTGGAGGCTGTCTAAAAACCCAAGTACCTGCCAACCGCTTGAACCTAAGATCCCTCCTCCGTCGGGACAAGGATTTCTCGCTGCGCTCGAAATGACAAAGACGCCAGTTGTGTCATCCCGAAGCGCAGCGAGGGATCTTCATGAATCTTTCTTAACATTTAAAATCAATGGATTAGTTTTTAGACAGCCTCTTAAGGTTTAATACCCCGCCGCTTGCGGCGTAGAAAATGAAGAGATGAAAGGAAGGTAGTGCTTAACAGGTAGTGGTCGGGTAGTCCTCCAGCGGGGAAACAAAAGGTTCAGCAGGAAGCCCATCACTACACGTTAAGCACTACCGAAAGGAATTTATACGCGCTCACCCTGGCCGAGTGCCCATGCCGGTTGACAAACCGTGGGGGAAATCCCCACAGTTTCGGAAACCAGCTCCCTGTTGCTTACAGTCCCGGAGATACCCTATGACGGAGTTCGAGATCCAATGTGAACACAAGCCATCCCCCGCCAAGCTGGAAGTCCTTCAGGTGGACCATTGGCCGGTGTGGAAAAAAGAGGTCAGCCGCTTCCCGTGGCGTTACGATCAGACCGAGACCTGCTACGTCCTGCGCGGGCGTTTCGTGGTGACGCCCGAGGGTGGTGAGCCGAGGGAATTCGGACGCGGCGACCTCATCAGCTTCCCGGCAGGACTCGCTTGTACCTGGGAGGTCCTGGAGCCGGTGGAGAAACATTACCGGCTGGGCTGAAGGTATCGGTGCACTTGTATCCAACAGCTGGGAGGCTGAAGCGCCGACGATGCGGTTCGTTTTACTCACTGCATCAATTAGATGCGGTTCGCGCGGAGAGAACGTGCACCGGCCAGCAAGCTCAGAACTACCGCGCTCACCAGCATCCTACGGGCTGGAAGCCGGCAGCCGGTTGTGGGCTCACGTGCGCAGGATCATTCCCGCGAGGCAAGCGGCGCCGTAACCGTTGTCGATGTTGACCACGCCGACTCCCCCGGCGCAGCCGTTGAGCATGGTAAGCAGGGCGGCTAGGCCCCCGAAGCTGGCCCCGTAGCCGACGCTGGTGGGGACGGCGATGACAGGGCGGCTCACCAGGCCGGCTACGACACTGGCCAGCGCCCCTTCCATACCCGCCACCACGATCAGCACCCGGGCTTGCCGTAGTACTGGCAGCTGGGATACCAGCCGGTGCACGCCGGCCACCCCCACGTCATTGATGCGTTCGACTTCGGCACCGAACAGACAGGCGGTTTCATACGCCTCTTCCGCCACCGGCAGGTCGGCGGTACCGGCCGTGACGATCGCCAGAGTCCCTGCCGGGGTCTCCGGCGGCTCGCGCTGCAGCACCATGGTGCGCCCCAGGGCGTTGTAACGCAGGTCCGGATGGAGGTCGGAGACCGCCGCGAAGAGGTTGGCCTCGGCCCGGGTGGCCAGCACATTGTGCGTGTGCTCGCGGATCATGTAACCCAGGATCTCACGTACCTGGCCCTCGGTCTTGCCCTGACACAGGACCGTCTCCGGGTAGCCCCGACGCAGCGCTCGATGGTTGTCGACTTTGGCCGTGCCCAGCTCGCCGTAGGGTAGGTCCCTGAGCAGCTCCACCGCTTCTCCCACCGGGAGCTCGCCACTCCGCACCGCCTCCAGTAGCTCGGTGAGACGGCTCGGGGTCACGCGGGTCCGACCTTCGCGCTGGATTGCGGGAGTTGGTCCGTTCCCTCACCGCCCGCCCCCGACGCAGCGTCCGCGGCGACCCGATCGCAACCCGAGCCGAGCGGGTCCATACTGCCGAGCTGATAGCCCAACAGGTCCAGTGTAACATGGCGGAAGCCGAGCTCCTGCAGGGTCTTGGTGATGACCTCGGCCTCTTCGAGCAGCCGTCGGCGCTGCTCCGGGGTCACTTCGATCCGCGCCAGGTCGGCATGCATGCGCACCCGGACGCAGAGAAAGCCGCGGGTCCTGAGAAAGCGCTCCGCCTCTTCCAAGCGATTGAGGTCTTCCATGGTGACGCGCTGACCGATCGGCAACCGGGTGAGCAGACAGGCATTGGTGGGTTTGTTCCAGGTGGGCAGGCCCCGGGACTGGGACAGTCGATGTACGTCCGCCTTGGAGATCCTGCACTCGAGCAGCGGGCTTTCGATCTCCAGCTCCCGCAGGGCACGCATACCGGGGCGGAAATCCCCCAGGTCGTCCAGATTGCTGCCTTCGAGCACCCGGCCGAACCCGGCATTTTGAGCCACTTCAAGCAGCTTGCCGAACAGGGCACGCTTGCAGATGTAACAACGGTCCGGCGGATTGACCTCCACGCCCTCCGGCATGTCGAGCTCCACCAGCTCATGGCGTACCCCCAGCCGGGTGCCCAGGGCCAGCGCGTCGGCGACTTCCTGCCGTTCCATATAGGGGGTCACGGCGGTGAGGGCCAACACCCGCTCGCCCAGGGCCTCTTTGGCCGCCAGCAGCAGGAAAGTGCTGTCCGCGCCCCCGGAAAAGCCGACGGCCGCCGCTTTCATCCCGCGCAACCGATCGAGCAACCGTTGGTAGATGTCATTTTCCATCATGCTCCTCCAGGAGCCGTTCCAGCTCGCGATAGACCTCCCGCAACGGCAGGTCCCGCTCCAGGGCGATGGATCGGCAGACCTCGTACTCGGGCTTGGTCCGGCGGCTTCCGTCCGGTCGCACGGCCACCTTGACGGGCACCGGACCGAAGGGGGTATCGAGGCTGCGCACGGTCCGCTCCAGGGCGGTTCGGGATACGGAGCCGCGGCGCACTCCCAGGGTAGTGGTCTCCGCGAACAGGAGCCCGGTCAGGGTCGGCTCGTGCCGGTCCTCGCACAGAACACTTACCAGGATACCCGGTCGTCCCTTTTTCATCACCAGGGGGGTGATCCAGGCGTCCCTCGCACCACCGGCCAGCAATCGATCCAACAGGTGCGGATAGAATTCCGGGCTCATATCGTCGATGTTGCACTCCAGGAGCACCAGCGCCTCACGCCGCGTGGGGCCGGGAGCCGTGACCACCAGGCGCAGCACATTGGGCAGCGGCCCGTCGCGGCGACCGATGCCATAGCCGACGCGCTGAGCAACCATACTCCCTTGCGACTCGAAACGCTCGGCCGCGGTGGTCAGGATGGCGGCCCCGGTGGGCGTCGTGGCCTCGAAGGGCACGCCGCCACGATGGGTGGGAACGCCCCGCAGCAGCTCCAGGGTCGCGGGTGCGGGCACCGGCAGGCGCCCGTGGGCACTGTCCGCGAAGCCGGAGCCCAGCTCCACCGGCGAGCCGATCACCGCCGGCCAGCCCAGCTGCTCCAAACAGATAGCCGCGCCGACGATATCCACCAAGGCATCGACGGCCCCCACCTCATGGAGATGTACCGCCTCGATAGGCATTCCGTGGACCTTGGCCTCCGCCGCTGCCAACCGCTCGAACACCCGCAGGCTGAAGGTCGCCACCCGGCGGCCGAGCCCGGAGCGGCCGATCAGCTCCCGGACCACCGCCAGATTGCGCGCCGGACTCGCGGTATCGGCAGCGACGACTACCTCCACCCGGGTGCCGGCAATGCCGCCACGACGGTCCGGCGCGACGCGCAGCTCGAAACCGCCCACGGCAAGTCGCCCAAGCCCGGCATGAAGCACAGTCGCCTCGACCCCCAGGTCGAGCAGGGCCCCCAGGTTCATGTCCCCGCTGATGCCGGCAAAACAATCATAGTACAGGTTGGTCATGGCGGTTGGTGCTGCGTGACCGATAACGCTATTCTACCGTTTGTGGGTCAAACAAAAGGCCAGAATGGTCTGCCTTGTGTTCGCCCTCCCATGGCGATCTTTGGGTTTCTTCTGAACGTTCGTCGCAATCTTCTAATAGGACAGGATTTCCAGGATTGACAGGATTATTTTTTGTGCGTTCCGTGGTTAATTAGAGTTAGCGATAACAAAACTCCAAACGCCGAAGATGACTGCCCAGGCCGCCCATAAGCTTAGCCTCTACGAACAGCTGTGCGCCCTACCGGAAGGCGTCCGCGGCGAGATCATCAACGGGCGACTTTACACGCAGCCGCGGCCGACCGGTCCTCACGCACTGGCCAGCTCGCGTCTCGGGACCGATATCGAAGGCCCCTACAGCCGCGGGCGAGGGGGGCCGGGTGGCTGGTGGATCATCGACGAGCCGGAGCTCCATTTTGTCCGCGACCGCGAGGTCGAGGTCCCGGACCTTGCCGGATGGCGAAAAACGCGCATGCCACGGTTGCCCGAGGGACACAGATTCGAGGTAGTCCCGGACTGGGTATGCGAAGTCCTGTCGCCGTCCACCAAGCGTACTGATCGTGAGGAGAAGCTGCCGGTATATGCGGGCTTCGGGGTCGGCTACGCCTGGCTCGTGGACCCCGAGATCCGCACCCTCGAGGCCTATGCCGCGGCACATGGGAGCTGGCTGCCGCTCGGCATCTTCCGGGGTGACGACCAGGTCCGGGTCGCCCCTTTCGACACCATCACTATCCACTTGGCCGACCTCTGGGCCTGAGTGATTCCTGGAGCGGAACCACCGAGATTAGGGTTGAGCATAGGAAAAATGATCCAGTCGCTTCGATCCATCCACAGATTACGCAGATTTTCGCAGATTAAAAACGAAACAATCCGTGAGAATCTGCGTAATCTGTGGACAAAAAAAAGATCAGGCAATAACACCATGACGATCGTAGGGATTCGGATATGATAACAAAGACCATCCGCAGGTTGAAAATTACCAACTACAAAAGTATCGACTCCCTGGAGCTCAACGGGCTGACGCCCTTCTCGGTATTCGCGGGGCCGAATGGTTCGGGAAAGAGTAATTTTTTCGATGCGTTGGATTTTGTCAGTCTTTTCTTGCGCGGTGGTGTTGAAACGGCACTCCGGGAACATGGGGGATTCGCAAATATCCAATCGGAAAAAGGCCGCGCCAGGGATTCCGGAAAATTCGGCTTCGAGATCGAATGCGACCTACCGGAGAAGGAACGATGGACCGGCGAGGAGAAGCTATTCAGATTCTATTATTCGCTCACCATCCACGATCTCGATCAGAAATTCCCGAACATTGAAGAGCATATACATAAAAATGGCGTTCCATTACTGACACGCGAGAAAGGAGACGATCTGACCATTAAAGGGCAGGCTAGAGATCTGCTCCCCAAATCCTTTGTCGATCTGTTCCCTAAGATCTATTCGGCGTTGCTGTTATTCATAGATATACCGCTTGCCCAATTGTTGTGGAACATGGGGCTGTACCGGATCGACCCGATCGGCGCGAAAGGACCCAATCGATCGGATAGCGATCCGATGAGACTCAATACCAGAGGACACAATCTGGCGAGTGTTCTGAGTCGATTAGAACAGGACGAACCGATACGCAGAATCATCATGGACTGGATGGAGCTGGTCGTCCCCGGGCTGGAGGAAATCCGCACGGAGCAGCAACCACTGGAAGGCAGGACCGCCCTGCTGTTCAAGGAGCAGGGAACCGAACGACGATTTCCTGCCCGCATGGTCTCGGACGGTACGCTTTACGCCCTGAGTCTGTTGGTAGCGGTGCTCGATCTTCCCTACTATGGGCTGACGCTGATCGAGGAGCCGGAGCGGGGGCTGCACCCGGCGGCGATTCGCGAGCTGATCGGCCTGATGCGGGAGCAGGCGACACCCCGAAATCCCTTCTGGTTGACCACCCACAGCGAATCCGTGGTACGTAGACTCGGCATCGAAGAGCTGATACTCGTGGATAAGGTGGACGGAAAAACCAGCATGAAGTCCGCCGATTCGGGCAGATTGACCGATGACGATCTTGCGCCACTGGGTCTCGATGAGGTCTGGCTCTCCAATCTGCTGGGCGGAGGCCTGCCGTGGTAACCGTCGGATTCGTGGTCGAGGGTCCATCCGATGTCCGAGTGCCCGCTATTTCGTCGAACGACTGTGTGCTTTGGGAGCGGATTGATGGTATGGCAGCGCGTAGGTGCGGTAAGCGCGGTAGGTCTACCGGATAGCATCACGAGGGGGCGCGAACCGCATCAGCTACCAGCTACTAGCGAGGCTTCGTCGAGCGTCGTCGCAAAACGCCAATCGGACAGGATTTACAGGATGTTTGTATTTCCTGAATTTCCGACGCCCGATCTGACCAAACCGGCAAGCACGCTTCACAACGAAAAATCCTGTTAATCCTGTACTATTAGAGCCGTAGTGGTGATCGGCGGGATGCGCTACGCTTTCCCGCCCTACGGGCTCGGAGCACGCCAAATGACACAACTGCTGAGCCTCTCCCGCGCCGCCCGCTTGGCCGGTGTCACCCGCTCCGAGCTGCAGAAGCGCATCCGGCACGGCGAGCTCACTACCTTCGAGGGCGAAATCGCCGCCACCGACCTGCTGCGGGTCTACCCGAAGGTGGACCTGGAGCACAGCGGCGACCTGGAGCGGGTGGAACGCATCAAGGCCACCGCTCTACCCAGAAGCCATCAGGGGGACGGCACCCTGCCCAGCGCCCAGGTGCTGATCGCGCGGCTCAAGTCCCTAAGCAAGGTCCTGGTCCAAAAGGCCGCGGCCCTGGAGACCGCGGAGGCCACGCTCGCGGAGCTCGACGCCCGGCTCACCACCATGGCCGAGTCCGCCGATCCGAACACGGCCGTCTGCACGCGGGAGCTTCAGGCCTGGCTCGCCGCCAAGCGCCGGCAGCTCGCCCGGCGATCCGACGCCGACAACCAGGCCCGACTCTTCGCCAAAGACACCTTTCTGCGCATCATGGCAGCCAACGTCAAGCTCATCCCCAGCGGCCACGACTTCTTCGTCGAGGGCACCGAATCCATTCTCGACGCCTCCGTGCGGGCGGGCCTGAAGCTGGCTTACGGCTGCTCCAGCGGCAACTGTGGTGCCTGCAGGGCCCGGGTCGTCAGCGGCGAGGTACACAAGACCCGCGAGCACGACTATGTACTGAGCGGACATGAAAAACAGCTGGGCTATATCCTCACCTGCGCCAACACGGCCGTAACCGACCTGGTGCTCGAAGCGACGGAGGCCCTGTCGGCGGACGATCTGCCGCAACAGGAGATCCGCGCCGGCGTGCGTAAGCTCGAGCGCCTCGGCGCGGACATGATCCAGCTGCAGCTCCAGACGCCCCGCACCCAGACCCTGCGTTTCATGGCCGGCCAGCGGGTCCACCTGGCCCTGGAGGACGGTGCCGGCGCGGAGCTACCTATCGCCAGCTGTCCCTGCAACGGGCGCAACCTCCACTTTCTGGTGCATCTGATACCCGGCAACCGTTTCTCGCAGACCGTTTTCCACGACCTGCGTCAGGGGCAATCGATCACCGTCACCGGCCCCAGCGGTCGTTTCGTGCTCGAAGAAGAATCCCCGGAGCCCGCCGTCTTCGTCGCCTTCGGCGACGGCATCGCCCCTGTCAAAAGCCTGCTCGAACACGCCGTCTCCATCGATGTCATCGAATCCTTCCACCTCTACTGGGCGGCATCCGAGCCGGAGAGTCGCTACCAGGCCCAGTGGTGTCGGGCCATGCGCGAGTCTCTGGACAACTTTGCCTACACCCCCCTGGTGGATGCCCGAACCACTGACGTACTCGCCGTCGTCGCCTCGGACCGGCCCGAGCCGGATAGCTCACGCTATTACGTAGCGGGCCCCGCGGCCCAGGTCTGGCCCTTTGCCGACGGCTTGACGGCGCTCGGTGTCCCGCCGGACCGTCTGCTGGTCGAAGCCTTGGATCAGAAGCTGTCCGGATATTGGCCGGAGTAAGTGATTGCTCACATAAGGTGCACGAATAATGAGAAGGTATCCTTGACCCAATGTCACCAAGTCAAACCGTCATTCCGCCAGGGATTGGCGGAATCCAGTCACAGGGATGTGAAATTTCTCACAATTTTCAGGGCTTTCCGGTGACCGTAATCCCTGTCAAATTGGTAATTTTGGGGACCTAAAAACATGCCAAGCCCCGGTAAGGAGTAAGGGAACAGCCCTGATTAACGCATTGCCATCCCAGCCCCGCAGCTATCGCCGCCGACCGACCGGGTGGCAGCGATAGGTGCGGGGCATGTCCCTGCCGGAATGACGAGGTGGGGGCTGAACGGTTACCGAGTTGTGGCTTCGGCTGGCTATGTCTATAGGTCCCCGATGAAAGAATGGTGTTTCCCATGCCGACAGTTCAATTAAGCGCCCGAATCGAGAAATCCGTCAAGGACGATCTACTCGACATCTGCAGGCGCACTCATCGCTCGCCGTCCTACTACACGGAAAAAGCCCTCGCCGCTTATCTCGAGTGGGAGAAAGAATACATACGGCAAGTACAGGAAGGCATCGATGCGGCGGATCGCGGGGAAATGATCGACGATGATGACCCTCGCCTTGATGCCTGGATCGAATCCATAGGAGCTGAAAACGAGCTGCCGATTCCTGAGCCCATTATAGAATGAAACTGAAATGGATGAGCCCGGCGCTTAATGATCTGAGCGCGACAAGGCGGTATATTAGCCAGGATAACCCAAATGCTGCGCGGCAAGTCATTCGACATATTCGGAGAACCGCGCGGGAACAATTACCCCATAACCCCTATATTGGTCGGGTGGGAAGGCTAAAAGGGACTCGTGAGCTGGTAATCACGAAGGGCCTAGATAACTTTAGAGAGGATTTCTCTCAGTAAAATGAGTATTATATCAATAAGTTTTCCTCCCGATGATTGAATCTGAATTCACATTCTTCGAGGTGTAGATGAAACGTATGTCTGGGAACACCATTGAATTTTGCAAGCCTCCG
>Ga0209454_1000394_pt1 | contig 23060 bp, 18 predicted proteins | sample WorMetHERISLAND1_2_FD_187400 | JGI IMG/M metagenome (GOLD analysis project Ga0209454, IMG submission 187400) | Marine gutless worms symbiont microbial communities from Max Planck institute for Marine Microbiology, Germany - Olavius geniculatus... | ecosystem: Host-associated > Annelida >... | reverse complement strand
GTGTAGAATTCGGTCTGCCGTTAATGTGCTTCAGTTGGAGCAGCTTTAAACAAATTAATATTGGGTGGCGCTAGAAAAAGGTCCCGAACTTTGCGTAACTATAAGGGCGCGCATACTTTATAGAGATAAATTTCCTTTCCCACATTTGTAGACCAATATGTACTCTTACTTACTTATAAATTTTAATGACCTCACTAATGACACTACGGAATGTAACTTAATGACGTAAGACGAGTCAAAAATCCAATTATGTAAAGAGAGCGTTCCATCACACCGCATCAAAGCAACTCAAATTTCCCTCACGCCCGATTTCATCAGCCCACAAAAATGTACATCGCATTCAACAGATTTGAGTCTCCACTCATTGTTTAGTTTGGGATACCTTGCAAGAAATTGTCTGTGTCTATGAAGGAATGCGTAAACCGTTTTCCGAACCTCAAAGATCTTCAGAATGTTATCAGAGACATATGGCACGATATCGACGTCAGACAACCAGAATCAGAAAAGCCATATAGCAGTAGAAAAAGCGTTTAGCAGCAGAAGCAAAGAAGAATGGAGAACCTATTCAGCACATTTTCTGTTGATCAGTTGACTGATGATTTGGCCTACTGTGACGTTCTTTTGTAACCTGTGTACGAGAGGCAACATAAATGATGAACCGCTTGCAAAAATCGCTTTATGGCGTGTAACGCTATTTTGTTTGTATCATGGCTAATACAGAAGCGTTTTAAGCGAAAATTCCTACACATATTCGAAGATGTTTGATCATTACATATATGCTTTTGCACTGATTCATTTCGACTGCTCGGGTGAATAATGCATGCAAATGTTCGGGACGTTTTTTTGCGCCACCCGGTATTTCAAAAGCTTAGTGCAATGTAGAACTACGCAACACTCTTAACGTGCGGTGGTATTTGCAGTGTTCAAGTAACTTCCAGTTGAGTTCAGCAGTAAAAAGCTGAAAATCAGTTAAAGTTTGGCAAAGATGCCGACAAGAGCTTGATATCATGTTTTCTATGAATCGCGTTTGAATAGGCCTACCGTTAATCACAAGTTCTGCAACGACATTCACTTAGTTACAACAGCAGGGTCGATGTGGCGTACTTTTACGCTTTAGGTTGAGTCGTTTGGCGTGCCTGGCTTCGCGTCGGATCTTCTCCTCTTGCTCCTGGCTTTCGCGACATTTGTGAAAGTTTTCAATGACGACGCCGACGAACATGTTGAGCACGAAGAAGCCGACGAGCAGCAAGAACGAGATGAAGTAGAAAAGGCACCAGGTGTTGTGGTTCCTTCGCGGCTGCACAGAGAACACGAACGTACACCATGGTACGAGCAAAAGTGCAGTCTAAAATGTCTCAACACGTTCTTGTCCATAGTTTGTTTGCTTGTTCTACCCATTTTTAATGAAAATATTTACCATATCATTTAAGCCATTTAACGATTAACAATAATCAAAGAATGCTTCTGTTGAAATATTTAATAATAATTGTTAAATGTGTGTTTTAAAATTTTTCAGACTTTCTTGTCAAAATAAAGACTATGACTTTTTTATGACCACGACGAAAATTATTTTATGTTCACGAGGCGTCTCGAGACCAAAATCTTGGTGTCGAGGATTACATCGGTGATGCAGTAATGTTTGTTGAGACTAAGAACAAGACCAAGGCCAGAACCATAAGGCTGAGGTCAAAGCCAGAACCACGAAGCTAAAATCTAGGCCGATGCCAATTGTTCAAGGCCGAGGCCAAGACCGAGCTTAACGATAGAACTACGAAACTGACAATGACATCGGGACCTAGAAGTTTTAATAAGGCCACAACGCTATGACCGAGGCCAGGCCAAGGCCAAATGCTCAAGGCCAAAACCGAGGCCGAAACCGAGGTCGTAGTTTCGAAGTTTCGAGACCAAGGACAAAATTTCGAATCCACTTTGGTCTCGAAGACTTAACATCTGTGCAGCGGTGTCTGACCTGTTGATCGACACCGACGGCATCAAGGCCTGTGTACATGATGTTGATCCAGCCGTCCTTGGATGCCAGTACAAACAGCGACATCAGCGCCTTCACACACATACATTATACACACATAGTAGACCTAATCTAAATTCTTAGCATCACCACACTCACCACACGCAGTTCAATGGCCTATGTGGCAGTTTAAACTGCTCAGCTTAATTCCGTCTCAATGGTAGATTATAATAATAGCATAATAAACGAATATGTATAATGCCAGTATGTCGATTGACTTCAGCGACGTACTGGACGAAAATTATATTTTAAATTATGCAAATATTATTATTGTTTGATAGTCATTATCAGTCATAATAATAAACCTACACAAATGACAATAGCGTTAAATTACGGTCTTTTATAGTACATTTTATGCAATTATATAATATTTAATATGCATAGAGAAGACCAATTGCCAGTGAATACGCCGAGCAAATTACATGTAGACGCACCTGTCCTAGATTGTCAAAATTGTACTTGTGGTTCAGCCAGCGATAAGGTGGTCCTTTGTTTAAGCAATCTGTCTTGTTGGTGACGTTCGAAATGTCAGGACCATCGCAGTAGAAAAACGACCCTTTAAACAGCTAAATAAAACAACAACAATTTATAGGACATTAAACTAATTCTCACCATGTACCAACTCACAGTTTTAAATAATCCACATTGAACTGATTCACTGCGTCAACTGATTAGGCATTTAAAATCTAAGAGCTTAGTCCGCATTTAATATTAATTACTTATCTGTCTCACTCTTTGCTTTACACAGTTCGGTATATAACGAAAGAAAACATACACATTAGAAGATTGTTCGTATACTGACCGATGTTGATGACATATGCATTAATACGTACGACTTGCACAAAACATGGTGCTGATAACTAATTCGATTATGACTACAATATAATTTTACATTTTTAACGAAAGGCATACGCAATTTATACTAACCGTCATATAAATCATTAATATAAACATAGTTTTAGAATAAGCTGTAGCAAACAAATACCTGAATGCCGAGTATGCCAAATATGACGAAGAAGGTGCAGCAGATGAGAACGACATTTCCTATAGGACGCAGCGACGACAGTAACGTCATGACGACCAACTTCAGACCAGGTGCACGGTTTATCACTCTATAAACGATACAACGTTGCGTTACTGCTGCTGCATGTCTAAGGTTGTGTAAACAAATCATTTTACAAAAATGTTTTAGAGCGTAAATTGCACTTCAAATATCAGTGCTAATCTTATTTTGCAGTCGTATCGGAAAAGTTGTTAGCTTCATGACGATGTATAAAACTAAAACACTATTTAATGATCTGCATTCAAATTATGAAACTCCGGAGTAGTTCTGGAATGAAACTTTGAGCACCATGCAGATACTGCAACATTGCTTTTCAGTGTCTTTAATTTTGGCCACAACTATCAAAAACTGTTTTAAAAATAATCAGCATTTTTATTGGAGCAACCGAATTGAACAAAATTATTGTTAGAGGTTCTAAACGGCCAATTTTCACGAGACAGTTGATGCGAAGCGAGCTCAGCGGGAACAGACCGAAGTGGTCGTAGTGTGCGCAGTAGACGGAACACTCGTAGAATGCCGAGGCTGTTGCGTTGTCCCTGGGCCGCCGACAAAGACACGGCCACGTCAAACAGCGACAGCACTACCAGACTACCGTCCATCACGTTCCAATTGCTGCGCAGGTACGAGTGAGCACCGACGAAAAACCCGTTCGCAAACACCTGCATATATGCTAATCCGGTTATTGACTGCAGAAAATAACATCACCCCATCCGTCTTATAATACGCGGCCATTTATATGTTACTTTCACTAAAAATTATCTAAATCAGATATTTTTTTAAAATCTGCAATAGCAAGAGTGAGAAAAGCCATTCATTTGCTACTGTAGACATTGCTGCCAGCAGATTAGTTTGGGTGAAAGAAAAGTCGCATGTGGTCGGCGACGTTAGTCTGGTCCATCCGTCCATAGTCTGTTACTCACGACGTTATTATATCAAATTATAGACCTAAATTATTATTATCTCCAACTCAGTATCAGATAATAGAAAGCTAAAAAATACGTTTCCAAAATGACAAACTTTTATAGTTCAAATGGCAACTGACGCACAACGCTAACACAAAACAATAAAACTGTCTTGAATAGGTTGCAATTTAACGTTGTTGACTTCGCCGATTATGGTACCAATCTGTAGCACAACTTGCAGTGTTTTTAAATAGTGCTATTGTAATCAGTCAATTTTTCTTTAGTTATTGTTTGTTTTTGGTTGGACAAAAATTGACAAATCCAAACTATGCTAATCAATGTCGAATGAGTACGGAGTGGATAAATGGACAGACAGACAAAAAATCAAGGTACATTAAGTAGGTTTATCCTACGTCTACATAAAAATCACACGACAGAAAAATCATAAAATAGTATAATATTTTACCTTTATAACCATTTCAACTAGAAAAATCACAGTGAATATATAGTTTGAGATGTTGAGAAATAGTCTTTCCTGCAATAAAACAATCAACGAATTCGATTAGTCTCATCGCATCTGTAAATACCAACAAAGGAAATAATCCAAATCTCGTAAATTGTTTTTTTCACACATACAAACTGACAGTTATTATAGCACGAACTGTATAATTATATTCGCTCTTCAGTTGTCTGCAGCTTCGCCAAGGCTTAAGCCTATCTTTTTCCTGTTTTTCATCGCGGTGTACCAGTTGGTTGAGCGACAAAAAGACATCGTGTGTAAATAACCTTGTACCAATCCCGAAAAATGGCGTTAAAACGTAAAAAAATAAAATGGATTTGCGTTCAGTTAACGCCTAAAAGTTGGCGTACAAAGCGACAGTTTAAATTCCGTTTCAATCTGCAAATCTGTTCCAAACGCGCAACAACACAAAATCAATTCGTAGAACCATAAAGTAGTAGTAACTATTGTTTGATTTTATCAACTGAGCTTTGCACAGAACGACGGAAGTAAACTGAACTGACTGAGTTCATTTATGTCGCTTTTTACAGGTTTTCAAGGGGTGCCCACATGTAAAACTGAAACAAAACAATAACTAAACAAAATCGCATGAAATTTTAGGCAGTTTTGACAGTACCTATATCTCTCTAAAACAAAATAAGTTTCACAAGCGACACCCTCCCTCACCCTTCCTAATGAAAGCAGTAAAGAGTGTCACTCGTACTAAGCTGCCGAACGGTATGTTAGGCCGCTCCATCGCCAGCGTGATGCAGTTTAACCCAATGAAGAAGAGAATCACGAAGTCAAACGTCTTAGAACTGGATACATGCTGACATGTCACGCGCAGCCTGAAACACACATAGCAAGTATTATGATTGTAAACCAAAAATGGAAGACAGGTAGCAGACGGAATTAGCAGAAAACTCAATCCGATTTTATTCACACAATCATTGCTACGATGTTGCCAGATCGAAACCAAGAAAGCAAGTTCGTCAATCAACTATCAAAAAGCCTGGTAGCCTAGAAGTGACGTCAAGAGGCGTGGATTTCTTGGAGCTCACTGAACTCAGGTCACTGCGATTTCCTGGCAACGGACTGTAGCCCCAAAATGTAAACAAGTCGTTAGGCTTCACCTCCAACCCATATAAGTCTCTGAAAAAGTCTTCTAAGGAGCTATGACGATACCGTTCGTAGCCGTAGCGTACTGCTACTTAATATTCAATTCCTCCCCCAGGCTACTGCCCAGAAACAAGATTTAGCTGTAGCCTTCACCTCAGCAAAGCTCAGACAGCTATGGAAAACCCAATGTTTACATTTTTTATAAGTAACTGGCGTCCTACCAGCGTCATGCTACATAACACTTCCAGTACTAAATGACCTTTGAAACTCTTTTTCCTCGATATTGACAATCCAATTAGCTATGCATTAAATTAGCTTTCCTTAAAAAATACTGATGCTAAAATATTCCATTACGATAAGATTTGCTAATAAATGTTTATCAATAAAATAGTACGCACGCATCTGTTTCAACAATTATAGCGCGATCCAGCGTTATAATTAAGATGCATTCAGTGGTACCTTACATGTACTTTACATGATTTTGCCAAAGCGAAATAATGCCATTATAGCATCTGCGTTTTGAGCTTTTTGGTTTCAGTAGTATTGCTATACTAAGGGTAAAAACGTTTAAAACAATAATGCAATTTCTATGTTTCAATACTCAACGCTGTAGCAGTTCTCATACAAACAAAATGAATCTCAGCGATCAGCTGTATGCAAGTAAACGAGTGCACAAACCTGTTAGTGGGTGACAGTATGTACAGTGCATAGTGAAATCGAGTTTGAAAGCAGCCTTTTGGCTTGGGACAACGTCGACACAACCCAGTCTGCCAAAACACAGCGAGCCATTATAGCGTAACGAGAAAGCATTAAAAACTGAAAACCAGCCCCATCGAGCCTCAAAACTGCCCAAACTAATACAGATTTTTGTAGCCAAAACGACTCAGACTTACTCTACTGCATCATGTAAAGTAAATTTTTTTAATACGCAGAGACCACCGTACTCCATGCAACGCTTAAGTTTGTCTCAGTATTTTTATAAGAATGTTACCATAAAGTTAGCTCATGGAGTCTTTCTATAACTATTAGCTGTTAATATGAAAAACTGTAACAACTGCCAAAAAAAAACAATAGCAAGTGACGCTCCGTAGTTCTTCGATGGGCTTCCCACGAAAAGCTATATGCCACCTTTAACATTTTTACGCTTACTACTACTACGACGATTACTACTACGTGTCTGCAACTACTACTACAGCATGCCTCGGTGTCGTCGTCCCTATGGCAGTCATGCAGCTCGTCCTTCAAGTCGTCGGTCAGCGGCTGTTCGGGCGGCGAGAGGTCATTGTGTTGATACTCTGCGGCGTGAGACGTCGCGTCAAACAGAAGGCTACCGACGACGCTGCGGAAGGAGCTCTGGCGGCTGTGCACGGACAATCTCTGTATACTGCCGCCTCCAGACGACGACACCCAGTCACTCTGCTGCTGCTGGTCAACCTGTACGTAGCCGTTGTGCGAACTTAGTGACCGGAAACTCTTGATGGAGTTCTGCCGAGTCGGCACCGGAAGCTGGTTGTTGAGGGGCGTCGACGACGCTGACCGCTCGCTAAACAACATCGCCGCGATGACAGCAGAGTGCATGTCAGCAGCGCTCAATCGTAATCAATTAGGGACCAAATCTATCAACAAAAAATCTGAGCTAATGCTCATGAGACGCGAGAAAGCCTATAGCAGTTTCTGTTTGCAGATAATCTTGGTCTATCTCCATCCATTTCGTCGCAATTCATTTTTTTGGAGCCAAAAATCGCCAAAGAATCACTAAAACACCTAATTTTAGGGTTCAAAGTCATTAAGGTCATCAATGTTGACAGTGCTTGCTACGTTAAGCAGCATGTCTATGCCTATCTGCAACCATTTTCGCGCTAAACAAGCCAACAGCGAATAAATAACCACTTTTCAGAGGGATACCCCTCTATGACACCCCCGTGCGCAAGCCTACTTAAACCTAGAGGGTCTAAACTTAAATTGCTAAAATCTACATTCGATGCTGAAAATTTCATATGCAGGCTGCCTTGGTCTATCTCTAGCCATTTCAGCGCAATTCAGTTTTAAAATGGGTGTCACAGCCCAAAATCGTGAAAATTCACTAAGCCCCCTATCTTAGGGGTTTAAGGTTATTCAAGATCATCGATGTTGACATTCCTAAGAAGCTTGTTGCCAGTGCTTGTTATAATACGCAACATATCTGTGCCTATCTGCAACCACTTTCACGCTAAACGAGTTAATAGCGCTAAAATATCGTCTTTTTAGACGGGCTGCCCCTATTTCTCCATTTCGTTCGATGTGACCCTCTTGATCCAGCGGCATGAAATTTTGTTCGAAATACTAGAGACTCCAAGCTATCATACGGTAAAAACCCTAAGTCTCTATCTTGCTTGGTCTCTAAACGGTACCGGGTTGTGCCAGACAGACAGACAGACAGACGGACAGACAAAATTACCGTAGCTATTACGCGCTATAGCTAGCTAGCTCTCGCGCGTAAAAATGACAAGTCCATGACAACGTAAGTGCCCTAAAGAGACAACAAAGGCGCTTAACAGGAACAACCATGAAAACAATGTAACTGAAATGTCACGGGATAAAAGCAGCTTTTAAAAAGAAATGTCTTCAAGTTTCTCGGTACTGTCCACTGTACGTCGTACCTGCACTTTGCAGGCGGTACACACTGAGTTTCTGTTATCACCGCAGGTATCAGGTTTATTTGAATAGTCGTTTTGACAAAAATATCAAATTGCTACGCACCAAATGCGTTTCTTAAGCTCCAAATGCGCCAGAACTCGTTTACGACAAAGGCTACGACTGGACTCTGCTGGTCAGCTTACGACGCTCCCCAGACCGCCTAGTAAAAAAGGAAATGCTCCTCGCCAGTAAAGGACGGTCGTGTTGAACATTTGAACATAATGCCTTACAGTCATGATCGTCTTTTACTGCAGTCACTGCAGTGATCGGGGTTAATCGTTTCCAAATGCGTCCGATTGCTCGATCGACGTAAAGCACATAGATGTTCCACTTTTACTTTTGATGCTCCACCCGGTAAGAATAAGAGTAATAGGGTGTTTACACGATGAAACAAACATCAAGCAAATGTAATGAATATTCACGTGCAAGACCTGTACTTTAAGTTTGCTTGATGTTTGCTTCATGTTTGCTTCATCGTGTAAACACCCCATAAGTCGAAGCGAAACGCCGCGCATGCGTAGGTAGCAGTGGTGTAGCGAAGGAAAACGTGCGGGTACGCCGTTCCCCCAAATAATATCAGGACAAGGAGGAACGGTGATACAGAAAGTTCCCTCCAAATACGCCTGCAAAAAGTAAAAAGTCTAAAAATATAAAAATAAGACAAAACTTGGTATCACCAGAAGCGGTTATGGGGTGCAAAATGTTCCAAAATACTCCCGCGGACAGGGCTCTCCTAAACTACTTAACCAGATTAAAGGGGCCTATTTCTAAGGAAAAAGGTGAAGAGAAGGGAGGAGTTCCTCCAGACAAAAACTGACCACTCCACCAATGATAGATAGGATGGCGGACCTGGTAAGCAGTGGAACAACGGTGCGGGTGACTGTGTCGTTGTCATCGTCAGCATCGGACCGGTTGTCGACGAGCACTGCACTGTCGTCATCCGGGCTACTTGACCGACGTCCGACCGGCCGCCAGACGCCGTTAGACACCGGCAGTGCACCACCACTGACGACGCTGAGTCGCGGTACATGCAGTGAACATGACGAGCCGTTCGGTAAAGACTCTGCGTGATATGCAGTCGCTGCAGCCGCCGGTACGGGCACTGTCAGGGACGTCGCTGATGACAGGCTCGTACAAAGCTGCTGCTGCTGCTGCTGCTGCTGCAAAGAACACGATGTTTTCTCACAAAGGTGTTTTAATTAACGTCACAAACTCCCCAGTATTCCATGTACTTCGCTCGTCTGTTCAACTAATATCTCTTTCTGTCTGCATCTTCTCCGTATCGTCTGTACACTGCTCTGTTGTCTGTTATTCTCATTAGCTTATTGCGTAATCTATTTTGTATTTAATGTTCTGACTGATTGGCGAATAACCATATTATGATTTCGAACGTACAGAGACGGCGCCACGTATATGGCCATTAAGGCCTGGCCACAACACTTCTAAGCATGCTATGGCCAATGGAGGATTTGACAATGGCATTTTTCATACTTCGCCGAAATATGTGACTTGGAATTTTTAAATGCTGGTAGATTTTTACAGTTAAAGGTTGTGAATAATTTGTCGAGCAAACCGCTTCAGCTGCCAAAAAGTGCAGTTAATTCATTTTGCGAGACATCAAGTCAATTTCTTGGTGCTAAGACGCAGCAGGGCTCTGCCATTTAGAGCGCACCACTCGCTTCTCCATGCCGAGGTACCAACCTATAAGGTAAGTTTTTCGTTTCTCTTGGTTAATGACACTGTAATCTATCCGCAAGACGATTAGCTTGTTTTATAATACCTTACCATTTCACGCATTGATATAATGTTTTAGTCCTATAAACGCACTTATGACATATAACCGCCCGCTCGTTCACGGAACACAAAACTTGCGGGTATAAATAACGCTGCAGTGTTCAGTAATCCACTGTGTCTCAAAAAAGTATCCAAGACATTTTCGGCTGTAACTTGAAAACCAATTATCAGAGGCTGCACAACCTGCTGTTGGGGCCGACAAATTAGGATAGATGAAATTTATTGGCGTTCTTTTCATTCATTTTAACACGTATTGTGCTTGGTCTGCTTTCCCCAGGTAGTGCAAAAGCAAACGTTGGGTGAGGTGGAAACTAAAACATTCATTTAATAGCCAGTTGTGTCGAAAGTATTTCTGCCAAATATTATTAAAATCTGTAAATTTTTATTTAAGGCACGATCGATAATGTTGGTGATGTTTTTTCAGGTTTTCTTTTATTTTAACACATATTTCGCTTGATCTGCTTTACCTAGGCAGTGCAGAAGCATACATTGGGTGAGGTGAAAAACTAAACGGTTATTTGATGGCAAGTTGTGTCCGAAATATTTGTGCCAAAAATTATTCAATTCTGATAATTGACTTTCAAGTTACAGTCGAAAATGTCGGGGATACTTTAATTGAGACACAGTGTATATCATGAATATTAATGTGCATCGATGCAATCAATCGATGAATTAAACAGCGCGAGGATACTGGAGCGCTCATAAGGCTGGTAAGGAACTTAAATCGAGTTAAGGCAAAAATTGAGGCCGTAGGCCGAGTTGAGGTCCGAAGGGTCAAAAATTGAGGCCACAGGCCGAAAATCCAGCCGCAGGCCAAGATCGAGGCCGCAGGCCGAGTTGAGGCCCAAAGGGCCAAAAATAGAGGCTGCAGGCCGATATATGGCAAAGATCAAGCTTGTGCAAAAATAAAGCGCTGCTCGGCTATAATGCTTATTGCATAACAATAGCGTGGTGCGGGGAATATGCGTACGTCATGGCGCTGGACTGTTTTGAAACACTAAAGTAGTCGTATCCGATGCCCTTTCACCGACCACTTCTTTCACCTATAGGCTGCGTCTCGCCTACGATGACGATCGAACTCTGCAATCCCGCGTGAAAGTGATATATCGTTTTCACCGCATGACGTCATTGTTGTGCAATATGCGCGCTCAAACGTTTTATCGTTGTATTGCTGAATAATAACGCAACGAAGTTCTGTCTAGGTCGCCAACACACTGCGTGATTACGGCAACATCGCGATTTCTGCCAATGAACGGCTATAAGCTTATCTCTAAAACGATAGATTAATTACGTGCATGAGTTAATGAGTTAATTTCATAATCAGCTGATAGCTTAACGTCCTATTCGCTATGTAGATTATTTCAGAAACGACGAGAGACAGTTTTTGTGGAACAAATGAGCACATATTGGTAAACAATATCTCGTAAACTGCGCAGCATTGCACAACTACCACAAATCAGTAGTATCAAATCGTATTACTCTAGCAACCAGTATTATTACTGATAACCTCGATGGCTTTTAAAGGTCATTTTAGGTCAAGTTCACTAATATCACATACAGCTCCATTAAAGCTGCTTATTATGAATTATAGAAATCCATATTACATGGCTTTTAATGTGTACTGAAAGTCGTAAGTAAAACGAGAAACAACAACGAACATGAACACCCTAATGACATAAAAAAAACAATTAGCGAAACTATCGTTCTGCAAGAGACTGCAATAAAATGCGCGTACGAACAAAATTAATTACCTATTACTGTAAAAAAAACTAAGACACGCAATTATAATGATCACCGCGGCGCCGAGAGGCAGCTGAAGAGTCTGACAGCGCTCTGCGGTAGTGGCTGCGACAGTGTTGTTATTCACGCGCTCAAAGTCGACATCTTTGGGCGAGTCTTGAGGTGTGGCCGCGGTGCGCGTGATGAGTGGAGCTGAGATGCTGGACGAGCGGTTAGCTGCAGCAACAGCAGCCGCATCATCCGCATCCTTGATCACCGTTATAGCTGGCGGCAGGCCCAGCATCAGCTTCTCTGTGCACACAGTCACCCGCAACAGACAGCCACCGTCAGGATAGCGGTGAAATAATAAGCCATTAAAAGATAACACAAACCTGTGTTTCCATATGGCGTAATATGCAGTTCGTTTAGCACAAAATGCATCAAACAGACAAGAAAAAGCGTAATAAATGCATAAGTTTTCTTGTAGTTGTGCTGCGTACATTCAATACGATTTACTCTGCTTTCTGCTTTTATTTCACAAAATGTTCCTGCGCTCAAGTTTCTAGCTGTCTCTTTTTGTGTTTTTTTGCGTTAGACCTACATAGATTTTTTTGACCGAAAATAAATACATTGATTGTTTCAAACTGAAATTCACATATGACGCAAAACCTAGCGCGACTTAGAGCAGTTACTTGGCTTGAAAATAATTTTTCAGCTAAAACGTCAAATGTAACGCACGGAGACGCTTTGCTAAAGCGACTTCCGGTTCCGTGATAGTGCATGAGTAAAAAGCATGTATTTCCGATTGTGCGCTTGAATGGTTTTCATCAGACGTCTTCGCCACTGAACCGTGGACTGCCGCTCGTCGCAGATCTGTGATCTGTAGTATAAACGGCATTGATCTTGGTATCAGTCGTCTGCCTGCCTGTGGCCTGGCAAACTGTTTCGCGACGGACGGTCTTTTTAAACTTCGTGCATTCACGCAAAGCAATCGTTGCCGCAAAAAAATGCGTCGCCGCATTCGTTCCAGCAAACGTCGCTAGAATACATGTAATAAACGTCTATAAGCGTTTTCTTATTTTTTGTAAACGTTTAAATTTTAAAAAAAACATTTAATCGCAGGTGCAAAAACTATTTTTACGCAAAATGAGATGTTACTGATAAAAAATGACATATTTTGTACTTAGGTTAATTAACTTATGTACACGTATGCTGCAAAAATATTAATAAATGTAATAGAACTGTATCCAAAAACGTCAAGTAAAAACTGTAAAACAGGGTCCTGCTTTTTGATTTAACGTTTACAGACGTGTTTTTTTAGAAACTTTTAATAAATAACAAACGCGTTTTAACGTTTTTTTTTGTTTAAAAGAGTTATTACATTTTTTTCTGCTACTATAGTTCTGTTAAATATCTACTGCAATTCCAGTTTTAGTTACTTTTATTTGTAACCAAGTGCAAAAAATGAAAAAAACGAAATCAAAGTGTCTGTATAACATTTTCAAAACGCTTGAAATCAAATAACATGCAAAACAGTATACAATATACAAAGTTGTAGTATCATACATCACGAATCTTAGTGTTAAGATTATTTGCTTAGTCGCTGCAATGCTCACACCACTGAATAAGCTGGTGTTGTGTGCATCGGGTATTGTATGGCGTAATACCCACGATGGCTATAGGCCTAGATGCATGCAGCAAACAAACGTGCACACATAAAACACACATAAACAACGTTCGCGATAATCTTCGTGACATAAATAACGAACAGCAAGCACGCATTTCATGTACTGGCAACTGGACTGCACGTGTATAAGCGGCATGCCCTGCGTTGGCCATTCGATCCTGCATGCGCCAGATGTTACTATGGTCCGATGTTCTTATACGTTCGTTTGTCTATATGGATTGACAAAATGAACTTTTTAAATAAACAAAAAAAATTAAACGTAAAGCATTTTTTAATATAGAACCTTTCTCGGTGTTGTTCTTAATGTTCTCGGCTTCTTCGACCATTTTGAACGAGTACAGTTGCAAGACGCGTTCTTTCTCTTTAGCCTCGGCCAGATTGACGTCTTTCACTTTCTTCGCGATCTGCCGCGCCATTCGCTCACATTCTTCGTCTTTCTTTTGTGCCTCCGCCTAAACGCGTAACAGCAAACACATCTAAATATCTGCACGTCATGCAAAATTAAGTTGTATTATTATACTTTGTGTAAAAATAAATACATAAGAAAACGACATAAAAAACTGTTGCAACATAAAACAACAACAAACGACAACAATAATACATCATAATGTTGACGATGCTGTTACGATGATGATAATTATTACATTTACAAATGTGACAATGAAGCAGTCCTTCAGTGCTGTGTTGTCATTGTTGGCTAGGCATCAGCATGGACATTTAGCTTATAAAAGTGCTGCAGCAATTCTCACTACTGTACTTGTGGGAAACTTGGCAGTAGCAGTAACTCCGGAGAAATTAGTCAGCTAAAACAATTGAAAGTAGTATTAATAGTAGTAGTAGTAATTTGAGTCCACGACAACGACGATTTACATCAGTGTTTGGAATAAACTGACCTCTGCCTGAGCGGAAAAACCTTCGACCAAAATTGCGACAAGCAGGTTGAACAGAACGTAGTTCCCAAATGTCATGAGTAATATGAAGTAAAGCGCTGCCCACGGAGACGTGTTTGCCATTCCCATATACAACACCTCGTGCCAGTCTTCTTGTGTTAATACCTATGACGCAGATATAATCAATAATCATTCAACTCAGTGTGTATGCTAATATTGCAAACACAGCCTGTTCGTCATTACAGTGACTCGTAAAAGTAAAAGGTAAGCCGACGTGTGTCACAATAATAGAAGGCAAGCAGAGGGGACAAAAAGGCACAGGAAAACTGGTTTTCTTCAACTGCTTTTCCGCCGCTAGCGCCGCTTATATGCTTCAGTATGCATTAAAATATTTCCTCCGGCATGCATCGTCATTTCTATTCGCACAGAAACAATAGAAGCTAGAAGTTTAAAAAAACGATTGGGCAATGCTTAAAACACATACTTGAAAAACAGTGATTATTGCCCAGAGAAGATTGTCGAAGTTTTTCCGGTGACAGACTCGCTGCGAGCCGACTGGCGGCTGTGCGATGACAGTTGTAGGAGTGATGATGATTGGATCGTCCTGGCAGAATTTGCATCCGAACAGGTTCATGCCGAGAATACTGAAATTACGCCAAAAAACGTCGTGTATCAACCGCGTCACTTCAGTCACAACGTGACTTTGTTATTTTTTTAAACTCGGTAGTAATCTCTCAAAATCGTCAGCAAGTTATTGGCCGAAAGCATATACTCGATAAAGTTTAAAAATTGATAAGATAATATATTAACTGCTGATAACTGACTACACTTTCTACACCTAACTTTCTTGACATAACAAAATTAACAGAAATCAGCAAAGTAATGTGCGTATCATTGTTAGCGGATTGCTTTAACCGCTTTCAGTCCAATCAACGCAGTGAGAATTATATTTTGAGTTTACTACCTGGTCAGTTTGTGACATGCGGAATGGGAACACTGGGCTTTAATGGTAGGTTACTGCATTTATATTTGTAGCACCAAAATGTAACAAACCATCCAATAACAATAGTATCATATGCGGCATTTACGTGCGAACCAAAGAATCAACGAGCGAAGGTAAAAATTAGCAAATGAAAATTTAACGGCAACAAAAAATTTATAGAACATGACACTGTTAACAATTTAATGCGAAGTGTTATGGTCGAAAATAGGCCAACATTGCAATATGGTAATCAGACTACGTCAGTAACGTCATGCAGCCGGCTGAGCGTGTGATACGCATTAGTGGAATCGAGCTTAGATCAGTTGTAGCGCTTCACCGATGACGTTGGTGGCTTTCAACGCTGGTCGCTCGATGGCAACCACGCTAATCAAACAAAAACTAAATTAATTCGGTAAAGGCGAAATCGCTGATTGATGCTGCCACTTGTTTATGTGGTAGCCTAGTTGTTAATGTTGTAGATGGACTTCCATCTGACACAATGTGTCCTTGAACCTAATATCTGTCAGATAGCATGTAAATCCATTAAACGGTTTAAGTAGAGTGCATGATTGTGACAAACAGACGGACAGACCACGCTAACGGAGAAATGTGTAGCTATAGGCAGAATCGTTCGTACTAGAGCGATTCCGTCTAAAATGGGGAAAAACATCAGCATTAACCAGGTGATAGTGCTAAACAGACGCTGCTGTTGAACCTGAAGATAAAGATGAAGAGCAACAGCAAAATGAAGAACATAGCGACGTTGTCCATCGTGCGCAGCATCACGACAAGCTGATAGCGCAGTGCCGGCATGAAGCGGACCAGCTTGAGTATACGCAGCAGACGGAACGTACGCAACACCGACAGACCGCTTGTACCGCCTTGAGCGAGCTCCACCAAGCTACGCACACAGACGGGTTTGGATTTCTAGACTACTTAATTTAGTCAACGGGGCCTTCAAATTAGGGGATTGCACCAACGGGCTGTGGTGTATGAACAATTTGCCCAGTGTTGTTGGAATGGCCGGGTGTCGAACCCGCGAGCTCGCGAACATTGAGTCACGTAGGTATATAAGAGGGAGACGCGGAAAACGCGGGATTGGAAAACGAGGGACCAAGTTCGCAAGGGTGGAAATCGCAAGACTGGAAAAGACGGGAGCGTCATTTAAATGTACCCCGTAACAACCCCTGTTGCCATAGCAACCATTCAAAAGTTGCAAAATTTTGCATTACAGCCAATGGAGATTTCAAAGCGGTATAACTCGGTCCCCGTAAGAGATAATTGCGCGCTGTTTGCAACTACCCCCCTATTTTCAAGCCCGGGCTATCTGATGGTGTCATTTAAATTTGTCCCATGACGACCCTTGTTGCCATAACAACTAACCGTTCTTATCCAAAGACAAAATTGGCTGCAGCAGACATTGTTACATCACACATAACTTTTTCCTTGCACCAACTTCGTTTACCCGCCCGGAGGTATTCTGAAAACAGTAAATAAATTTATTGTCATAAAATGAACTACCAAAAATTTGGACAAAATTCGACTAAAAACAGCAAAAATCAGAGCAAAAAAACTTCAACAGTTTACAAAGCTATGTAAGGGCGATATGAGTCAAAAGTCTTGTAAGGGCCAGTTTGGAATTCAACACGCGATAATATCGCTTCAAGACCATTTTTGCTGTTTTCGAGTTCTGACTCATATCGCCCTTACATAGCTTTGTAAACTGTTGAAGTTTTTTTTTGCTCTGATTATAATGTAGTCACAGCAAACGCAGGCGTTGCGAGAACGAAATGCCGATATTCGTGTCGCCAGCTATAGAGGGACTGGATTCTGAAAGAAGTACGTGCCTCTCGAGTTTCGACTCTTAATAACTGCATTTTCACTTTACATTAGAGCCGCCGTAAGTCTGATAGTCACCTAAATAATTAGCCTACATGTATTGAGATATGAAGAGAGATATTAAAAATCACCGAATCGGGCTAAAACTCACTGACAGCGATTACATATCGCCCAGTTAATTCATTAAGTTAGAGCTATCACTTAGCTTAAATCATATAATAATGTACAGTGTACAATTGCGGTGTGATACTGTCTTTTCTCATTGTGTTTACACTAGTAGGCATAACATATTTAATCAAATCAAATATTTGCTTATCTGTCATACCGAATAACAGGAAAAATACGAACAATACTTTGCGAGTCAGTAACGATAAAAAATGCGATCGATCAAATGTGACGTGCCTTATGGATGCTAAGATTATAATTCTGAACTACAGGAGGCGGTAAAAGTGTTTGTGGTACGGTACTGTTGTCATTTCTCATTTCGGCGATGAGTCGTCAACAACGAACGGCAAACACTGACAAGCGGACGTGTACGATATTTGCCGAACTGCCCACACACCTCATCTCGTTGATGAAGCCGGACAGCACATATAGGTCTACAGCGCAGAGTGTGGTCAGTAAGAAACGAGCCGTTTCACGACTCGGTCGCACTGTTCGCGCAATAAACTGTCATCGTACGTAGTGAACCGTGGGCAGATGACATATTATTAGACGTGATGAATCGACACAGCCAGTCAGTCGACCAAGAATGAATAACGAAAAGTGACATTCCAACTAACGCCGAAGACCAATGTGTCCCATCGCTTGTTCGCTACACAATACTGCATTTTATCCCTTGTTGCGAAGATCAAAAAATCACAGTTCAAAGCTAACAACTAATTACCTTCAAAAGAAGATGTTTCCTCAATTTGCCTGCCTTTCTTTCTTTCTGCTAACAGAATTAATAAAAATTGTGCAATTTTCATGATTTTTAGAACAGCAAGCTTTAACATTAAATCGCCGGTAAAATAATGGTGACTGCTGTAAAAAAAAACGTTCAAGCCAATTCAATTTATTTTCTACTCGTTTTTGTCATCGAGTTACGAAGGATCCGTTGCTGGTTGGACGAACCGTTAGTCAGCAGATAGACGACAGAACGAGTATGACGCGTAATAGTCTGGACATAATACATGTACGTTGGACTGTAAAACCATCTCAGTCTTTCATATCTCAGCAGGCGCTTGATCACTAGCAGTGCTTTCTGAAGCAGAAAACGATCGCCGCATTTAGAATTCGCGATAGAACACAACCGACTTCATAAACTATTAATTTCCGATGACTTTCTGACACTTGACCTGATCTAGCTGCTTCAGATGCGATCTGGCTTCATTTATTCACAGACTCTCTGCAGTGTTGTATGGCTACAGCATACAATATAACTGGGTCTCTGGCACAGCTGAGAAAGAAAGACTTTTTTCACGGCTGGCAAAAGCCTCTTCACCTTCTTCGCACATCATCAGTATTAAGTCGACTATTTTTACTTCACTATTTCTTTTTTAGCCGACCGTACTTAAGTAACGGTCGAGGTATTGGCATGGCTGTCGTCCGTCGTCTGTCCGTCCGTCCGTCCGTATGTCTGTTTGTTTGTCACGGATGTATTGTGGCTAAACGGTGCGAGATAGGACCTAAGTTGCTATTTATCACTAATAAGAAGTCACAAATTGGCTTTCAAATGACATATAAATCATTGACCTTGAATGACCTTAAAAGGTTGTAACGTACCACTGTATGCCAATCGTGTGGTATTGTGGCTAAATGGTACGTGGTATGGAGTCAGCGATGGTACGGTGGCAACGGAGGACGGCGGCAACTTTCTATTGGTGTCAATAGCAACCATGTCTTTATTTGCAGCGGAAGTTTTCAAGCTATAAATGGCCATATTTCGGAAACGGTGAGAGATAGGGAAAAGATTACTATTAATCACTAATAAAAAGTGGCATACGCCCTTTAAAATAAGATAAAAAAAATATCGACCTTGGATGACCTTGAAAGTCTGTTTTTCTTGCAAGTGGCGGAGCAACAACGGTTTTTGCCTGACCCAAACGTGCGAGGGTAGATTTGGCACGCGGCCTGAATCTTTACCTAATGTCTGCGTATACGGTGCCCTCTGTGATAGTCTAACTATTTTTTTTCATTGGGAGTGGTTAAGTACCTATGATGATAGGTTATGCTTATTTCTTGTCTGAGCTAGGATGTACGTTGCCAATGACAGTTTTTTTCGCAGAATCCATTAAGGAAGCCACAAAAGTGTGATGTAATTACGTCTATTAATGAACTGCTGCCTAACTCATTATTCACATGCGTCGTCACAAAGGAGTCTTGTTTGCGCTCGACGAAACGCTTCCAAGTAGCTATAGAATAGAAGTTGCAAGGTGTCGCAGACCTCGCGTTGTTTAATTAACCGGTAAATTGCACTGCTGCATCAGAAGGGTTGCCACTGCCAAATGGCATTTCAAAATGCCAAATAAGCTAAAGTTGGCATTTTCTTCGGGCATTTTGAAGAAACTTTGTTGTAAAAAAATTAGTTCGGCAGTTTGACACGTTTTGGCAAAAGGTCTATTTTTAATTTGCCAGTAAAACAATTTGGCATTAATTTGGCAGCATCGAGTGATTTTAGCGCACACATCATTGTTTAGAATTTGTTTTTTTTTGTTAGTGGAATACATTGCGTTGGGTATTTTCAGCCAAAAAGATGCATCAGTATAATTCACCGGTTAATTAAACAACGGGTGGAGACTGGGCCGTCATGCGGTCAGCGAGCCGCAAAATAAGCAAACGGACAGTGCTAGTAGCAGCCGCATCCATGGGACGTGTTCATGCTGTGCAAACAATGACCGACAGTGGTCAGTTCGCACTGATCAGTGAGTGGCCAGTCACTCGGCTTCAGTATAGTTTCGCCTCTAGATGACGTTCTCTGTTAGGTCCACATAATCCACGCAAACACTCTTCCATGACAGGCCTATACGTATTATGACGCCGGTGATGAACAGCAGCGCTGTAGCAAGAGTTATGAAACGGCACATCGCGTTCGCATTTAGCAAGCCACAAAGTGATCAAAGAAACGTACTAAATTGGCCAATTATTGCATATCATTTGCATTATTGTTAAAGCTGTCGATGAAGATGAACTACTTCAGATTTTTATGCCTTCGCCAACGTAGTGGCCGGAAGCATTATGTTTCTAGAGTGTTCGTGCGTGCGTCCGTACGTGCGTGCGTGAGTCTCAAACAAACTTTGTTAGCAATATATTTCTTGACGGAATTTGACCAAACTTTCACCACTAATGGACATTGGGGCAAGGACAAAAACATCAGATTTTGGGGTCAAAACGTTAAGGGTCAAAATCACAGTGAGGTCAAATATGCCTCAAAATGCACTTTTTAGCTTTATAGTTGTCACATGTTGGCTGAGGCATGATAGTCGACGCAGTCGTAACCACCATCTAGTTTGCATCGATCAGTTGTTTCTGCGTGATTCTGCGCAACTGAGTAACCTAGGTTACAATGGACATCAATCACATCAGTAACAAAACACTGGTAATAAACTATTGGTTAAAGCTTATCTTCGAAGTATTGCATAAAAGCACGCCAAAAATAAAAGTGTTACTGCAGGTCATTTACGTGTACATTTAACGACAGCGCCTGTCATTCCAAAGCTCGGTAGGCCTACACTGGCAAGCACTTTGCGGGTACTTTGTACTAGTATCCTCTGCAACATATTGGTTGCTGTTGCGCCATATGGAACCGAGATATGTTAATTCGCCACACGCAGAGATTCCTTTGCAATACTGACGGTAGACGCAGAATTACTTTCGTGCATGGATTCCGTCCGTGCATTCGTAACTGTTTATAATTCTTGTGTATAATACCAAAGCAGCGCCGCAACATCTGCATTTGGCGTTTCTTCCAATTAGGCCTACTGCAGAAGCACACGTATGCACGTTGTCTATCTTTCTGGTGCTTACTGATTAGCGTTTAGCTCATATCCGCGGCAACGAATAACACCAAACGAGACCTAGGCTATACCTACCGCGTTCATCTTTTATTTTCCGCTTTGCCGATCAATGTCATTTAATGCAGATATCTAGCGAAATGCTGCATTTCGAACTTTTGGAGATATATTAACAAAATCATAAGCGTCTATGCCGTCGCTTACACAATGTGTAACGCGTTTTTGTTGTATTTCAGTCGTCGACTTTAAGTGACAACTAAGGGTACATCAGCTGACGCCGAGCGGCTGAATATTGCACGTGTTCAGCACTCGAAGCGAATGCCGCTTCGAGCTATGTGTAGTTATGCATATTTGACAAGCGTCGTGCATAATACGTCACATCAAATTCATGCATACAGCGCGTAGGTTTTGGTAATAAATGTTGATGACACTGACTGACGACGAAAAAGTGAGTATATATAGCTACCTGAGAACGACGATAAATCCGTCGAAGACGTTGAAGCCGTCACGGATGTAACCGAGCAGGCCGTCAGCAACGAGTTTGAGTAGCATCTCGACGGCGAATAGCAGCGTGAACAGCAAGTTGCTGTACTCGAGCACTTGAGTCAGCACCGCCGGCTGTAACATCCACAGCTCTGTATGGTTCACACTGTCAGCGTTACAGGGTGATGAAAAAAACAGTAAAAAACAAAAAAAATTAAAACATAAGATGAATGTGATCGTCTATGTTATGCAGTATATAAACATTGACCGATTTTAATAATTTTTGGCATGCGACATCAAAAAAAAACAATGCAAACGACTACAGTTTTTACCACTTCACTTTAATACTGTCGCTACACTACCTTGTAAAATGCAGAAGTCGTAGTTTGGCCATTTACAACAATGAATTCATACTGGATAGCGCACGAGTCGGCTCAGAAATGATTAACTGAAAAGCGACAAACACGATTAAAAACTATTGTATCTCAAAAAGTAACGTGTCACATTACATCCTTATTATTACATCATGTGCTCAAAATATCCTCCTCCAGCACGAATGCAAGCGGCAAACGTTGACACCACTCGAAAACAGCAGGTTCAACAACCTGCATTTCACAACGTAGTGTAGCGACGGTATTAAAATGAGGTAGCCAAAAGTAGAATCATTTGCGTCAAGTTTCTTTCTGGTGTTGCATGCCAAAAATTATTAAAATTGGCCTATGCTGCACGGAGCTGTTCAAAAAATAAAAGTGCACGTTTTTATGGACCACGGTGTATATTCAAAATAATTTATGCTTGTGCCGAGAATATTTATCGTCATAGAGCTGCCAAAAACTTAGTACATTTACGCAGAGATCATACATCGGATATAATGAAAACTTAAAAAACAAATGGTCACAGACGTCTGGATCGAACCTGCTCATGGTGTTCGATGCCCATGCTCAGAGTGTTGACAAGTATGGCGACCAGAACGGCTTTCTGAAAACTGGAGCCGTGAATGAAGCCGCGCACTGCTGACCGGAATCGCACTAAACAATCTACAATGACAGACTATTTGAAATTAGCATAATCAGTTTGGGGACGCTGAAAATGCGAGAAATGAAAATACGAGACATGAAAATGCGGCACCAAAAATAAGGGGCGAAAATGGAAAAAGTGAGACATAAAAATGCAGGAAATGAAAATGCGAGACATGAAAATACGAGACATGAAAATGCGGCACCAAAAATAAGGGGCGAAAATGGAAAAAGTGAGACATGAAAATGCAGGAAATGAAAATGCGAGACATGAAAATACGAGACATGAATATACGGGAAAATGAATATGCGGGTCAGACGTATGCTAAAACTAATGTTTACACTACAGTTCAGTTCAGTACAGTACGCTGAA
>Ga0209454_1000391_pt1 | contig 23185 bp, 21 predicted proteins | sample WorMetHERISLAND1_2_FD_187400 | JGI IMG/M metagenome (GOLD analysis project Ga0209454, IMG submission 187400) | Marine gutless worms symbiont microbial communities from Max Planck institute for Marine Microbiology, Germany - Olavius geniculatus... | ecosystem: Host-associated > Annelida >... | reverse complement strand
TGATCCGGTAAAGCCAGATGCCTAATTTGATTGCGGCCTTGTCTTTCGGGTCATCCCAGCTCCTGAACTCTTTCCCGAGCTTTTCGCGGACGATATTCAGAATCTCTTCGGGTGTCTTTATCTTTTTTAATTCCTCCCAGGTATGCGCGACGCCGGCGCCTTTGATCAGGACCGACTCGGAGAATCCGGCGGCCATGCCGACATATCCATAGAGTGGATATTGGACCAAATCTCGACACTGTAGGTGTAATCGCCGTACAAGTGCCCACTCTGGTGACGGCCTGTGGCGCGGGAAGGAAAGCGGGTCTTGATCGTGTCTTTATGATCCCACTCGGACTTGGACCCTACTTCCCTGGCCCACAGGAGCATTGCTACCGCATGAGAGGCATCGCAGTCGTACACGGAGGCTCGATGCCGACCAGTAGCCGCTCCTGAGGCGTCAGCCGGTTGAAATCATCGCCGCAGTCATCGCTGTTCAGCTCGGCCAGGCGCTTTACGAAAGGGCTACGGGCGTTTCTGTTCATCTCACCGGCGATATAGCTGGCGATGGGTGTGATCTCGTCACGATATCCCGGCATCGGTCGGGTGCTCCAAAGGTCCCGCAGGCAACGACTCGTCGAGGACCAGGGTCCCCGGATCTATGACGGGGTTATTGTAATCCGGGTAGTGCAAATCTTTAAGAGCCTGTTGACAATTGGTAGGATGGACAAAGCAAGCGCCCGGCAAGCTGGGCTGCAGGCTGCGATCATTCCACGCCGATTCTCGAACCGCGATGGCCTGGGAGGGAGCACGGAGCACCGCGTGCCCATCGCTGGTTGATGGGCACGCTACGTCTGGTTGGTCTCGCGACCAGCGGCCGCGGCTCGGAAAGTCTTGCACCATGACCAGGGCTCGCAGCCGGCCGGATAGACCGGCTTCGCTTTGCCCATCCTACGGGCTAATTGTCAACAGGCTCTTAGAGGGTGTTGTAAAAGGCACCGATCTTCGCCCTTTGACCCCCTCACCCTTTACCCCGCACCTATCGCCGGTAGCTCGAGCAGCATCACTACTGGCTCCCCCCCAGCGATAGGTGCGGGGGATTCCGGCATTCCCGGCCGGAATGACGGCTTAACTCAATGGCGTTGGCTGGCAATCCGGCCCCGTGGCTATACAGCGCCGGCAAGCCGGCTCCTGCAAGGGGTTACCGCTGGAGCGTAAGAGCCAAATGGAAACTTTAGAGGTAAATTTTTAAGTAACACCGGGACTAGGAATCCCCCCGACACTCGGCGGATCGCGCATGCGCGGTCAGGCCCTCTCCGCGGGCCAGGACCGAGGCCGTCCGCGCCAGGGTCGCGGCACCCTGGGGGGAGGCCATAATCAGGCTCGAACGCTTCTGGAAGTCGTAGACTCCGAGCGGCGATGAAAAACGGGCGGTACGCGAGGTCGGCAGCACGTGGTTGGGCCCGGCACAGTAATCGCCCAGGGCTTCGGCCGTGTAACGCCCCATGAAGATGGCCCCGGCGTGACGGATCTTGGGGACCAGTGCCTCCGGATGCTCCACCGAGAGCTCCAGGTGCTCGGGCGCTATCCGGTTGGCGATTCTGACCGATTCTTCCAGGTCCCGACTCCGAATCAGGGCGCCGCGTCGGTGCAGGGCGGCGGCGATGATGTCCCGGCGTTCCATGGTCGGCAACAAGCGGTCGATGGCGGCCGCGATGCGGTCCGGAAATTCCCCGTCCCAGGACAGAAGGATGGCTTGGGCGTCCTCGTCGTGCTCGGCCTGGGAGAAGAGGTCCATGGCGATCCAGTCCGGGTCCGTCCCACCGTCACACAGCACCAGGATCTCCGAGGGACCGGCGACCATGTCGATGCCGACCTGGCCGAACACGGTGCGCTTGGCCGTGGCCACATAGCTATTCCCCGGACCCACGATCTTGTCCACCGCGGGCACCCGCTCGGTCCCATAGGCCAGGGCCGCCACCGCCTGGGCACCGCCGATGGCGAATACCCGGTCTACCCCGGCGATGTGAGCGGCGGTCAATACCAGGTCGTTGAGCTCCCCCGCCGGCGTCGGCACTACCATGATGAGCTCCGCCACCCCCGCGACCTTGGCCGGGATGGCGTTCATGAGTACCGAAGAAGGATAGGCCGCCTTGCCGCCCGGCACATAAAGGCCCACCCGATCCAGCGGAGTCGCCTGCTGACCCAACAGGGTGCCGTGGTCGTCGCGAAAGCTCCAGTCCGTGAGCTTCTGGTGCTCCGCATAGTCACGAATGCGCTTGGCCGCAAGCTCCAGGGCGGCACGTTCTCCCGCGGAGACGCCGTTTCGGGCCTGCTCGATCCTGACCGCCGGGATTTCCAGATCCGCGGCGGTTCGGGGTTGCCAGTGGTCGAGCCGGCGGGTGTAGTCCAGCAGGGCCGCGTCCCCGGCCTCGCGCACGGCCTGGATGATGGCATCCACGCGCTCCCGGACCTCGGCATCGGAGACCGCTTCCCAGGCCAACAGGGCTTCGAGACGCTGCTCGAAGTCCCCATCCGTAGTCGACAAGCGAGTAATTTCAGCCATTTTCAAATTCGGTCGGGAATGATTTTTTGGGGACCTATATAGATGCCAAGCCCCGGTAAAGGGTAAGCGTTCAGCCCAGTATAACGTATTGCCATCCCAGCCCCGCACCTATCGCTGCCGACCAGTCGGTCGGCGGCGATAGGTGCGGGGCAAGTCCCAGCCGGAATGACGAGGTGGGGGCAAAAGAACAGTCGGCAAGGTTGGGCAAGACCGGAGCGTCGCCATCCTGGCGGCAAGTAGCCCGTAGGATGGGCAAAGCGAAGCCTGTCCATCGAGATGGCCTGGATCTCCGGTCATTAGCCGCGGCCGCTTGTCGGGAGACAAATGAAGGCGTAGCGTGCCCATCAATTGGCGATGGGCACGCTACGCTGTGTGCATCTTCCCAGGTCGTCACGGTTCAGGAACCTCCGTGGAATGACCGCGGCCTTGAGTTCAGCTTGCCGGGCGCTCGCTTTGCCCATCCTACTCGAAGGTCGAGACACCCTGGCCCCGCACGAATGGATTTTGGTCGACCGCCGCGCGCAGTATCGCCAGCAGCTCCATCACGGATGCGTGCTTCATCTTCCAGGCCGCTTTGTTGACCACCAGCCGGGCGCTGATGTCCGCGATATGCTCCAGGGGCACCAGTCCGTTGTCCTTGAGGGTGTTGCCGCTCTCCACCAGATCGACGATCAGGTCGGACAGCCCTGCCAGGGGCGCCAGCTCCATGGAGCCGTAGAGCTTGATGATCTCCACCTGCTGTCCCTTGGCCGCGAAGTAGCGCTCGGCACTCGCAACATACTTGGTGGCGATGCGTAACCGATCCGAAGCCGGGTCCGCGTCCGGGACTCCCGCGACCATCAGACGGCAGCGGGCGATGCGCAAATCCAGCGGCTCGTACAACCCGGTGCCCCCGTGCTCCATGAGCACGTCTTTACCCGCCACCCCCAGGTCCACGGCACCGTATTGCACGTAAGTGGGCACGTCGCTGGCCCGGATGGTCATCAGCTTCACTTGCGGCTGGCTCGTCTCCAGGATCAGCTTGCGGCTGAGCTCCGGGTCCTCGGAGGGCTCGATCCCGGCATGGGCCAGCAGGGGCAAGGCCTGCTTGAAGATACGGCCCTTGGACAGGGCGATCGTCAGCGAATCGGTGAATTTCATGGGGCTGGTACGGATGCTCTCAACTCCCGTATGACATTGAGCGGACAGGACCTTCACGGAAGCGTTAGCCGCAAATTAACGCAAATGGACGCAAATAAATACAACGGGATAAGGAACCGTCGCTGATGGCGAGCCGATTGTGACCGATTCGCGTTCATTTGCGGCAAAAGAATGATTCCCATGTTGTCGGTACTCCAGCATTGCTGTACTCGACGTGATATTCGGTCCGTCATCCCGGGATCCGGCGGATCCGCGCCCCCAGGGTCGCCAGCTTCTGCTCGATCTTGTTGTAGCCGCGGTCGATGTGATAAATGCGGTCCACCAGGGTTTCCCCTTCCGCGACCAGTCCCGCCAGCACCAGACCGGCCGATGCACGCAGGTCGGTGGCCATCACCGGGGCGGCGGTCAGCCGTTTCACCCCATGGCATACGGCGACGTTTCCCTCCAACCGGATATCCGCGCCCATGCGTTGCAGCTCCGGCACGTGCATGAAGCGGTTCTCGAACACCGTTTCGGTAATGGTCCCGACGCCTTCGGCCACGCTGTTCAGGGCGCATAATTGGGCCTGCATGTCGGTGGGGAACGCCGGATACGGAGCCGTGTGCACATCGACCGCTCGGGGGCGCTTCCCCGCCATATCCAGCAGGATCCAATCGGGGCCGGTCTCGACGCGGGCCCCGGTCTCCCGGAGCTTGATCAGCAGGGCATCGAGCAGGTCCGGGCGCGTGTCCCGGCACAGCATGCGCCCCCCGGTGATGGCCGCCGCCACCAGATAGGTTCCGGTCTCGATCCGGTCCGGCAGCACCCGGTAGCTGGTCCCCCCGAGCCGCTCGACGCCTTCCACCCGGATGCAATCGGTACCCGCGCCCCTGATCTTCGCCCCCATGCCGCTGAGGAATTCCGCCAGGTCCGTGATCTCGGGCTCCCGGGCCGCGTTCTCGATCACGGTCTCACCCGCGGCCAGGGTAGCGGCCATCATCAGATTCTCGGTACCCGTCACGGTGACCAGATCCGGAACCAGTCGGGTGCCACGCAACCGCTCCGACCGGGCGCGGATATAGCCCTTCTCTACGCTGACCTCTGCGCCCATGGCACGCAGACCCTCGAGGTGCAGATTGACCGGCCGGGCACCGATGGCGCAACCGCCGGGGAGGGAGACATCGGCACGCCCGTAGCGCGCGAGCAAAGGCCCCAACACCAGGATCGAGGCCCGCATTGTCTTGACCTGTTCGTAGGGTGCCGAGAAGCGTGTGATCTTCCGCGCATCCACTTCGATGCATCCACGCTCCCTGACCCTGATGGTTGCCCCCATATGCTCGAGCAGCCCCAGCGTGGTCCTGATGTCGCGCAGCTGCGGGACATTGAACAGGGTTACCCGGTCGTCGGCGAGCAGGGTGCCAGCCAGGATCGGGAGCGTCGCATTCTTGGCGCCGGCGATCCGGACCTCGCCCTTGAGCGACATACCGCCAGTGATGAGAAACTTATCCATGCCTGTTCAAATGCGCAAATGCGTCCTCCAAGGACGATCTACGCCCTGCTCATCGTTTGCCCTTCGCGTTCATTTCCCTGATCCGGCTGATCAGGCCGCTGATGCCGTTGCGGCGGATCTCGGCATTGAAGCTGCCACGATAGTTCGATACCAGGCTGACATTATCGATTTTCACGTCGAAGATCTTCCAGATCCTGCCCTTCTTGTGGACCTTGTAGTTGACCGGGATGGGGTCCGCACCCGGCTCCCGCACTTCGGTGGAGACCAGCACGGAGGAACGGCGACCGGGCTTCTCCGACAGATAGCGGATTTTCTGATCGGAGTAATTCAGCAGCGCCTTGGCGTAGGTACGAATCAGCAGCTCCTGGAATCCCCGAACCAAGGCCCGTCGCTCGGCCGGAATTGCCCTGCCCCAATTCCTCTTGCCGACGGCCGTCCGAGTGATCCTCTTGAAGTCGAAGTGGGGAACCAGGATTCGGTCCACCAAGCCGTAGATCCGGGAGGGATTGCGCTCGAGCGCCGGGCGGTGCCGCTCGAGTGCTGCCAGCATGCGCTCGCTGGTCTGTTTTATTGTCGCCGAAGCACTGCCCTTCACGTCTTCAGGTCCGGCGGACACACCACCCGCCAGCAGCAGGCCTGCGCACAATACCCATCCGATGACGGTACGATTGAACCTATTCACCCCGAGCCCTCCTCTGACTTGCTGATAAAGAATCTGATTCAACATCTGTTCGAGTACCACTGCCGAACAGTTTTGGCCGATCCGCCCCCCCCGGCGTGAAGCAACTCCCCGACACCCGCAGGTTCCGGTTCCGTCTACTGCTGCCGAGCAGAGCGGTGATCAAGACACCGACGCAACCAGTGTAGGGGGATAGTATCGAATTGTTGTCCGATGTGCAGGTCACGATCACCTCAATCGATTGCTTTTTTGAGGGAATCATTAGGGACTTATAGACATAGCTAGGCGAAGCCCCAACCCGGAAACCGTAGAGCCCCCACAGAGACATACCGGCAGGGACTTGCCCCGCACCTATCGCTGCCGCCCGGTCGGTCGGCGGCGATAGGTGCGGGGCCTGGCGCCTGGTTTCCGGCATTCCCTGCCGGAATGACGCGGTGGGGGCTGGTAGGCTTAACCACTTCAAATTTAGCCACTACCAGAAATTCAACGCGGCCCTCGACGATGACTCCCGGACCAAGGTGCTGTTTTTCAACAATGATTATTATTCGGAAGCCCTGTCGGCAGGGCTTTGCCGTGGTCGGAGGGCTCCGGGACCTGTGTTATACTTCGCAATCTCGTATGGCAACCCATCCCTGCACTTGAGTTCGAGCGATTGATGGCCAAAGAAGATGTAATCCAGATGGAAGGTACGGTGATCGATACCTTGCCCAATACCATGTTTCGCGTGGAGCTCGAAAACGGACACCTGATCACCGCCCATATCTCGGGTAAGATGCGAAAACACTACATCCGCATCCTGACCGGGGACAAGGTGACGGTCGAGCTCACCCCTTACGACCTGTCCAAGGGGCGAATCACCTACCGCGCCCGCTGACAGACGGCCTCCGGATGAAATCATCTCGAGCACCGTAATCCCGGCAGAGTGGTTCTCCCGGTGTCGGCAGGCCCCTATCTGGGGGGTTGTCGCAAAAGGCACCGGTCTACGCTCTTTGCTCCCCTCACCCCAAGTCCCCTGAAGCGCCGGCATCTTGCCGGCTTCCGCGGGTACCAGCCGGCGGGAGGGCAAGGCGGTATCCCCGGATCGGCGCCTCAGTGACGCCTGCTGCCTGGAAGGCGGCGCTCCCGGCTACGGACTTTTGCGACACCCTCCTCCGGGAGAGGGCGGGGGAGAGGGGGAAATTCAAAAGCTCGGATTGTGCCGTGTGGCGGTATATTCGCGCTCACCCTGCTGCCCTCGCTTGCCGACGACACCGGGCAAGCGGGATCTTCACGACCCCGAGGCGCGGAATCCGGCCCCTTCCACGGCCCGGATCAGATCGGTGACATCCAAATGGTCACCGCGTACCCGCACCAGCCCGGAAGCCAGGTCCGGTGTCGCCTCGCTGACGGCCGCGACACCTTCCAGGGATCGCTTCACGCTGGCCACGCAGTGACCGCAGGACATACCCTCCACTTTGAGCATCAGGTCGGTTTCCTGCGTCGCCCCGCGCCGCCCCCGGAGCATCGCCTTGAGACAAAGCCCTGACAGATAGGCGAGCAGGCCGCTCAGCAGCAGGGCGGAGCCGATCGCAAGGTAGGGTGGGCTGTGCCCACCGTGTTCACTGTAGCCGCCAGCGGGCACGGCCCACCCGGCATGCACAGCCTGCATCAATGCGTCGAAGCCGAGCCCGAGCAGGATGCTCATCAGGATCACGGTCCCGAGGTAGATCGCCAGGACGCGAGTCCCCAGCACACGATAGACGGCACCGAGCGTCGCGATGTTCGTGGCCGGCCCGGCCATCAGGAAGACGAGGGCGGTACCCGTCGGCATGCCCGCCGCGATGAGGGAAGCGGCTATCGGCACCGAGCCGGTCGTACAGACATAGAGGGGAATCGAGACGGCCAATACAAGCAACATGCCGCCGATACCCTGGGTCCAGGTCAGGCCGGCCAGATAATCGGCGGGGATAAAGGTGGCGATCAGCGCCGCCGCCAGGACCCCCGCCAAGACCCACAGGTCGATCGCCGCCAACAGGTCGAACACGGCGTAGCGCAAAGCACCCTCCAGTCCACCCGCGTTCGGCTCGGCAACGGTCACGGCGGATTCATGCCGAGGCCGATCATCGGGCGCGGTAAAACGATTGACCAGGGTGCCGCCGATCACACCCGTCACGAAGGCCGCCGCCAGCTTGAACAAAGCGAACGGCCAGCCGAGAAAAGAGGCGCTGACCAGGAGGAAGTCCACGCCGGTCTGGGGCGTACTGATCATGAAGGCGGTGGTCGCGCCCTTGGAGGCGCCCTGGTCACGCAGACCCAGCGCGGTAGGGATGACCCCGCATGAGCAGAGGGGCAGCGGCACGCCGACCAAGGCGGCCCTGACGGCACTGCCCAGGTCGGGACGCCTGAGTCCCCGGTGCACCACTCCCGCAGGCAGATACAGGTGCAGGAGTCCGGCGATGAGTAGCCCGAGCAGCAGTGAAGGCGACAGGTCGAGCATGACCTGCCACAATTGGCGGATAAAGGTCTCAAACCACACGGAACCACCCGTTGTCCGGTTGCCGGCGGGTTGTCGAAACGGTCGACGACACCATATTGAAGAAGGTTATCGACATCCACACGCCCTCATCCCCACCACCGTTCTCATTGTAGATTGTAGAGAGTGTCATGAGTTTCAAGGTCCGTACCGAACCCGGCGGTCACACCTTCGAGGTCGCGACCGACGAGGGTCTGCTCGCAGCCGCGCTGCATCAGGGAATCGGCCTGCCGTATGGCTGCCGCAACGGTCAATGCGGCTCCTGCGCCGCCCAGCTGCTGCAGGGTGAGGTCGCTTATCCCGACGGTGTGCCGGAGGCGCTTCGGGACCGGAGCGCGGATACCTGCATAACCTGTCAGGCCGTCCCCCGGAGTGATCTGATCATCCGGGTGCAGGAGGTCGCGACCGCGGCCGGAGTGGAAGTGCGCACCCTCCCGTGCCGGGTCGCCGCCAAGCAACAGCTGAACCATGACGTGATCCGGCTCTATCTCAAGCTGCCGGACAATCAGCGCCTCCAATTCTTTGCCGGACAATACCTGGACTTCATCTTGCGCGATGGACGCAAACGCGCCTTCTCCATCGCCAATGCGCCCCATGACGACGCGCTCATCGAGCTCCATATACGCCACGTACCCGGCGGCGAGTTCACCGATTATGTCTTCGAGAGCATGCAGGAGAAGAGCATCCTGCGCATCCAGGCACCGCTGGGGACCTTCACCCTGCGGGAGGACTCGCAGCGCCCGCTGATCTTCGTGGGCGGAGGGACCGGCTTCGCACCCATCAAGGGCATCATCGAGCACGCCTTCCACATCGGCATCGAGCGCCCCATGCACCTTTACTGGGGGGTACGCGCACGACGCGACCTCTACCTGCCGGACCTACCCGAGCAGTGGGCGCAGGAGTACCCCAACCTGACCTATGTGCCGGTCCTGTCCGAGCCGGATGCGGACTGGACGGGACGGACCGGCTTCGTCCACGAGGCGGTCGTCGCCGATCATCCGGACATGAGCGGCTTCGATGTCTACCTGAGCGGGCCACCGATCATGGTGGATGCGGGCCGAACGGCCTTCGGGGCGCGCGGACTGACGATGGATCATATGTTCTCCGACGCCTTCGAGTACGCCGCCGACAGCGCACGGAAAGAGGATTCCTCCGAACCTTGACGGCATCGGCCAATCCTGAATCGTCTAGTGCTGTTTGGGAGTTTGGACGTATTGCGGGCGCGATCCTGAATGATGCGGCGCCGTTCGGTCCTCCGGACGGGGATCATTCAGGATTGCTAAAACGCCTAACCCTGGAGTTTCATGAAAGCTTCGAGATTGTGACAGGGCACTTTGAAGTGTTTGCAAACGTTTGGAAGCTTTGGTAGTGCGTCAGTTTGAACAATTACACCTTCTGGCGACGGTGAGCCACAGCCCGCCGCCGTTTTTGTCCATCGCTTAGCCCAACATCCGCAGGGCGTCAGCGAACCGGCAAAACCTAACCATGCGTATGCACATGCGCCCAAACTGACGCACTACCGAAGCTTTGCGGCGTTTTGCTTGTATCGCTCTTGGCTAACCACCGTACCTGCCCGTACTTTGGCCGACGCCACAACGAAGGGATCGGCGACGAGCGTACCCTTGAGCATTGCCTTTTGGCTGATCAAAGACTGGAAGTGAGGCACAGCGAGGATTTGTTGGACCATCGTAAGCTCGTTGCGGTCAGGCATCAAGAATACGTCCTTATGTTTTTTTGCCCACTGCTGAATGAAGTCAACGTCATTATAGTTTTGCAATTCATTGAAGACTTCCCGAACAGATACGATTTTTCCGTTTGCGATCAAGTCCTCCATGCGTGACCACAGCGAGGGGAAGGTATCCGTATAGAAATTCTTCAGGACGATGAACGCACTGGTGTCGAAGATATAAATTATGCCGGCGTCCTTTTCAGCACCAACTCTTCCAGCCCGGCCACGCTCTTACTGCGTACCCCCAGATAGTCCGCGACCTGCTCCAGTGTTATCTTTCCTTGGTAATGCTTACTGAACACAAGACGCAGGTAAGCGTTTCCGAGATAACTCGCCTGAGTCGCATAGTAATCTCCTCCACTGCCGCTTCTTGCGGCTTGATTCGCCCAGGTTTCAATCTTTTTCTTATAATAGATGTCGTCGATTAGTCGACGGTCGAGAATCTTGCGCAGAATCACTTCGCGGCTGACACTATAATCGCATGCAAGCTCTGCAATTTCTCGATCGTTTGTCGGCATGACGCCTTTGATACGAACCTCGAAATCCACATCTGGAACTAAGAACACCGCGACGAGGGTATTGCAAAACCTTTCTATGCGTTGTTCCGAAGAGGGTAGAAGATCCAGGTAGTCTTCATCGAGCGTTGCGATTGCATTCTTATGGAGCAGTAAGTGAGCAAGCTCATGGAAGAGAGTGAAGATCTGTCGTGTCTTGGCGGTACTGTTGTTGATGTAAATAATCGGGAATTCGCTATCGTAAATGCAGAACCCGGATATTTCCTCCTGTCTGAAAGTGTCTTTGAACACAAAGATACCTACCGTCTCGACCCTGTCGCGCCACTGCTCTAAGGCTTCATCCGCAGACGCCCAGGATGCTTGTTCCCTGACCGTAATGTTGAGGTAACTACGGAGCTGGGCGGCACTTTCAGGAATGCTACTTGATGTGGACAGGTTCAAGTCGCGGAAGATTTTCCGCTCAGAGGGGTTCTCCCCGTTATTCAGCTCGTTCAAAGAGATTTGCAGCGCCCGAGCCTTTCGCAGCTGATAACGGGTCGTTGGTGCGAGCCGCTCGATCTCGAAATCGGGCAACGAACGGAATTCCTGTTTGATCTCCGGCTCTTCAGGTGGCTTTGGGAGAAAGAACACCGCGAGGGGACGGCGGTATATCCGATAGGCGAGTTGCTCCAACTGTGGGTAGGTGGGAGCGTGTGTTCCCCTTTCCCACGACGCGACTTCTTCCGGACGCCGCTTGAGCCGTAGCGCGACACCATTAATGCCGAGCCCCTGCGCCTCGCGCGCCCACCTGAGCACCGCAGGGTTGATCCCGAAGGTCGAGTTGGTCATGTTTTTATCGTATTCCGGCAGCCGAATTTCGTCGACAGGTTCACCTTAGCAGAAAACCAGGCCGCATCGGGATTCCGGCACTCGGATCTCACCGACGGGAAACACAAGATTTCGTGCTTCACAGGCTTTGAAAGCACAACATGTTGTGCTCAACCATTATTCCAAGACATTAAAAACAGACCTGATCTATTTGACAAATATCATAATTTTTTGCATCTAAACCTTGTCCTTTCGATTGCGAGCGTCTATGCTGAACCATAGTCGATATCGGGTTCGGCGCACAAAGGTGCGTCAGGTGCCGGCCGCATCCCACCACTCGGTCATCAAGACCCCGGAAAATTCGGATCAGGAGTGAGCATCGACCATGGGCACGCATTCGGAACATACCCTTTCTCTCCCTACCCGGCGGGAATTTCTCGCCGCCGCGGCGTCCTGCTCCGGCGCCCTGGCGCTGGGATTGCCCTCCCTGGTCCGGGCCGACGGCTACCAGCCGTCCCTGCAACAACAGGTCTCGGGTCTGGTCAAAGGCATGCGCGCCCTGGGCCTGATAGGCTCGGAAGAAAAGACCTCCTGGTCCGTCTACGACCTGACCTCCGGCAAAAAGCTGGTCGCCATCAACGAGGATGTCCCGCGCCAGGCGGCCAGCATGATCAAGCCCTTTGTCGCCCAAGCCTACTTCTACCAACTCGAGACTGCCCGCGGTAAGCTGCGCTACACCGGAGCGGTGCGTAAGACCATGGAAGATATGATCCGTCACAGCGACAACCGGGCGACCAACCGCATCATGGCGATCGTCAGCCGGCACGAGCGGAACCGCGGACCGAAGGACGTCGAACGGGTATTGAAGAAGAACGCCCCCGGCATCTTCCGCGAGACCCGGATCGTGGAATCGATTTCCCCCGATGGCCGTACCTACCGCAACCTGGCGTCAGCCCATGACTACAGCCGCTTCCTATATGCCCTGTGGCACGATCGCATGCCGTGCACGGAAGAGCTGCGCGACATCATGTCCCTGCCCAACCAGGACCGCATCTGCCAAGGCGTCGACTCCATCCCGGACGAGGTGAGGATCTATGACAAGACCGGCTCCACGGCTCGTTTGTGCGGGAACATGGGTATCGTCGAGGCGCCGGGACGCTGGGGAAGACAGTACCCCTATATCTTTATCGGCATCATCGAGCGTCCCTCCCGCGCCAAGCATTACGAGCACTGGATCACTCAGCGCAGCGACGCCATTCGCGCCGTCTCCGATCTCGTCTACCGGGACATGAGACAGCGCTATCAGCTGGCCTGAGTAGGCCTGAATGATTCGGCGACGTCCGGGGGACCGGACGTGTTGCGGGTGCAACCCCGGATTGTTGCGGGTGCAACCCCGGATGATTCGGCGTTACCCGGAGGGAAAAGATCCCGGCTCATGGGGCTAACTGAGTGGTGACAATCGCTCAGACCCCTGCCGTGTTTTTACCGTCCCTGCCCCGCACCTATCGCTGGCGGGATCCAGGCGTACCCTGGTGCCCCCAAACCTACAGACGATAGGTGCGGGGCCTGGCGCCTGGATTCCGGCAATCCCTGCCGGAATGACGCAGTGGGGGCTGGTAGGCTTAACCACTTCAAATTCAGCCACTACCAACCCGGGATTGCGCCCGGACAGGCACGGCGTCGCGCGCGGCGTAACGCAACCCAACGCACGACACCTTCGCGGTACCACCAATTGAGACAGGCAGACGGCGCCCAGGCCTGCTGCTAAAATCGGTAGCCTTATGTTACCGCTGGTCGACATTACCTACATCGCCGAAGCGCTCCGCACGTACTCGGTGGCGTTCATCGAGGCGCTCGAGGACCGGAACGGCGATACGGACCCCGATCCCCGGGTTCTATTGCAGGCCCTGAGCGATCTCCTCGATCACCTGCGGCGACTCGAGGACGGCGTACCGGATCAGACTGCGACGGACGGACTCACTCCACCGGCACCGGCGGACCTCCGTTCCCTGGGTGACTATGGCATCGATCTCCTGGCGCGCCTAGCGGCCCTCGCCGGTACCCTGTTGTCGTCACCAAAGGCACGCGCCATCGAAGAGCTGATGTTGCCGCTCGCCTGCTGGATAGCCCGCCGTGGTGGCGAGCTCGGCTATCTCGAGCCGGTGGTCAACGGCGCGGCACATCTGGCCAATCGCTTGCTGCGGCCATCCGAGTTGGAACAGCTCTATGGTTTGCTCACGGAGATCGTCGACGCGGTCGATCCTGGACTCTCCCAGTACACGGGCTCCGCGGACCCATCCCGTCCCTGGCGGATCCTGCTGCTCAATCGCGCTATCGTGGCGACGCGCAGCCATCAACCGGCGCTGATGGAAGAAGCCTTCGAGTCTGTCGTCGAGTACCTGCCCGAGGAGGCACCCACCTTCTTCCGTGAGGGCATGGAGCAGATGGATGCATTGAATTATCCACCCCAGGTCCGGAACTTGATGCAAGGCTTCTACCAGCAGTGTTGTGGACGGCGCGTGCTGCATTAGTTGCAGCCTGAGAAGCTGTCCGGTTAAAACGGATCCGAACATCGGGTAGTGCGTCAGTTTGGGCGCATGTGCATACGCATGGTTAGGTTTTGCCGGTTCGCTGACGCCCTGCGGATGTTGGGTTAAGCGATGGACAAAACGGCGGCGGGCTGTGGCTCGCCGTCGCCAGAAGGTGTAATTGTTCAAACTGACGCACTACCGAACATCGTGTTGCATTACGCTGCGTTCGGCGCTATGTCTGTCCGGGTACAGTCCTGGGTTGTTTGGCGCTGGTCTGACGTGTTGGGTTACGGCGCGTTCAGCCTTGTCACTGGGTTTCGGGATTGGCCAGCGCGCCTAAGAGGCTGTCCAAAAAGTGCCGTAGGCCAGAGTCGAGTGTAGGCTGGGTTGAGGAACGAAACCCAGATTTACTGAAATGCGACAAAGTGGAAGTAGCTTCTCATGTGCTGGCTCAACATCTTCCGCCTTTTGACCCTGGTCCTGCTCGCGGCAGCGGTCGAGGTGCACGCCTTTACCTTCAACTTCCCGTTTCCGGGCTCCTCTAACCGTGACCAGCGGCCGCCGGGGCCTGAATCCTGGCAGTACCGGCCTCAGGATGCCAGCAATGCCCGCGGCATCCCGCCGGGTTATCAACCAGCCGGGCAACCACCGGGGGCACCGCCGCACCGAATGCCGGGACAAACACCGCACCAACCACCGGGGGCGCCGTCGCGTCAGATGCCTGGGCAGGTGCAGACACCGGGCTACCGGCAACCCGGATCAGGTTATCGGTATGGCTGGCCGGGACAGTATCAGGTGCCTTATGGCCAACCGGCGGTGCCACGGGTCGAGCCGCCGCGGCTGGAGCTGGAGCTGAGCGACCATCAGCCTTATGTGCAGGAGAACGTGCTGCTCAGGTTGCGGGTGGTCAGCGACCGCAACCTGGCCACCGCTACCCCGGAGCTACCGAACAGCAGTGACGTGCTGCTGCAGAAGATCGAGGGCCCCAAGGCGCACTCACGCACGGGTGCCCAGGGGGGTCAGGAGATCGTCAACGAGTTCGTCTATACCCTTACGCCGCTCCGTGCGGGAGCCATCGAGGTCCCCCCCCTGGGGGTCACCGGCACCTTGTACGGCAATGGCTTCGGCTATGGACGGACCGGCAGCCGACAATTCGAGGCCACCGGCGGGGAGCCTATACGGCTGCAGGTACGCCCGGCGATGGCATCGGTGCGTCCCTGGCTCCCGCTGCAGGACCTGACGCTGAAGGCCACGCTCGACGGCGCTCAGGAGGTGGAGCAGGGCAAGCCGGTCACCCTGGCCCTGGAGCTCACCGCGGTCGGGGCCACCGGTGATCAGCTCCCCAGCCTGGAGCCCCTGCTGCGTTCCCCGGACTTCCGGGTCTATCGTGAGCAGACCCTGAACGAGGGTTACTTGTCCCAGGACGGGCGTCGCCTCGAGGGCCGACGGACGGAGTATTTTACGCTGGTGCCCCACGCCGACGGTAGGTTACAGCTGCCGGAGATCCGTCTCCCCTGGTGGAACGTCACCACCGGCACCAGGGAATATGCCGGGCTACCCATCCACACGCCCCAGGTAGACGGCGAGGCCGGCCGCTTCGGCCGATCCCCTGCGGCCGCGACCACCGGGGGTGAGGGCCTGAGCTGGTTCTGGCTGCCGGCGGCGGGAATCGCTCTCCTCCTGCTCGGCTACTGGGGGGGCGTCTGGTACCAGCAGCGCGCGCTCAGGGTATCCGCCGGGACGGGTGGAGGCCCGGTACTGCGTGAACGTCTCGACACTGGTCTGACCAGGCTGGCGATGAGCTTAGGAGCCAGTGCCGCGGAGCTGGCCAGGCGCATGGACCCGACACCGCTGCTCGGGCGCGTCCAGGCGCGATTGAGTGACTCCTTGCCGCCGTCCACCCGCTTCCTCCGTTGCGTACACGCGGCCGATCAGGAGGATGAGCCTACGGCCTGGGCCGAGCGTTTTCAGGATCTGACCCGCCGCCACCTGCAGCTCGATACCCAAACCCCGCTGCCGGACATCACCGGCAAGATCCTGGCGTTGCGCCCCGGCGCTGATCCGGAGCAGCTCAGACGCCTCATGCAGCAGCTCGACGGTGCCCTCTACGGTAACCAGGACATCGACTTCGCACGCTGGAAGAAGCAGTTCCACAGTCAGATAGGACGCCGGCGTGGGCTTATCAGCCTGAGCGGCAGGAGGCTCCATCTGATCCGGGCCCGCCTGCCCGAGCTCAATCCCCAGACCGGCTGAGCCACACATTGAGACCACCCTGAAGAGGATACAAGGTAGCCGAGGGGCGGAGCTGTCTGTTATTGTCAGCTAGGTAACCGATTTGCAGGATGCCCACAAATATGTGGTGATGGTAAATCTCTAACTGACAGGGTGGTTGATAGTCCCAAGCGTAACCATTCAGCCCCCACCTTGTCATTCCGGGTGGGACCCCGGAATCCAGGTGCCAAGGATGGCAAACCTGAGATGCCCACCAGGTCCTACAGGCTCAAACTCGCCCCGCCGGGGAAGCCTCTACGACCAGTGGAATGCCGTCCCTGGACGACTGGATTCCGGCGTCCCAGCCGGAATGACATAGCGGAGACTGAAGGATTACCTTTTATCAGTTATAAATTTACCACTACCAAATATGTTAATGACCGCAAAACAAGACCATGCGAGCTTTCTGCCTGATGAATTGACCGATCTGGAAAATCCCCAGACGGATATTCCCCGTATAGCTAAGAATGAAAATCTATTAAGTAAAGTTGAATTTGCAATTCAACAAATACCCACGCACCACGACCTATTCCGAGCGGACTCACGCAGGTTATCATTTATCCCTGACGAATCAGTGCATCTTGTGGTAACTTCGCCTTCGTATTGGACACTCAAAAAGTATCGAGATCATGAAGATCAGCTGGGAAGCATAGAAGACTATGAAAGCTTTCTAAAAGAACTGGATAAGGTATGGGAGCATTGTTACAGAGCATTGGTTCCCGGCGGCAGGGTTGTATGTGTTGTTGGTGATGTATGCCTATCCAGAAGAAAAAATAAAGGGAGGCATACGGTTATTCCACTTCATGCCTCTATTCAGGAACACTGCCGTAATATTGGCTATGACAACCTGGCTCCTATCATCTGGTATAAAATTGCGAACGCACAATATGAAGCAAACGGCAATGGTGCCGGCTTTCTCGGTAAACCCTATGAGCCGAATGGGGTTATCAAAAACGATATTGAATATATTCTGATGGAACGTAAACATGGAAGTTACCGGAAACCATCGCTTGCAACCCGTGTGTTGTCCGTCATTTCCGATGAGGATCATAAACAATGGTTTCAGTCCATATGGTCTGGTATCACAGGTGCATCGACCAGAAGTCACCCAGCACCATACCCGGAAGAATTAGCGGAGCGTTTGATTAGAATGTTCAGTTTTGTAGGGGATGTCGTATTAGACCCATTCATGGGTACGGGTACAACAATAGTAGCTGCCGCGAAGTGGGGAAGAAACAGTATCGGGATAGAGCTTGATCCGCAGTATTTCGAGTCTGCCGAGAAGCGGATTCACAACACGACGAACTCACTTTTCTCATATGTAGAAATTAATGCAACGACAAGCAAAGAATAGCATGCATTATTCTGACCAACTGTCACAAGCAATAGAGCATTTCTGGAGGATAAGACTTGAACAGGACAAAAAACAAGGTTCGACTACCGGAGTTAAAGACACAGGTGGTCGGAGTGCTGTAACCGGCGGTGCACAACTTGATGGTTTTATTGAATTACTGGCAACCGTCCTTGAAAATTCCGGGTTACCGAAATATACAATATTCACTAAAAAAACAGTATTGCCGGGTTATTTCAGACCAACAAAGGACTGGGACTTGACCGTTGTTGTTGATGGGGAGCTGTTGGCTACTATTGAATTCAAATCTCATGTTGGCCCCTCATTCGGCAACAACTTCAACAACCGTGTTGAAGAGGCATTAGGAAGTGCTATCGACATTTTGACGGCGTACCGCGAAGGTGCCTTCAAGCCTTCACAAAAACCGTGGCTAGGCTGGTTGATGCTATTGGAAGACACCTGTAAGTCTCAAAGCCCGGTACAGGTGTTAGAACCCCATTTTAAAGTGTTTAAAGAGTTCAAAAAAGCATCTTATGTAAAACGGTATGAGCTATTCTGTGAACGTCTAGTACGTGAGCGATTATATGATGCGACTTGTTTGCTGTTATCTGACAGGGATAGGGGAGTGAAGGGTAAATATTCCGAACCGAACAAGGAAATCGACTTCAAGAAGTTTGTAACATCTTTGATGTGCGCATATAATGGCATTTGTAAAGATGCATGATTGAAAAATCGTATAATAAGGTGATGCATTCAAGGGTGCCTTGAATAATTCAGGGCGTCTTTACAAGAATCCCATTATTTTGCTGGAATCCTCAGCGTAACCGAACCTGCTCCGCCATGAAAGACAAGCGAGACATCCTGGTTACCAGCGCCCTGCCCTATGCCAACGGTCCCATCCACATCGGTCACCTGGTGGAATACGTTCAGACGGACATCTGGGTCCGTTTTCAGAAGATGCGTGGGCATTGCTGCTATTACGTCTGTGCCGACGATGCCCACGGCACACCTATCATGCTGCGTGCCCGCCAGGACCACATCGAGCCCGAGGCGCTGATCGCGCGGGTGGCCGAGGAGCACAAAGCGGACTTCGCGGACTTCCGCATCGGCTTCGACAACTATCATTCGACCCACTCGCCGGAGAACCGCCGCTACGCTGGTCTGGTCTATGAACGCAACCGGGATCGGGGCCACATCGCCAGCCGTACCATCACCCAGGCCTACGACCCGGTGGAAGGGATCTTCCTGCCGGACCGTTTCATCGTGGGCGAGTGCCCCAAGTGCGGGGCCCCCGACCAGTATGGGGACAACTGCGAGGCCTGCGGCGCCAGCTACTCCCCGTCCGAGCTCAGGAACCCCCGCTCCGCCGTCTCCGGCGTCCGACCGGAGGAGCGCGCCTCCGAGCACTATTTCTTCCGACTCGGGGACTTCGAGGCGGAGCTCAGGCAGTGGACCCGTAGCGGCAGTCTGCAAAAAGAGGTCGCGAATAAAGTCGGCGAGTGGTTCGAGGCGGGCCTCAGGGAATGGGACATCTCGCGCGACGCCCCCTACTTCGGATTCGAGATCCCGGACCACCCGGGCAAATTCTTCTATGTGTGGCTGGACGCCCCCATCGGCTACATGGCCAGCTTCCAAAACCTGTGTGATCGGACGGATGGCCTCGATTTCGACGACTTCTGGGACCCCGCTTCGACCGCCGAACTCTACCACTTCATCGGCAAGGACATCATTTACTTCCATGCCCTGTTCTGGCCGGCCATGCTGCACGGCGCGGGATTCCGCGCGCCGACGGCGATCTTTGCCCACGGCTTCCTCACGGTGGACGGGCAGAAGATGTCCAAATCCCGCGGCACCTTCATCAAGGCCCGCACCTACCTGGACCACCTGAACCCGGAGTACCTGCGCTACTACTTCGCCGCCAAGCTGGGGCCCGGTGTCGAGGACGTCGACCTGAACCTGGAGGACTTCGCCCTGCGGGTCAACGCGGACCTGGTCGGCAAGGTGGTGAACATCGCCAGCCGCTGCGCCGGGTTTGTCCATAAGCGCTGCGCCGGTCGGCTATCGTCGCATTCCGCCGAGCCGGCGCTGTTCGCCGAGCTGGTGCGCGCCGGTGACTCCATCGCCGAGGCCTACGAGCGCCGGGAGTTCAGCCGTGCCACGCGGGAGATCATGGTCCTGGCCGACCGCGCCAATCGGTACATCGACGAGCGGGCCCCCTGGGTAGTGGCCAAGGCGGCGGACCGCACCCAGGAGCTGCAGGACATCTGCTCCGTGGGGCTGAACCTGTTCCGGGTCCTGATCGGCTACCTGCGCCCCATCCTGCCCGGCACCGCACAGGCCGCGGAGGATTTTCTGCGCATCCCGCCACTGACCTGGGATGTGCTCGCCGAGCCGCTGCTGGACCACGGGATCGGCAAGTTCAAGCCCCTCATGACCAGGGTCGAGCCCAAGCGGATCCAGGCCATGGTAGAGGCGTCCAAAGCGGATCTCGCTGGTGCGGACGCCGACAAGACCAGCCCCCGCACGCCGCAGGCCCAAGGGTATCTGGCCCAGGATCCGATCGCGGACACCATTGAGCTCGGCGACTTCGCCAAGATCGACCTGCGGGTCGCGCGCATCGCCGCCGCGGACCATGTGGAGGGGGCCAATAAGCTGTTGCGACTGGTCCTTGATCTGGGCGGCGAGACCCGCACCGTCTTCGCCGGCATCCGCGCCGCCTACGACCCCGCCGACCTGGTGGGCCGACACACGGTCATGGTCGCCAACCTGGCCCCGCGCAAGATGCGCTTCGGCGTATCCGAAGGCATGGTCCTGGCCGCAGGTCCCGGCGGCAAGGACCTCTTCATCCTGAGCCCGGCCCAGGGCGCCGCGCCGGGGATGAAAATCAAATAGTCGGTACCCGAAGCAGCGGATCAGTCCACATGAGCCAATCCGAATCGACCCCCGACCCGGCAATGCAATTGGCCGAGGCCCGTGCCCGGCGCGACGGCCTGGTGCAATCACTCCTCGCCATGAATGGAGGCAATCCCGATCTCTACGCCGCGATGGGCCGCAACGAAGGTTACGACAGCCTGCTCTGCTCTCTGCGTGGAGAGCAAGCGGCCATAGAAGCATTGAGTCGGAACCAAGACGTGGGTTCGAAGAAATGATGGGTTGCCGGGAGCGTGAGGGAAATCCCAATGCCGTCAAGTTAAGCCGTCATTCGGTAGTGCGTCAGTTTGGGCGCATGTGCATACGCATGGTTAGGTTTTGCCGGTTCGCTGACGCCCTGCGGATGTTGGGCTAAGCGATGGACAAAAGCGGCGGCGGGCTGTGGCTCGCCGTCGCCAGAAGGTGTAATTGTTCAAACTGACGCACTACCCGTCATTCTGCCCGGGGGTGGCGGAATCCAGTCACAGGGATGTGAAAATTCTCATATCCGATCCGGTGTCGGGCTCATCTGCGACCGGCACCTGAAGTCCGCGTCAGCACCCGATCGAGTCCCCGGGAGGACAGCACTCCGCGTAATCCGCCGAACAGATAGGTGGGAACGGTGACATAGTAGCGGGGCTTGGGCCGTGGACTCTCCAGGGCATGGATCAGCTTCCTGAGTACCGCCTGGGGGGGCAGGGTGAAGGGTTGGACCGGGCCTTCCCGGAGCAGGCGCCTCTCCACGGCGCGATATTGTTCCCGGTGCGGGCTGTGCTCCGTATCAATGTGGGCGCGGAACTTCTCACAGCTGTTGGCTCGGATCCGACTCTCGATGGAACCGGGCTCGATCAGGGAGACCTGGATACCGCTGCCGGCGAGCTCCAGGCGCAGGGTGTCCGTCAGTCCCTCCAGAGCGAACTTGCTGGCTACATAGGCGCCCCGGTAGGCCAGGGCCGCCAACCCGAGGACGGAGCTGTTCTGAACGATGTGGCCGTAGCCCTGGCTGCGAATGACGGGTATGAGGCGGCAGGTCAGCTCATGCCAGCCGAGCAGATTGGTCTCCAGCTGGGCGCGCAGCACCGCGCGCGACAGGTCCTCCACGGCCCCCACCTGCGTGTAGGCACCGTTGTTGAACAGGGCGTAGAGTCGGCCCTGGGTACGGGACAGGACCCGGTCCACCGTGTCCCGGATCGTGGCCGGATCGTCCAGGTCCAGGCGCAAGGCCTCCAGACCCTCGTCGGACAGTCGTTCCACGTCCTCCGCTCTCCGGACCGATGCGAAGACACGGTAGCCGCGTTCCCGCAGGCCGTGGGCGCAGGCGTAACCGATGCCGCTGGAGCAGCCGGTGATCAGGATCGTACGCGTTTCCTCGGGTTGCATCTGGACTCTCCTGGTCTCTTCCGGGCCGACGGAGGGATGGTTAGGGGGACGGGAATTCCACAAGCGGTTGAAATCATCCGCCGCAAACCCCATTGGCTTCAAGTTTTCTCAACTGGCGATTGTAGCGATTGGCGAGGTAGCAAGATGCCTTTCTATGAATACCGATGCGAGCAGTGTGGCCACGAGCTGGAGGTCCTGCGGAAGATCAGTGATCCGCCGTTGATGGATTGTCCCGAATGTGCGCGGCCGGCGCTGAAAAAGCTGGTATCTGCCGCGGGATTCCGGCTCAAGGGTAGTGGCTGGTATGAGACGGACTTCAAGGGCGGAAAGAAGAAGAACCTGCACGAGAGTGGTGACAAGAAGGAAGATGGCGAAAAGAAGAAGAATGCGGACTCGTCTCAGGGTGCCAAGCAGGACAAGGGCGGCGATAAGAAGAAAACCACTGCCGCATCCAAGGCCCCCGCCACGGGATGAGCGTGAAGAGCGGCTCGGGATGGGCGCGTATGACGTTCGGTCCTCCAAACCGCGCCGAATCATTCAGGTTTGCCCGGCGTTGCCTGCGCAGGCCGCGGGTTGCGTTACGACGTTCAAAGGCGCGTTGATCTTCTGTGGCGCCGGTGCCGACGTCTTAATGAACCTACACGCTGCTCGCCTCCTGTGTCGCAAAAGCCCGTCGCCGGGAGCGCCGCCTTCCAGGCGGCAGGTGTCGGTAAGATGGGGTGATTCGGGGGAACCTCCCTCCCCTCCAAGGTGACCCGTCCCCATGGATGCCGGCAAAATGCTGGCGCTCCCAGGGGACTGCCGATTTAAATCACCTTCTCCCCAATCCCTCTTCCGCCGGGAGAGGGGCTTTTGCGACACCCTCCCTCTGAGAAGGTGCATCAAGCAGTCGGTTATGAATGTCGACACGACTTGGTGGTTCGAGTCCTTATCGACCACTCACGGGTGCGCCAGGGGATTATCGAACCCGAAGCCGAACCGGCGCGGATTCTCGCAGATGACAGCCGCGGAGAAGATGTAGAAGACATACTCGTAGGTCTCCGCCGGAATCTTATGGCGGCGTAACAGCTGCCAGAAATTGCGTTCCCGAGGATTCTTCGGCATTTTGCGCAGGCGTTTAGGGTCTAGATAACTTTAGAGAGGATTTTCTCTCAGTAAAATGAGTATTATATCAATAAGTTTTCCTCCCGATGATTGAACCTGAATTCACATTCTTCGAGGTGTAGATGAAACGTATGTCTGGGAACACCATTGAATTTTGCAAGCCTCCGTTTGGCCTACGACCAGAATGATTCAATGCCATTGAGATGACAAGTACCGCGGGCA
>Ga0209454_1000390_pt1 | contig 23199 bp, 18 predicted proteins | sample WorMetHERISLAND1_2_FD_187400 | JGI IMG/M metagenome (GOLD analysis project Ga0209454, IMG submission 187400) | Marine gutless worms symbiont microbial communities from Max Planck institute for Marine Microbiology, Germany - Olavius geniculatus... | ecosystem: Host-associated > Annelida >... | reverse complement strand
GGGTTGCGGGTGTCCGGATGACGCTCATTGTGAGCGAGCTGATAGTACTCGACAATGCTGCCGTCTTTGTTTTTTCTTTTGGTGGTTCGCAAATACATGATTGCTTACACCAATAGCGTGTATTTATTGTATTGTCAACAATAAATCTATAATTCGTGTGCCTACAAGTTTTGGGGTTCGGGAAAATTTCAAATCGTCTAAGTAGCTGATATTATTAATGCTGAATTGGAAATTCGGCCATTTTAGGCGTACTTTTTGCCTACAGACCCCAAACTAAAGATAAAATCACTTATGTAAAACTGCACTTTATCATGACAGGCGCAAACGGCTAAGATAGACAAGCGGCGGTTCCTTATTTTTGGAGGGCGGGCGGGGAATAAGATTTAGATTGGCTGCGGGGATAAGATTAGATCCCCATCCGCACCGCAGCCAGGAAATATAAGGGACGTTGTTGACTAATCCAACCATACGATCTTCGTTCATTATACTAAAGATACAACAACGATCGGCTTTTTTGTAAGGGTGGAAACTTTAGCTCAATCGACTCTTCAGTTAGATTACTAATCCACAAAATGTTCGGGAGTACCATTGCGATAACCAATTAGAACGAACAAGTTGTCAATTCGTATGCATGTACGCCTTTTGGCATCATAAACAACAGCCAGGAGACCTAATCCCCGCTGTTTACAATCGTCGGGCATACGGTGCGATGATCGAGGCCAACGGGTTTTATTACATGCGCGCCTGTTGTTGCAAACCTTATGTGGGAGGATTTATTTCTGAACATCCGTTAGGATTTGACGGCGGAGATATAAGTCTCTATATTTATGCCACAAATAGTCCGATTCTGTATATCGATCCTAATGGAGAATTTTTACAATCGATTATTGCAGGCAGTGTCGCGGGCGGACTAGTTGGAGGCGTAGATTTCGTTTCAGATTCTAATAAGACAGGTTCTGTTAAAGAAGCAGCAAAATCAGCTCTAATTGCTAGCGTAACTGCTGGTCTTTCTGTGGGGTTCCCAACATCAGGTGTGGGTTCTATACTTTCCGGAGCTGCATGATCAGCTACTCATGCAGCTATGCAAAAGCTGATCACGGATGAAATTGATCCTTTTGCTGCTGCATATAGTGGTTTTGTTGTTTTAGGTGGTGCACTAGCAAAGTCACTCGTAGGAGGTAGGCTTGGAGTGGCTAGTATACCCGCTGCTGCTGAAGGGCTTTTAGTGGAATGGTTGGTGCACCAACAAACGAACTTGAAAATGCCTTTTTTACATCGCACACATAACGATGTCATGAAATACATAAAATTCAGATTACAATATTCTGTGTTTTATTTTTTACTGCCTGCTGCAATAATAATCCCGACACTGTTTTGGAGAAAAGCTGTTATTGTTGTCATTGCTATAATCTTCTTATGTTCTGTACTGGAAAGTATTTTCGTAAAATGTCCGTATTGTGGAAATAGACCTGTACGGTTTGGGATGCAGTTTCCACATGAATGCCGGCACTGTAAAAGATCTTATAGAGAGATAATGGATTAATGACCATCTGGTTCTGTTCTTTTTATTTGATGTTGTGGGAAACCTCAGGGAAACCTCAAGGACGTTGTTGTCTAATCTAACCAGACGATCTCCGATCATCATACTAAAGATACGGCGACGATCGGTTTTTCTATATGGGGAAAAATAGGGGACATTGACGAAGTTGACACAAATTTCTAAGGCAAAAAGAAAAACTATCGAAGCAGGAGGAAAACGATGCCGCGACGAGCCCGATTGGACGCTCTAGAGACCTTGCACCACGTGATCATACGAGGAATCAACAAAAGGCGGATTGTCAATGATGTCGCTGGTGTGGTTATAGTGTTATTACGGGTAAGGTAAAACATGAGTGGCAAAATCGGGATTACGTATTGAAACACTATTTCATAATCCGCATGTCTCTATTTTCCCCGGGAAACACAATTTTAAAAGTCGTCTCGCCTGATTTTGCGCACTCTTTCTTGGTCTTGACGTGAAGACATTTTGTGATGGCTCCGGGGCAGATGTCATTTTCTCGGGGAATATATTGACATCGCGTACTCTGACACTCAACTTGAAAGTGATAGGTCTCGGCATATACCTTTAATCTCAAAAGATCCAGACCCTTTCCCCCAGCACCGAAATCAAAGGGCTTTTTGGTAGAATAAAGGTCCGTCTCCAGTGAATGATAGAATCCACCGAAAATTTGCTTCTGACTCTCTTGGGTAATGCCGATACCGGAATCCTTTATCGCAAGTTCGACGCTTCCTGGTTGCTGACAAAGGCAAATCAATACGTCTCCTCCGTCAGGGGTATTTTCAATCGCATTTTTTAAAATACTCATGAGCACCTTGTCAATGACATCAGGATCGATCCATATTTGAGAATCGGCTTCCAACCTGCTTGAAAGCGTAATGTCGCGATGGGATGAAAGGGCTCTGGCTGAAGCCACTGCGCTTTGTATGTGCTCCCTAATATTGACATGCGCTATATTTGATTTGGGTGTCTCGAGAAATCTCCCGATCTCTTCCTTCAGATAATGCAGCGCCTCTGAATGAGTCGAATTTTCCTCCAGCATGATCTCCACCAAATCCAGTGTCTGTTTCAGCCAAGGCAGTATCTCGCGTTTTGCTTTAAACGTTCCCTGATTGACGATCTCTTCAACTTCCATCTGAATATCTTTCAGCCTTTGAAGATTTCGTCTGATTCTTTCGATAGATCTTTTATTCCGGGAAGATTCTAACTTTTTTAACGCAGTTATAATAATGGACAACGGTGTTCTAAGCTCGTGAGAGAGGTGATCCAGTACCCTCCGGCGGGCACGATCCAGCGCCTTAAATTCAGTAATATCCTTGAAAACAACCACGACATCAGCCTTCTGGTCCATCTCTGATTCAGTTCTCAAAATGGAGGTGGTCACGGCCAGGTCGAGAAAGCCTCCATCTCTTCTCACGAACGGCACCTCGCCATAGAGCCTTGTTTTTCCGTGCTGAATGCCGTCTAATAACAGATCATTGAATGCGTCATTTCCGGGTTCATTCATGAAAAGCTGGAAATAAGTGCTGTCTTTGCATTCTTCCCAGTTGATGCCAAGCATTCGCGACGCTGCCGGATTCATTCTGACGATATTTCCACGAAGGTCGAGCACGATAAGTCCGTCACTCATACTTTCGATAATGGTAGCAGAAATATTTTCAGTCATAGGTAAATTGATCTCTTTTTTTTTAAAGGAAAATAGGGGACGGGCACTTAACGGTTCTATTTCGTCGCGGAAAACCTGGTCCTCAGGGTCAGGTCAGAGACAATCGGCTCTGCCGTGAATCCTGCTGCACGCGAGAACGGAATGCTGGAATATTGGAATGTTGGAATGCTGGGTTTAGTGGAATGGTACCCATTCCTTTATCAGAATGGCCCGGATCAGTTCATAAAATCAGAGCGCCATCCGCTTTCGATTCCCAATATTCCATTGTTCCACCATTCCATTATTCCATTCGGAGTCTAAGGTAAACTCCGCCCCTCTGGGGTGAATTCAAAGCCGGGTCCTCTGGGCTCGGATTCTTTACTCTTTTTGACGAGACTCCCAGGAACTTTGAACCACTACGCGCATGACAACCAAGACAACCAATAGGCTCTGCCACTGTTATTCAGAAGATTTTGCTATAGCCTGCATGACGCGCTTATTTATTTTTCAGTAGATCTTTAAGCATGGTAAACCAACCGGTTTAGTTTATTTGTTCGATCAGTCCCGGGAGACCTTCAATCGCATACAGGGGAATTGACAGGACTGAGTCAGTATACGAAAGAGGATGGAGAGAAAAGCGGATACCGAACGGAGCACTTTTCTCAGAAAGGTATATCCTAAGACTTTTAAGCGTTCCGGTCTTTCCTGCTTTTACCTCAACCGGCAAAATGTATTCGCCTTTTTGCCATAAATAGTCGACTTCTGCTGCACTGCCCTTTACTTCGCGTTGCCAGTAATAAAGTTCCGGCTCTACAAAACATTTTCTCAAGGCTAAAAGCTGCTGTCCGGCAAATTGTTCAGTGACGAGCCCTTTGTAGACTGCCAGCAAATTATCAGACATATATGTTTCCCTGGCGATACCCATTGCGCTTTGCAAAAGCCCTACATCCAGAAAAAGAATTTTGAAAAATTTTTCATTACAATGGGCGGCAAGGGGGAGGCCGGAGCCGGAAGCGGCAGTCACTTTATTGAGAATGTGGGCTTTGATCAGCAAATCAAGTGACTTTCTTATGTCACGTGCATTTACATCCCTGTCAATGTCTGCATATTTAAATTTATTTCCTGCAGTCGCCGGTGCTTTGGTATAAACCTTTTCAAGAAGTCTGAAGTTTACATGCCGGCCGTATTTACCGAAGTCATGTTTGTAATTCTGTAAAAGGAGTTGATGAATCTCATCTGTTTTAGATAAACTCTTTGTTTCAAGCCAGTTGGCGATAGTTTCGGGCATACCGCCCAAATACAGATAATCACGCAACAAGGAAACAGATTTTACATGGATAGATTCAGGAATTTGGTCCGTTATTGAAAGATCCCGCAACCATTGTCTGAGCTTATACTCACCACAGGCAGACAAAAACTCTCCAAATGACAACGGGAACAAATGAATGTTTTGAACACGCCCCACAGGAAAGGAGACGGCTGCGGCGTCCATGATAAAATCAAGCAAGGAACCTGCCGCAACTACATGCAGGGCCGGCATTTTTTCATAGAAATAGCGGAGAGCTTTGATGGCCTCCGGGTATTCTTGAATTTCATCCAAAAAGAGGAGCGTTTTACCTGGAATAATGTCAACATTGAGAGACAGTTCGATCCTCTGTACTATTTCCACCGGATTAAGAGAGGCGAAACAGGACTTCATCTGTGGCTGTAATTCAAAATTGATCTCGACAAGCCTGCCGAAATCAGACCGCCCAAAATGATTGACAAGCCATGTTTTCCCTACCTGCCTTGCACCTCTTATAATTAATGGTTTACGGCTTTTTTCAGTTTTCCAGTTTTTTAGCCATTCAAATACATCTCGTTCCATCAATTTCCCCTTCAATGTTTCTAAGGCAGAGTATAGAGACTTTGGACAATATTGTCAAATATTAGGGGCTGTATTATACATATCGGTCAATTTTAACACCATATAACTTTTCACAAGGCTATTGAAGCTTTTCGCTTTCAGTGGCTGTTGGGGTTTTAACTGTATGGTAAATTAGGATACAGATATTCGCAGATTTAATCAGATAAAAATAGCTGATTCTTGATCAATCCGGTGACCAAAGGAATATTGGGGACATTTTAAAGTCTAACAATTTTTCTGTTTGTTGTCGGACGCTAATTGGCTTACTTGGATGATGAGACTGGATAATCCGAGAACCAGGGTAGTGTTCCGGTCTTTCCGAATTAACCCTCTGCACACCAAACCCCGGTCGCCTGATTAAAGTTTGCATTTCCTGCAGTTGTCGACCGACATTGCCAGGTCTCGGTATGCGGACGCCTTGGCAGTGTCCGAATAGACAGTCCTTTACGCTTAAAACCAATCTGCAATTTCTACCGGCTGCCTATCTCTGAATATAGTGTTCGATTTTTCTATGGGATAATTTTATGGTGGGAGCCGAGGACCTGCGGACTTCAGCGAGATAAGCCAATAGGGACGGCTGTTGGGAGTAGTCGTATGTTGTGACAACCTCATAGTTTTTCCGGCTCGAATTCGACACCATGGATATGCCGCGATAGCGCAGCAGCCGTCGGTTTTTCATGTCGTACTCGATTTCAACATCCGGTGCAAACAATCGCAGCAGCCAATTGTCAAGTTCAACCGTCAGCACAAGGCGATCGCCCTGTATCGAGCTTTTTCTGACCTGAACATCAAATTGCCCCATTTGGGCCGGCAGCACGAGTTTAGCGGAAAGAATCCGGCCCTGCGCCAGAGGCTCGAGATTGGCCGTGATAAACTAATTTTTTAAGGGAGTTGGAAAATCCTTCAATTCCTTTGACAAGTCCATGCCACCCTTCCAGAGGGCTTCAGGAGGCCTCCCACTCAGCGGGAAAAGTGCTCACTATATAATTTAATGCTTGACAGTTGACCTGGGGGCTGATACCTGAAGCTTCAGGCATCAGAGGACGGGGTGCTCATAGATATCAAGGCGAAATGGCAGCCCCGCCGGATGCCATTTAAACGTGCAGCGCATTAGCATGGTTTTGGTGAATCGATGTAGGGGGTATGACTGAAATGGGCAGCTTTTAGGGCATTTAACTTTTACCTGGAAAAGGAGGAGACATCATGAAAAGCAAATTAAGTTTTAACATCGACAGCAAAGGCATTATGACGGCGATTATGGTTATAATCGCCGTTTTTTTTGGTGTTTCGACCGCAATGGCCGGTTTTCCGGAGCGTCCCATCACCCTGGTTTGTCCGTGGGGCGCCGGTGGGGGCACAGATACCGTCGCGCGGGCTTTGGCCGCCGCCATGGAGAAAGATCTCGGCCAGCCCGTCAATGTCGTTAACCGCACGGGAGGCTCAGGCATTATCGGCCATTCGGCCCTGGCCAGCGCCAAGCCTGACGGCTACACCATCGGCACGATCAATGTCGATCTGTCGCAGCTGGTGTGCAAAGGTCTGACCGATCTGAGCTACGAGAAGTTTACCCAAATCGCGTTGATCAATGCAGCGCCGGCCGGATTGGAGGTGAATGCAAAATCTAAATTTCAAACGGCTCAGGAACTGCTGGATGCCATCAAGAAGGACCCGCCCCGAACCTACAAGGCGTCCGGTACCGGTACCGGGGGCATCTGGCATCTGGCCTGGGCCGGCTGGCTTTATAAATCCGGCGTTGATCCGGCCAAAGTTCCCTGGGTGCCGACCAAGGGCGAGGCGCCATCCCTGAAGGATCTGGCATCCGGTTCGGTCGATGCCGTGACGGCGCCGTTGTCCAGCGCCCTGCCGTTGATCAAAGCCGGCAAGGTTCGTCCGCTGGCCAATATGGATACCGAGCGGTTCGGCCCGCTGCCGGATGTGCCGACTCTGCAGGAAGCCACCGGCACGGAATGGTCGTGCTTCACCTGGCGCATGATCGGGGCTCCCGCCGGTTTGCCCGATGATGTCAAAAACCGGCTGGTGCAAGCCGTTAAAACCGCGTTTGACAGTGAAGAATTCACCGCATTTATGGCCAAAAGGGGATTCAAAAAAACCTGGAAAGCGCCCGCGGAAGCCAGGGCCTTCCACCAACAGCAGGACGAATCCATTTGTGAGGTCATGAAGGCAGTCGGTATGGCCGAGTAGTTCGGTATAACTCAAGATAACGGGCAAACGGGAGACGGATTGATGCGTATCAATGATGCGATATTGGGTGCCATCACAATTGCGCTGTCGATTTTCATTATCATCGTCGCGCGCACGTTTCCCGCCTTGCCCGGTGTTCCCTATGGTCCAGGGGTTTTTCCCACCATCATTGCTGCATGCATGTTGTTGGGCGGTGTCATTCTCGTATTCAAGGGCATCCGCCAATTGCCTGAAACGGGATGGTTGACGCTGGACCCGTGGGCCAAAACCGTGCGAAGCTACATCACTCTGGGTTTCATTTTTGCGGCGCTGTTGTTTTATATACTGTTTTCAGATGAATTGGGATTTATCATTACCTGCGTGCTGATCCTGTTGCCGCTGCTGCTCTGGACCCGGGGCCGCAGGCAAGCTCTGTCTTCCCTGATTATCGCGGTTTCTTTTTCATTGATTATCTATCTGGTGTTTGTGAAATTTATGCGGGTGCCCCTGCCCAGCGGTTTGCTGCTCGGGGTTTTTTAAAACCGGATATCGATTTATAAGGATCAATAGGATATACAAGGCTCTTATGAAACTGCTTGAAATGATGAATGACGAATGGTGGAATCGCTTGGGGCTTGGGGCTTCGCTCTTCGAGCTACGACCCCACACGTCGCCTTCGGCTACGACCCGACAGATCGCTCAGTCGTTTTAAAATGGACAGAATACCTTAAATCCAAAATCCGCATTCCAAAATCTAAAATTCGCTTTTTGAAGTTTCTTTTCTTTGATCAGACTGGCCGTTGTTGGACGGAGGCCGCGCTCTTATGGAAAATATACTCCCGGCGATTAAACTGGTCTTCAGCTGGAAAGTTTTGCTGGTCATTGTCGGCTCGTGCGGTTTCGGTTTGTTTACGGGGGCGATGCCGGGCATTTCCGCCACGGTGGCGGTGGCGCTGCTCGTGCCCGTCACATTTTACCTTTCGCCGGAGGCGGCTCTGGCGGCAATGGCCACAGCCGTGGCCTTGGCCATTTTTGCCGGCGATATTCCGGGTGCCTTGTTGCGCATTCCGGGCGTGCCTTCATCGGCCGCTTATGCTGATGAAGCCTACGCCATGACCCGTAAAGGCCTGGGGGAAAAAGCGCTGGGAGTCTCCCTGGTTTGCTCGGTAATGGGCGGGTTGCTGGGAGCCATCGCCCTCAGCCTGTCGGCTCCGCTGCTGGCGGAATTTGCATTGGAGTTTCAGTACTACGAGTATTTCTGGCTGGCCTGCATGGGGCTGACGACGGCGGCCTTTGTTTGCGGCGACCAACCGGTAAAGGGCATGATCTCGATCTGTATCGGCCTTTTGTTGTCCATGGTGGGATTCGACATGATATCGGGGACACCGCGCTTCACTTTCGGAATCCTCAGCTTGATGGAGGGCATTCATTTCATTTCAGCCCTGATCGGCGTTTTTGCCGTGGGAGAAGTCTGCCGCAATCTGACACGCGTCGAACAGGGGCCGGTGGTCGTCGGCACCGGCGGCGGCAACGTTTTTAGAGGAACCGGACAGATCGTCTGGAAGTATAAGTGGAATCTGGCGCGCGGACCGATCATCGGTACGATTATCGGTGCGTTGCCCGGGGCCGGCTCCGACATGGCGGCCTGGGTTTCCTACGCCGTGGCTAAAAAATTTTCCAAAGAGCCCGAGAAATTTCTGACCGGCCATCCCGAGGGAATCGTTGCTGCCAGTTCGTCCAATAATGCCAGCACCTGCGCGACCTGGATCCCTTCGATCGTCTTCGGCATTCCGGGGGATTCCGTGACCGCGATTGTGATCGGGGTGCTGTTTCTCAAAGGATTGGAACCCGGTCCGGCCGTTTTTCTCGAGAATGCCCCGCTGGTATACTCCATATTCGTATCTTTTTTCGTCGCCAACATCATCCTGCTGCCGATGGGATTTTTGGCTATTAAAGTCTCCAAGCAGATGCTGCGTGTTCCGACGCAGGTTCTGATGCCCCTGGTGCTCGTTTTTTGCATCGTGGGCAGTTTTGCCATCAACAACTCCGTTATGGGGGTGAGTGTGATCCTGGTTCTGGGGTTCGTGTCGTTTATAATGCAGGAAAACGGATTTCCCGTGGCTCCGTTGATACTCGGCATGATCATGGGTGAACTGCTGGAAGAGAATTTCATGCAGGCCATGATCGCCGCCGACGGCAATATTCTGGCATTTTTCGGGCGCCCCATTGCAGCCACCCTCGGTATTGCCACGATTATGGTTTGGTTTTCGCCCCTGGCGACCCTGGTGTTTGCCAGACTCAAACAAAAACTCTAATAAGCTGCAGGAATTCCGCAACGGTTGAACATGGCCGATCGAAACAATAAAAAAGCGCTCATCGATATCACCAATATCAATGAAAAGATATACAACTTGATCAAAGACCGTATCACGCATTTTGAATACCCCCCGGGATACGCGCTTAATATCCGCAAGCTGCAGGGCGAATTCGGTGTCAGCAACAGTCCGATCAAGGATGCGCTGTTTCGCCTGGCAGGGGAGGGGTTGGTTGAAATCACTTCCCGCAAGGGCACTTTCGTGAAAGATATTTCCGAGCGGGATCTGTATGAAATTGAAGAAACTCGGGCTATCCTGGAAGTCGGGGCAGTGGAAATCATTGCCGCTACGATTACCGATGAACAATTGAAGCGTCTCGAATCACTATACCATGCAACCCTGATCCCGGAAGAAGAATTCGAATACAGCCGGTTCATGGAGAAAGACAGCCGGTTTCATTTGGAAATCATCAAGTTGACCGGCAATCAACGGCTTCTCGATGTTTACAAACAATTGAATGCCCACGTGCACATCACGCGCTTTCAATATGCCCGCAATCGCAAAATGCCGCTGCCTTGGACCCATCAGGACCATCTGGATATTCTGGCGGCCCTAAAGCAGCGGGACCCGGACAAGGCTAAAAAGGCCGTTAAGGACCATCGCATAAAAGCCCGGGATGCATTTTTGAAAACGCGCCAAGAAAAAAGCGTTTAATGAATTCCGGCAATGAAAGGATAATATCATGACTTGGCCAATTGAGCATTTTCATTATATTCCCGCGCCTTCGAGCTTTATCGAGATGATGCCGGGGGCTATGAAAGCAGTGGATCAATGTGCCGGCGTCAAGCCGGGGGAAAACGTTGTCATCGCCTGCGACACCAACAAACTGCGCCTGGCGGAAGCCCTGGCCGCAGCGGCATACGCGGTGGGTGGCATGCCCACCATTGTTTCGTTTCCGCCCACCGGAGCCCACGGCGCCCAGGTGCCGAAGGCGGTGGTCGGTGCCTGTGCGGCCAGCGATGTTTTGTTCATGCCGACAAGCTGGTCCATGACGCATACCGATGCCCGCATCGAAGCGATCAAAAACGGCTCCCGGGTTTGCACAATGTGCGAAGTCACCGAGGACTGCCTGTGTGCCGGAGGAATTCTGGGTGATTTCGAGGAGAATGATCGCGTCGGTCGCCGTATCGGTGAATTGCTGGCAAATGCCGAATCCATTCGCATGACATCGACCGGCGGTACCGACCTCAACGCCAAAATCAGAGCCAGACCCGTGCAGTATGAGACCGGGCTGTTTCGGGAACCGGGGCAATTTGCCGCCTTACCCAACAGCGAACTGAATATCTCTCCCATTGAAGGCACCACCGAAGGCGTCATCGTGGGCGATGTGCGGTTAATGGGATACGGCATTATCCGGGAGGAGCCGGTCACCATAGAAGTCAAGGCGGGGGAAGTGGCAGGTGTTTCCGGCGCCAAGGCGGCCGAGTATTTAAAAGACACCCTGGCGGCGTTTAATGACCGCAGCGCTTATAACCTGGCTGAGTTTGCCGTGGGTCTGAATCCGGCCAGTCGCGCCTATGCCACGAATCTAGAAGATCTGGGCAAGCTCGGCTTCGGGCATCACGGCATCGGCAGCAACTATGCCATCGGCGGGTCGGTTGCCGCCCCCTGCCACATCGACATCATATACGCCGAGGCCAGCCTCTACATCGATGGCAAATTGATCCTGGACAAGGGGAAGGTACTGATCTGATGATAAATTTTAGAAGCCGGAAAATTCTTCAAAGACCCCGTTGGTCAAAGGTGCGCGCCCTGTTTAAATCGATGGGATACAGCGATGACGATCTGTCGAAGCCTTTGATCGGAATCGCCAACTCATGGAACCGCATTGTTCCCGGGCACTACAACTTGCGGCGCGTGGCTGAATATGTGACCCAGGGGATTTTACAGGCCGGCGGCACGCCGCTGGAGTTCGGCGTCATTGCGGCCTGTGACGGCATTGCCAACGGTCATGAAGGTATGCACTACGTGCTGCCTTCCCGGGAAATCATAGCCGGCAGCCTTGAAGTGATGGTGCAGGCCCACAAACTGGACGGTATCGTCATGCTGGGCTCCTGCGACAAAATCGTGCCCGGCATGCTGATGGGGGCCGCCCGGCTGGATGTACCGGCCATTCATGTTGTCGGGGGGCCGTCCGAAGGCGGCTGTGAATTCGACGGCCGGGCTTCCGACACGACCTCCATCGCCGAAGGGTTGGGAATGCTCAAGGCCGGCCGAATCGATGAGGAAACTTTCAATCGTCTCGAGGATCGCGTGATGCCGACCTGCGGCTCCTGCTCTTTTATGGGAACCGCCAATTCCATGGCCTGCGCGGCCGAGGCCATGGGCATCAGCCTGCCCGGGACGGCCAACATACCCGCAACCCATGCCGACCGGTTGCGCGCCGCCCAGCTCTCCGGCCGGCAGATCGTCGAACTGGTCAACAATGGGGTGTCCTCCCGTCAGATCATCAGCCGGAAGGGGATCGAAAATGCGATCCGGCTGACGGCCGCCATTGGAGGGTCGACTAATATCGCACTGCATTTGCCGGCCATTGCCTATGAAGCCGGAATGCGGATTTCCATGACCGATTTCGACAATCTGTGCCGGACGACGCCCCATATTGCCAAAGTCAACCCGGCCGCCGCGGCGAATGTTGCCGACTTTCATCTGGCCGGCGGCGTGAAAGCCGTCATGCGTGAAATTCTACCGCTGCTGCATGGGGAGGCCCTGACAGTGTCCGGTAAAACCGTGGCCGAGAATCTGGCCGATGCACCTCGAGGGGATGCCGCCATCATTCGACCGATTCAAAATCCCTGGAGCAGCGAGGGCGGATTGGCGGTTTTGCGCGGCAACCTGGCGCCGGATACCGCGATCACCAAGCCGGCCGCCATACACCCCGACATGCAGAAGTTTGTCGGTCAGGCCAGGTGCTTCGACTCCGAGGAAGAGGCCAACCAGGCGATCATCGACGGCCACATTCGACCCGGCGACGTGGTGGTGATTCGTTACGAGGGGCCCAAGGGCGGTCCGGGTATGCGGGAAATGGCGACCGCCATGAAATTACTGTATGGCTGCGGATTGGCGCTGAAAACGGCTGTGGTCACTGACGGGCGCTTTTCGGGCACCAACAATGGTTGTTTTGTGGGCCACATTTCGCCGGAGGCTGCTGAAGGTGGGCCCATCGCCACTGTGCGCGATCGCGACACCATCATCATTGACATTCCCAATCGATCCTTGCAACTCGACATTGATGACCAGGAATTGGCTGACAGGTTGGCCGGATGGCAAAGACCGGCGGGCGAGACCGCCCAAGGCTATCTGGGCATATACGCCCGGCTGGCGGCTTCGGCCGCTGAAGGCGCCGTATTGAAAATTAACTAAAAGGGGGAAAAATGGATTTAAACTTAACAGATAAAATCGCCGTTGTGACCGGGGGCAGCGCAGGGATCGGATTGGCTTGCGCCAAAACTCTCTTTGTTGAAGGAGCCAGTGTCGTCAATGCCGCCCATGAAGGCGTGGAGTCGGCAGCTGAATCCATACGGCAGCTGGCTGGAGGAAAAAGAGATGATCAGGTAGTTCCGGTAAAAGTCGATCTTTCACAGGCCGGTCAGGCTGAGGTAGTGGTAGATAAAGCAATAGAACGATTCGGCCGGGTTGATATTCTGATCAATTGTGCGGGCGCGGCCCGCGCCGGCGCTTTTCTCGAGTTGACCGACCAGGATTTTTTGGACGCCTGGACCTTGAAACTACTAGGTTATATTCGGATGATCAAGGCAGTCATCCCCCAAATGGCGCAGCAAAAAGACGGGCGAATCATCAACATTGTGGGCGCTGCCGCCAAAACACCATCGGCAACCTTTTTGACCGGCAGCACGGCCAATGCCGCACTCATTAATTTTACCCGCGGCGTCGCCAAAGAACTGGCCCCTCAACACATCCGGATCAATGCCATTTCACCGGCACCGACGGAAACGGAACGTGCTAAAAGCCTGGCCGAACAAACGGCTCAGGCGCGCGGGGTGAGTGTGGCGGAAGTGGTGGCGGAGTCAACCAAAAGTATCCCCATCGGTCGTATGATTAAACCGGATGAGATCGGAGCACTGGCGGCTTTTTTGGTGTCTGATCTTGCGGCCTCGATCACCGGTGCTGAAATTCTGATAGACGGTGGATTGACCCCGGGTATTTGATTTCCATACAGTATTCAGGCAAAGCAATGTCAGTACATTCCCCCAAAGAATTGAGAGCTGCCCTCGCCGGCGATCCCCAAACCAGCCCTTCCACCCATTTGGCAGATGACTCCTTCGCTGCCTGGTGCTACGACAACTTGTCATTGCGGGAGGCGCGCGCAGCATTCGAGCGGGACGCCGACCCGGATGAATGCGAACAGTGGGGCCTGACGGCGCTGGAGTGGAGGGCACAGGTAGAAATGGCCGTTATCGCCTTGGCGGCGGTTGAGCGGTTGCATCGCTGACCCCAGTTGGATAAAGAACCGTTATTCGGCATTCGGCTTTCGACATTCGGCAATTGAAATTACATTTTCGACATTTTTTTGTCGGAGTTTCATTTTTGATCAATCGGCCGCTGTTCAGGACTAAGGCAGCGCCCCCGGCCAGGAAGTTCTCACCTCATTGACAATGCATCTTTCGGTGCTCAATTTTTTGGAATAAATGTATCCCCTTCAACATCATTAATGACGAATGAGGCTTGGAGTGCACAAATTGACAGGAGGCTTTTAGAATGAAATATGCTATCATTCTTCTCGGCATATGCTTTATGGTCCTTCCGGGTGCGACGGCCGAGGCGCTCTATATTCACCAAGGCATACACGGTATGCAATGGGGCGGCTCCGTTTCAGATTACCATGAGCTGACTCAGGTGCATCAAAAGGGGCAGGCCGCCTTTTACGTGAAAACCAACCGGCTCTACCATGCTGCCAATCAGCGGATTCCCCGGGTATCTTACGGGTTTTATCGGAATCAACTTTATGCGGCCTTTATTAAGCTGCGTTCGGCCGAACAGTTCTCCCATTTGGCACAAAAATTTTCTGAAAAACACGGTGAACCCAGGATATCATACGAAGATGCCGGACGGCAGGTAATTTACCGTTGGAAAGTTGCCGATGTGAAAATCAAATTAAAAGTTAAAAATTCGATCAATGAGTTCAAGCTGGCCTTTTACTATTCACCGCTTTCCGACTCCCTCAACCGGGAACAGTTGGAGCAATTACCGGACGACGCCTATGGGCCGGACCCACCTGATGAATCCGAATCCACTACCTCGGTTCCGCTGCTTGACTATTAACGACAATCTCTATAAAATTGGAGACTTGCCAATGGATGGAAGAAACCGGCGGGATATCCGGCCCGGACTTGAAGTCGACATTGTTCTTAAAAAAGATCAGCGCACCGGCAAACTGACCCGGGGCGTGGTCAAAGATATTCTAACCAAATCGGCCAATCATCCCCACGGTATCAAGGTCCGGCTGACCAATGGACAGGTCGGCCGGGTGAAGATCGTCAACTGAATCCTGCCATAATCAGACGGCAGGACCCACTAACCTGTCCCAGGAGGTTATGAACGTTGAGTACCGATCCCCATAAAATTATCTACTCGATGATCAAGGTCAGCAAGTTTTATGATAAAAAACCGATTCTGAAAGATATTTCTCTGTCCTACTTTTATGGTGCCAAAATCGGGGTTCTCGGTCTCAACGGGTCCGGTAAAAGCTCCCTGCTGCGCATTCTGGCCGGCGAGGACAAAAACTTCAACGGCGAGACCATCCTCTCACCGGGCTATACCGTCGGTTACCTGGAGCAGGAACCCCTGATGGACGTCGACCAGACCGTGCGGCAGGTGGTTGCGCAAGGCGCCCAGGAAGCCGTTGACCTGCTTCAGGCTTTTGAAGAGATCAACCTGAAGTTTGCCGAACCCATGAGCGATGATGAGATGGACAAGCTCATCCAGGAGCAGGCCCGAGTGCAGGAAAAGCTCGATGTGATCGACGCCTGGGACCTTGACGCACGTCTTGAAATGGCCATGGATGCCCTGCGCTGTCCGCCGGGAACCACACCGGTCAAGGTACTTTCCGGGGGTGAAAAACGCCGGGTGGCCTTGTGTCGTCTACTGCTGAAAAAGCCGGATATATTGCTGCTGGACGAGCCGACCAACCACCTCGATGCCGAGAGTGTCGCCTGGCTCGAGCAGCACCTGCAGCAGTATCAGGGGACCGTCATCGCGGTTACTCATGATCGCTACTTTCTCGACAACGTGGCCGGCTGGATCCTCGAACTCGATCGGGGGGAGGGAATTCCCTGGAAAGGGAATTATTCCAGCTGGCTGGAGCAGAAACAAGAGCGCCTGCGACGCCAGGATAAAGCTGAAAGCGCGCGCCAGAAGACCCTGCAACGTGAATTGGACTGGATCCGCATGTCACCCAAAGGACGTCATGCCAAGAGCCAGGCCCGGATCAACGCCTATGAGAAGCTAATATCCCGGGAAGCCCAGCAGCAGGAGGCCGATTTTGAAATATTTATCCCGCCGGGACCGCGATTGGGTGATGTGGTGATCGAAGCCGAGCACGTTCGCAAAGGATTTGACGATCGTCTGCTGATCGATGACATGAATTTCAGCCTGCCCCCCGGCAGCATTGTCGGTGTCATCGGCGCCAATGGTGCCGGTAAAACCACGCTTTTCAATATGATCACGGGCCGGGAATTACCTGATTCCGGCTCGATCCGGCTAGGGGAAACAGTCAAGCTTGCCTATGTCGATCAGGATCGGGACCTGGATCCCGACAAGACCATCTGGCAGGAAATCAGCGGCGGCAACGAGCAACTCGAACTTGGCAGCCGGACGATCAACTCCAGGGCCTATGTAGCCCGCTTTAACTTTTCAGGATCCGATCAGCAAAAAAAGGTGGCAACCATCTCCGGCGGTCAGCGCAACCGGGTGCATTTGGCCAAAATACTCAAAGACGGGGCCAATGTCATATTGCTGGACGAACCGACCAACGATCTGGATGTCAACACCCTGCGGGCCCTGGAAGAGGCCTTGGATAATTTCGGCGGGTGTGCCGTGGTGATCAGCCACGACCGCTGGTTCCTGGATCGCATCGCCACTCACATCCTGGCCTTTGAAGGCGACAGCCGGGTGCTTGTATTTCAGGGCAACTGGTCGGAGTATGAGACCGACCGCCGTAAACGTTTGGGAGCCGAAGCCGACCGGCCGCACCGCATCAAATACCGCCAGTTGACACGCTAGTGCCGCGTCTTAATAGTTCTGTCTTTATAAATGGCAAATTAAAATTTGAAAAAAATGTTCTATATTTGACCCATTTCTCAGTGACGCGGAAATCCGAAATTCGAAAATCGAAAATCGAAACAAGTTCAAATGAACCAAATTCCAATTACCAAAACGAAAGAAAACAGGTACGGCCCGGCTTTGCTCTGAATTTTTGAACATTCGAATTCTGATATAGTTTCGGATTTCGGCCAATTTTATAAGATCAGGCGATATTCGGATTTATGTCATGATTTGCTCGTTTCGATAACAGGTCATATTGCCATAATCGTTGGCGGAACTCTCGAGACAATGCACTTAGCCCTAATGAAATGAAGAATTTCGAATGATCCGCTGATGGCGGAGTGAAATCATTCGCGCAGAGTAGGCGCTTGCGCCGTGTGTCACTCAATCGATTTAAAACAGACCGTTCGACGAGAAGCTCACGACAGGCAGAATACCTTATTCGATGTTCGACCTGCCCGCAATGCATTGAAACGGCTGCCGGGCTGCCACTGACATTAAGCTCATAGCTCAATAATAATGTAAATCAAATTCTGTATGCATGGCAGGCGGGTGTTGGTCATTTGGTGTTCGACGTTCATTAGTTTTTTTTGATCAGATTGGACGCTTGCAGCCGGCACCGCCGTCTATAAGCTTCGTATTTTCGTGGTTGTGATGGAGGCGGTCATTTTCCATGATGCCGGTAACATTTCTGCTTGAATCAAGCCCCTACGGCAACGCCAATCCCCTTGTTCAACTTGACTTAAATCGCGGCTAGGGTTATTCTAACTACTGGCAATACATGATAAATCTTAACGACCGCGTCGGCAGCGTTTTCATTTTCGTCGATTGAGGCCGTTTGGAACCATCGGATCCTATATGGAAAACACAGCCGCTGCAAAGCCGGATGCTAATGAGATAAAATCAAGGTGACCGTATGTCTGAAAAGGAAATAACCCTGGTCCTGATCGTCAACGATGAAAATAACAGAGCGTTTTACCAAAACCACCTGGCAGCTTATGAGGGCATAAGGCTTGAAGTATATCCCAATTTTATTGAATTCAGAAATCAAAGCGAAGGAAAATTGTTCTCGGGGTTTCTGGTCGATATCCGAACTCTCATCAAATCCAGCAGCGGCGAAAAACTCTTGTTTTCGCACCTGCTGCAGCATTTTCCGGTGATGCGGGTGACCAAAAAGCCCGGTTCTGATTCGTTTTCCGGATTACTTGAAAGTAAGAGCTTGGGGCGGTTGAAAGGCCAGGCGCTGCTGGACGCGTTTATCAATGATTTGTGCCGTAAAATCCAACCGCGGGATATACCTTCCGGGAAACAGAAAGGAATATTTCGCAGCGCCTTCATATATTATTCGGATGATTTCAAGCAGGAGCCCGAGAAAGCGGTCATTGAAAATCTTACGATTAAAAGCTGTTTTGTGGTGACCAATAAAGCCTGCTCCAAAGGAGAGCACTTTTGGCTGGTGCCTACCGAACTGAAACAACCAACGCCGATCCAGTGCGAGATAAAATGGATCAAGCCGTGGACCCCCGGCAGCCTGTATCTTCCCGGCTGCGGCGTATCATTTATCAATATGATGGATGAACAGGTTGAGGGGCTTTCTCAAATGCTCAGAGATTAGATATCTTGAAAATCTGCGGCAATTTTTTCGACTGATTCCATGACATCGACCAGCAAATCATCCAACTCTTCTTCCTCGAAACCAAGCGACTCCAGCGCGTGCTCGTCCATCTGATAGGCTAAATCGTTGATACCGGTTCCCATGCCGCTCATCTTGGCGAAATAGTCGGAAACGTGCAGGAAGAGGGCCATTTCGTTTGCACCGGCCTGGGAGGGGCGATGGTGCCACCGGATGGCCGTGGCAATTGATTCCGGGATGAGCCATTTTTTACAGACATTGGCGGCAATTTCAGAGTGGTCCAGACCCAGCAGACTCCTTTCGGCATCGAAGAACGTTCGTTCTCCGTCAGCCAGAAAGGCCTCGACTTCATCTTTCCTGTCCAACACATACTGGTCCAACACAATTTTACCGGCATCATGGATCAACCCTGCCACAAAGGCGTCGTTGGAGAGGCCGGGCTTGACCCTCTCGGCTAAAAATTGGGCGCCAAATCCAACCGCCAGTGAATGCCGCCACAGGTCGCCGGAATCCATACCATAGCCTTTCAATTCCCGGGCCATTAGGTTTGAAATACCGGCCATCGTGATCACCTCGCTCAGTGTTTTCAGCCCAAGTAGGACGGCGGCATGCTTGACGGTTGCAATTTTGCCGCTCACGCCGTAATAGGCGGAATTGCCGAGCCGCAGCACTTTGGCAACGATGGACTGATCTTTTTCAAACAGATTGACCAGGTCTTTGATCCCGGCGCTCGGATCCCCCATGATCTCACGCGCTTTTATGACAATCTGGGGCATCGGCGGCAGGTCTTCCATCTTCCGCAGGATTATTCTTTTCAGGGAGGTTCCGGTGGGGTGTTGGGCGGGGCCGGCTGTTGATCTACTTGACGAGGCCTGCGGCTTGGCCTTGGCGGGGGATGCCTTTGAATTCAAGTCTATGGTGATCTGACCTTTTTTGCAAGCCGGGCAGTCAAACCGAATCTGCTTGTCATATTTTTTTAGGCGGCTATCGGGTATTTCAAAAACTTTGCGGCATTCCGGGCAATTTGCTTCCATCGGTATGGCTATTTCATCCTTGATAAGGTGATTTAAGACCGTGATAATATGTAGAACGACTGAAGAACGAATGCAGGGCTAAGAAGTCCCAAACAAAAATCAGCGTGTTGGCACGCAAATTATATTCAGTTTACCTTGCAAGCCGCAAAATTACAAGAGATTTATAAGCGTGACTGATGGTCCGCGGGGGGGAATCCTTTGCTCCGGGCCAAGTTGCCGGACGACGCCAATAAAAAAACGGTTACCGTTTTTCGGTTAACCGTTTTTAGGAGGAGAACAGATGAAGAAATTATTAGGCTAGCTTTAAGAGATGCAAAACTTTTGCCAAACTCAAAATGAAAATCAAAAAGTTACCAATGATTTCGCTTTTTGTTTAATAATCAGATAGTTATCATTTTTCTGTCGGGCATTAATTCAGATCGAATCCAGCCGTTGGGAAATTTTTGCCGGGCCCAAAGTTCAAATATTTAAACCCTTCGAAGTGGAATATAATAAACCTGTTGATATCAGGGGATTTTTTTAATTGCGGCAAAAGTTCAAAATTTTGAACCCTGATTGTGACGTCCAAAACAGATGTCGATAACTATCTAAAATTTATTCCTTTACTAAGATTCAAACTTTTGAACCCCGGCTTTTGGCCTCAGTTCTAATTTCTCTCCTTGCTTTAAATCTTCGGTGGTAATCATATCCCAGTACTCCAGTACTCCAGCACTCCAATACTCCAGGATCGGGTTTAGTAATTAACTTCTTGGAACCTCAAAATCGGCCATTTGTTGGTCATCGGTCCGTTTGATCTATCTTCTCATCAGGATTCGAATCCAACGCCAGACATTCAAAAGTCCAATCAGGGAGTTTGCCACGTAGGTCAGCGCGCAGGCAAGCAGGATTTTGCGGGCCGCCGGGAAATCCTCGGCCGGAATATAGTCGCCGGATTTCAGCATCGGAAGCGCTCGGTTGAAGCTGGCGTCGAACTCGGTGGGCAGCGTGACCAGGTGAACCAGTACCGGGATGCACAGCGTGGCGAAACCGCCGGCCAGCGCTAAAATCCCGACGGCAGGTGCCCGGGTGACGCCCGCCAGTACAGGGACCGCCATCATTGCGATTGCTCCTATTCGCTCCAGTCTCTGGGCGGTGCCGATCATGCGGGTCCTGGTTTTAAGCGGTTTATAGCCATCTTGGTCCTGGATGGCGTGCCCCACCTCATGGGCGGCCACCACCACGGCCGTGAGCGATTTACGCCCGCCCAGGTTTTTTGTCAGGCGGATAATTTTCGTGACCGGGTCGTAGTGATCACCGACATCCGTCGTTTCCACCGTGACTCCTTTTAAATCCAAACGCTCGATCACCAGCCGCGCCAGATCGATCCCGCTGCCCGAGAAATATTCCTGCCGGTTGTAGCGGTTGAGCACGTACTTGGCCCACAGGTGTGGTCCGAACAGGATGGTGATGGCAAGAATGATAATATAGATCATAGCAATATAAAGCTGAGTTAGTCAGCAGCCAAGTTAGGGGTTTCGTCCCAAACGGAATATTGGAATCCTGGAATATTGGAATTCTGGGTTTAAAGAATAAATAACCATCATAATTGATCTTTTCCTTTAGTTATACCCAATATTCCAACCTTCCAATTTTCCATCATTCCATTTGGCTGTCCAACAGAAAAAGTCCTAAAATATCCAGCAAGTTGTCGAATTTGCGAGCCGTCAGGTAATTCCAGTGTAATTCTTTTTCTGAAAACAAACCTTGCGGGTGGCGTCGCCCCAGCGTTTTTGAGCCTTTAGCAATCGGATAAACAGCCGCCCGTCTTTTACCACCCTTCCACCCACAACATCAACACCCTGCTTAAAGAGTGGATCCGGAAAATATCCCGCCGTCGGGCCGATGATCGACACCAGGGCGTCCGGTGCGCAATGGCTGAGAATATCATCCAGTGAATTGTTTAAAATTGTGGTGCTGGTGCACAGCACTTTGTTGCAGGAATTCAATTGCGCTGCATCGACGGTGATCGGCAATTCGGGATGCTGGTCGATTAATTGCTCGTTTTTTTCAATAATTACCAGGTCCGCGTCAGCCTTTTTAACGCGCTTTATCAATGGGAAGAATAATCCGACCATGCCGAGCTTGTCTCCGGCGGAAACGGACAGGAGTCCCAGCGAATCGGTTGCAGAATCGACCGGGAAATCGATTTTGCCCATAACATGCTGGCAGATCGCGTTAATGGCCGCCAGGCTGACCATCTCTTTGACCGGGTCGCCGCTGCCGAAGTCCAGTGCATATTCACGCGGGTGTTGCCCGATATAATTTGACGGCCGTAAGGACTTATAATCTTTCTCATTTTCATCCGGTACCAGAACATAACTGATGCCTGTCGCGCCGTCGGCCAGGCAGAGGGCCATGAATTCAGATTCTTTGGGCTGGCCGCCCTTAGAAAAAGAAGGCAGGAAGATATCCGTAATTGGCGGAACTCTGTATGTTTTCGTCAAGCCGGCTATCATCAGTTTGAATTCTTCTTTAAGGCTCATGGCAATCCCTCGACTGTGCTACGGGACCGGTTACCCGGCGACCTCGTGGTTTTATACATATAATGTTGATTTGCCGGACCCCGATGTCAACTGATATGGTTGACTTCCTGGAGGGAATCTTTACCTTTTTAAATTATCGATGGAATATCTGCAATTTCGATTTGCCGTGGCATCCCAATTTCACTGATCTTGAAAGGAGCATGCGATGAATCGCGACGAAATGCTGAGCAGGATCCTGGATCGCACCGAACCTTGGGATATGCTGATTGTCGGCGGCGGAGCCACCGGCATCGGTATTGCCGTTGATGCGGCTTCCCGGGGCTACGATATCCTCCTGGTCGAACAAAGCGACTATGGCAAGGGCACATCTTCCCGCAGCACCAAACTAATCCATGGCGGGGTCCGCTATCTTCAGCAGGGAAATATAACCCTGGTAATGGAAGCCTTGAAGGAGCGCGGCCTCCTGCGGGAAAACGCGCCACACTTGGTCCACGACCTGGCTTTCATCGTGCCCAACTACGATTGGTGGGAGGCGCCTTTCTACGGTATCGGGCTCAAAGTTTACGACTTGCTGGCCGGGCGTTTCGGTTTCGGTCCTTCCAAGATTCTTTCCACCGCTGAAACCGTCAAACGGATCCCGACTTTGAAAACCGAAGGCCTGCGAGGCGGCGTTATATATTATGACGGCCAGTTTGACGACGCCAGACTGCTCATTAACCTGGTTCGAACAGCAGCCGGGCAGGGTGCGACTTTGCTGAACTATGCGCGGGTCGTCGGGTTTTCCAATGACCGCGCCGGGTACCTGAATGGTGCGGTTTTTGAAGACATCGAGACGGGCAGAGAACACAACGTCGAGGCCAGGGTTGTTATCAATGCGACCGGACCTTTTGCGGACCAGTTGCGTAAAATGGATGACCCCACAGTATCACCCTTGATATCACCCAGCCAGGGCATCCACCTGGTGTTCGACAAAAGTTATCTGCCCGGCAAATCTGCCATTATGGTTCCTCACACCAAAGACGGCCGGGTGATGTTTGCCATCCCCTATCTCGGTGCTACCC
>Ga0209454_1000389_pt1 | contig 23218 bp, 15 predicted proteins | sample WorMetHERISLAND1_2_FD_187400 | JGI IMG/M metagenome (GOLD analysis project Ga0209454, IMG submission 187400) | Marine gutless worms symbiont microbial communities from Max Planck institute for Marine Microbiology, Germany - Olavius geniculatus... | ecosystem: Host-associated > Annelida >... | reverse complement strand
ATCAAACATTGTTGAATTTTGCAAGTTGATTTCATCTGACTAATCACCGGACCAAAACTACAATTTATGTGGGACGATGGCGGGCGACATGAAATCCCCTCGCGGGCCGCATGCGGCCCGCGGGCCGCGGGTTGGACAGCACTGGTATAGATGATGCTGACGTCTTTGCTCGTTAGCTGCAGTGATAATCATAGCAACGCTGACGCAGCTGCTGCTGTCTAGAGTCGATATGTTGTTTTATATCCTGCACATAATCACCACGTACTCGTGACGTGCTTACCAACTGAAAACATCTACTAACTGTACGCTAACGATGTGTTGCCGGCCTCACGCTTAGGGCGCTGTCACATCTACGGCATAGACTCCATTTTTATACTTACGTAGCGGTCGAGCTTATGGTATCAGTTGTCGTCTGTCTGTCTGTTCTTCTGTAACGGATGTATTGTGGCTGAGCGTTAGTCGTAGGGGAAAACTTTTTACACGAATAATTACAAATTAGCACTGGCATGCAAGGGAACATTTTTAAATTTGGGGTTGAATGGACGCGGGGGATAGGAAAAATAAGCGTTTTTTTCAATGAAAAAATCTTCAGAAACGGTGAGAGATACGGCTAAGGTTACTATTAACCACTAATAGGAAGTGGCATACGTCCTTCCAGATGAAAAACTTTGGATGACCTTGATGGTCACTGACAAAAATAAATAAATGATTTGATTTGACAATAAGTACGGTCAGCTATTCTATCGACAGCTGGACTTCTTGTCTGTTTATCACAGAACAAAACGTTGCGCTACCAACTTGCAGAGAAGTTTTACGCGTTTTATTGCATGAATTTGTGTGCACCGGTATAAAACATATTAGGTTGTTTTGCAGTTGTTTCAGCTTGTTTTATTTTATTTGGTTTCATTTTGTGGCACGTGTGCGATCGCCTTCAGTGACGTTGTTGAGCCGTGAGTTGTGACTATAGCGCAGGCACATCTTGTCAGTGGATTACAGGCCATCTGTTGTATACAGCTATACAAATACTGGTCAACGTTGTTACGTCATTTTTGCCAATTTTTGCCACAAAAGTTTTCTTTTATTTGAATAAAATTTGTCCTATAGTTAGGAGGTTGATGAATGAGTGATACACGAGTTATACCAACCATATGACCGGATCCAAGGTCAAGGTCACAAGACTTTGAAAGTTAAAAATCCTCCGTTTTTTAAAGTCCATTTCCTCTGCCATTCAATGCAAGCTCTCAGATATTTTCAGAGATTCTTAACTTAGGGCAAAACATCTAATATTATTGGGGCCGGATTCTTGATTCGTTCACGTGACTTTGAACTTGGAAGAAAATCACGAGTAGTCGACCTTCAGTCCCTCACAGAGCTAACTTTTTTTGTGTTTGTGTTGAAAAGCCTGACTTTGACGTATGCGGTTGTGTTCTGTTGGCCACAGATCAATGCATGAAGTCTGGCAGATCGTGCTTGAAGAGACGGATCGTGTCGGTAAAGTGCGTCTACAAGCTGCCGACACTTACCTGCTACAGATCTCAGAGCCGTGCAAACCAGTGCGAACTGCCAAGAGCCACATTGCGAAGAAGGTAGCACTCGTTTTCTGCGTAACTTGTAACTAACCGAGTTGTTTGATGAAGCCCCCTTTTAAGCGAAAGAGACGAACCGAACTGAGCTGAACTCGTTCTGTAGAGTTCTGTCACGTCGCCTTGTATTTCAGACTACTTCATTTTGTTGTGAATCTGTTGTAGCCCTTCGATTTTCTATGGACTCGTTTGTTGTTGGTGTGCTATTCTTCATCATTCACAAGATTGCACCATAGTTAAGCTGCTTTCTAGTCTCTGTTTGTTGCCGTGCTACGGAGATTATATGTAAATCGTTCTGTCCACAGAGTTCCTCGACATCTTCAGTTACAACATTGCTGTAGCCTGCTGATAACAGTTGCTGATACTACTGCTAGGAACGTCAGTTGAGGAATGTGCTACCTAGACTGATGTCAAAAATCTGACGTTTCTTTAATAAAACTTCCAACAGATCACTGTTGCTGAATGCAAAAAGAACAAGTCAATCTATGAAGCTGCATATTTTGTCATGTCTGCCTTAAGTTATAATTCAAAACTGCAGGTGGAGATAAAATGGTTGCAAAACGTGTCTGCTGTTGCTAGGTGTTTGAGAACCTGGTGGACCTTCAGAAAGAGCTGTCACTGAGCGTGCAAGAACTGATGAAACTACAGAAGACTTACAAAGAGGAGGAGCACATCACTCATGACGCACGTAACAAGGCTGCTGATGCTGACGACAAGTCAGTACTATACAGAGTTTCTGCTGTTGCTTTTAGTGAATAAACTGCTATTAAATAGGGCTGGCACATTTAGCAATGAATTTTTTTGTTAAGTGGTCTGCGGCATCGTGAGATTAAAAAAGTAGGTAGAATTGGTTGCATATATTGGAAATTGCAATTTTCTGTCAGACACTGAAAATTTTGAAACGATTTTGACAGACAGTTGCAAATTTCTGACAGAAGAGATTATGGGTGCTTAAAATTTATATTTTGCTTCCAAATGTTCTCAGTATTCATCTTTCCACTCAGCACCACATTTTGCATTTTTTTGATAACAATTGTTCTCACAGGAAAAGGATTATCCGACAGTCAAAAATTTAGGGTGGGTAATTGCTTTTCTGCCCCCCACGACACCACTAGAAGTGGTCATTAAAGGTTTTTTCTTAGTCTGAAACTCATCGCGTGAGATATACACTGTAGATGTCTGCTTTTAAAAGTAGTGTAGTAAAGAGTTTGAGGTGTGATGAAATTAGTATTGATTACCACATTACAGTTTTATTGCAAAGTGACACTAGTGAAAGTCGGTTGATATTTGATGGAGTTTATCAATTTGGTGGCTTATTTTCTGCAGACCATCCGATAGGTTTCAGTGGCTGCTTAATTTCTAGTAATGATAATAAACTAGCTGCCATCAGTGTAAGTGGTTGCTGATGATGTTGTGCAGAGTTAAGCGCAAGTCGGTTGGTCTGTTTACATCAATGTCTAAGCTACAGCAACAGAGCACCAAGGTACTGTCCATCAGTTGTTACTGGCTTAACAGCTTCACTGTCTTTTTATGTATTACAGTGTCAGAAAACACAGGTTAGACATGGACAAATTCTTGACAGAATTGATGATAATCTTATATGTATTGCACTCTCCAGCATAGCGCGAACCACGAAGTGATCTTAATAAATTCGTGTAATTCTGTTAATTTTCTTGGCTGTCTGCTTGCTTATCGTTAGGCCCTACTCGACGTACTCGTTGTTATTGTTAACGTTAATGTTTGTTAATTTGATTCTGCTTGGCCATATCTCTAAGCTCAAATTGACGTTTGTCCACTCATTTCTCGGTTGCTTGTTTCTCGTTTTCTACTGTGGATGGTTAATTTGACGAATAGGCTCAAGTATTAAGTTGATAGAACATGAAAGCCTGTGAAGCTGAAGATTTCTGTGCCCAGCGCCTGGTACTAGCCATTGAAAATATGTCCCATTGCTAATACATCTGTAAGTTACGCATCCAGTGCACCATCTGATTATATAGCTTGGTTTGTGTGCAGTTGAACCAGCGTCGTGAAGGCTGTGAGGTGAAATCGACGGCTGCTCGTAATGACTATCTGCTCAGTCTGGCCGCAACAAATGCTCATCTACAGCGTTACTACAATAATGACACCCCCGAACTCATGAAGGTTATCAGTCACTCAGTCAATCAATCACCCAGTCAGAGTTGCCTTAATAGCAGAGCTACCCCATACTTCAAAGTTAATGATAAATTGTTTTACATTTACGACTAAGCTATGCTGCAAACTCTTAATTTTTATGTGCTCTACGTGGCATAAGTTATACATTATCTCTAGGTTTTGAGTTTCAAATTTAATGTAGTTGCTATGTTTTTTGTGTGTTTTTTGTGTTTTTTTTATCATGTACGATGTTATTTTGTATTTTATTGCCTTCACATAAGCGGTTTTTAATCCTATGTCCGCCATTTGGACAGTATTTTTTTTTATTCCATTTCGATGCTTTCATGTCATTTTGCTTCATTATGCTGGTTGATGAAAAGAATAAATAAGTAAATAAGATGCAATTGTTTCAGACGTTGGATGGAGACGTGTATGAGAGAATGCAGGAATATTTCACGCTGTTCTGTCAGTCTGAACTGCACAGCTGCGGCGTCACACAGGAGCTGTTCATGAAGATACTCTCCGATGCAACGAAGGTTGACATCAGCATTTCATTAACAAATACACATAGCAGATGCTTTGGTGATGTAATGGTTATGATGATTGGGAGGTCGTCAGTTCAGTTCTTGGTCGGATCACTCTCAAGTGGTTACTTCTTGGATGGGTGACTGTCTGTGGACAGCCCCATCAAAGGTTACCCAAATGATTTCTGCTGTTTTTAGAGGACTGATATCATCACATCGTCCTTCACACAGTTTTAAAGTGGTAAGTTTTTTTACATATATAGATAAGTAAAAAGTACTATTCAAGTATTGTCAGAAATAAGTGTCACTGTGTGGGACAATGGAAAGAAGGCATCAAGAGATGAGTCTTCTGATGTGTTTGATAAACAGGAGTTGGTGATGCACAGATGGCATGTACTACCAAGCGTTCGGGAAAACGAGCAGTATCCACTGTAAAAGATTAGTTGTTGACAATATTACGACCATTATTGGACTTTTTTCGTTCGTTATTATTTGAATTTGTGGTGATCTGGTTCCTGTTATTTATTTTATTCTGTGTTGCTGTTATTTGTCTATTTGGATGTTATAGATTTTATGTATTTACATTTTCAGATCAATCGTCCTTACAACCTGCAGTGTTTCCTGAATGAAAACATGGTTTTCACTGACATTGTGAAGTTTGAATACCAGCCACAGGATAATGACTCGGTGAGTTGTCAGTTTATGATATTTATGTGTTTCGGTTTGTGTGTGCCAGCTGCCATAATGTCAGTGAACCAGCATTACAGAAATCTTGTCGGTTCTAAATGTGAAGCAAAAGTCATTGTATGGACTGTTTGTGAATTGTCAACAGTGTTGTTAACAATACTTGTGAAAAGTATTGGCAATACCAATATTAATACTTTGGCCGAAAACTATCGCCAATACCAATACCGATACTGTTGCAGAAAAGTATTGCCAATACCAATACCAATACTTTTACAGGCAATACTTTTTTTCTACTCATTTAGCAATCACAGGTGCGTTTAAGAGGGGGCCCAGCTGGCTGCGCTTCTTTTTTCCTTCGTTGGTGTCGTAGTCAACTTTAACAGTGCGTTAAGATTATTTTCCATTTCAAGTTAACAAAAGGCCCCCTATGTGGGACTCTATAGAACAAAGACAGCTAATAGCAAAATGGTCTTATTTTTTTCACTCACCACGCTTGCTATAAGACTAAGTTGAGTTGTTGTCCAAATAAGAAATGCTACCCATAGGCAGTAACACCCATACATAGTGGTAAAAAATTTGTTACCACTATGACACCCATACAACTAACGGCTGCTCTTTGTTTATTAGGCGACAAAAAGCTGAAAGCTCTTTCTGACTAAACGCTGGGACTGCCAGACCCCCATTATAGGCTTGCGTTCGCCCACCGGCCATCTCTTTATAAAATTCGTGAATCCACCCCTGGCAATGTTATGTTTAGTCGCTTGCTAATGCAGTGATTTAGTAAATCTAGTTGTCGCCATGGAAGTAAGTACCGGTACAGATCTTAACGAGACTCATGAGAACCAAGACTCGAGAAAAATCTCCATCTCAAGAATTATATTTTTTGCCTTAGACAATTGAACAGTTTGAATAGGACACAATAAACAGCTTCTAGTGCTCGTCAGTAAGTCGTGATCGAAAATTGACGGCAGTAATTAAGTTGAGTGAGGATGGGGTGGGCTATCACTCGCAGAGCAAGAACGCGAAGTGTCAGCGGGACTGTAGCTCGTGGTTGGGTATCAAATCAAACGTTTCTGAGTCTGCTGTGAGAGTCTTGACTCTTGACACCTGTTCTTCCATCCACGGAGCAGACGGACCCCAGCACGTGTGTCCATCGCATGTAGTTTACGTCGCCCTACACGGTGCACCGAGGCCTAACTGCGTGCGTGCGGGCAAACGCCCGCGTTGTTGTGCCTCGAGCGTCATTGTGCGGCATAGCTTGCTGAGAAAAGTATTGGGATCGAATATTGCCAAAAAATAGCCGAAAAAGTATCGCTGATGCCCATTTCGATACTACGAACGAAAAGTATCGGCGATAGTCATGCCAATACTCCAAAAGTATCGCCGATAGTATTGGTAGCGATACCAATACTGCGATATTAACAACCCTGATTGTCAAGTACGCCACAGTTGTCATTCATTTAATAATACAACGTGTGAAGTTCGTAAGGTTGATTTTCATATCGGAATTAACTTTCTGATATAAATGCCAGGGGTCCTTGTACCTGTTTCCCCTTTGGCATTCAATGTTCGGAAATTCTAAATATGGCCTTGTCGTTTTGCAGCAATGGCCATTAAGTAGATCATTAAATCATTTATTCTGCAGAAAGACAGCATATTCACATTAAAATAAAACATGTAAAACATACTTCAAAATGATATTATAATTGGGTATGTGGTGCTAGAAAAATGAATAGAGGACAACTGTAGAATTTTAGAGTTCATTCAGCAGAAATTTGTGATAGAATCTGAGATACGAGCCGGTGTGTGAAGTGGCTTGCGACTGCTAGCGACAGCTGTTCTGCAGACAGACTGCGGACAGTCAGACAGCAGATGAAGTGATGCAGACAGCCACAGACAGCTGTATGACAATAAAGGTTGCTTATATCTTGCAGCGTTGTGAGCCAATGATGTACAGTATGCTGAGCTGTTTGTGGGCGCAGTTGAGCAAAGTGTCGTCAGATCATCAGAGTCAGCAGGCACTGGACGCTGAAGCCAAACGCTGCGCTAGTCGCTTTGTACACGAAGATCGACACGTGACGACGATTCAACGCAAACTGCAGACACTTGCCGACCAGCAGCAGGCCGCCATCAACAACAAGGTATTGTCACTGTCATTCCTTGACATAGTTGCTTCACTGTATTTGCACTTTGTCTAATGTAACAAACCGCCTGCAGCAAAACCTGTCTGTTTCACAAAACGCTTCTCTGTGACATTATTTCAGTGCCTTGCTGCATGCTGTTTTTTAAAAAAATTTTTCATTGAGAGTTAACATGTCAGAATGAGCAAGTTGAAAAGAAACATATTTCTTATTTTGCAGAGCCTTTGGAGTGGTTTTCGTGCACTGTGTACAAGTATCTAAACTGTGGATGGTTTTCGTATGAAATCTGCTCACCATGAAATTGCTGGAGATGAGTCAAATCGAAAGCAAGTTCTAGCACCCAGCTGATGCTATCGCGAGTGCAAGTTCCACTGTAGCTGTTGAGTTTTGACTTCTGTTAAGTGCTTATGATGCTGACAGATTTTTGCCACAGCACTGGCTCAGTTTAAAGTCGCAAGTGGTACTACGTATTGTCAGTTGATGACGGTGGTGTTTGCGAACGTTATGTCACAGGGCTCAGAGAGTGCAGGGGACAGCGGCAGTGCATCTGGAACGACCGTTGTTGACTTAGAGATTAAGATGGAGGATTTGCGACAGGCATTGCGCAAAGCCCAGGTCTTTTACTACTAATTTATTGATTATTTGCTGGTAAAGAGTTTGTGTTATTTTAATTGATCATCGTTACCACTGTTTTGAACTTATTCAGGTATGCTTCATGATTGTTAGTAGTTGCAGTTTCTCAGATGTCATCTTAGATGAGTATATGAATATGAATAATTGAATGTGAATAATTGAATGTGAATAATTTTTGCCTTTTTGTATAGGCACTGCCGGCATGAGCCGTGTGAATTTACCAATACAGTTTGTTTGGTTTATAAACAGGGATGTGGTTTCGGTCGAGACGTCTCGGTGTCGAGACGTCTCGGTCTCGAGACATACTAACATCTCGTCTTGGTCTCAGAGCAATATGTCTCGGTCTCGGCCCAGTAGGTCTCGTCTCGGGTCTGGGGCCATTGCGTCTCATCGAGATGTTTTGTGTAGGCGTGCGCCGTACATACTGTAGCTGCAGTTAGAGCGATGCTAACCAGCATGACATTTGTGGTTTAGACATATTGTTTACAGTGTTTTTACTCTTTCATTTACTTGGTTATCATAAAGCAGAATTAGGCTTATTATGTCATGTCATTTTTTGGTCATAAAATGACCTAGTCGCAATGAAGATAAAGTGTATGATGTCAGAATGAATACTATCAGCCAAATGTAGACGACGTATAAGGCTACAATCAGCTGTAGTTTACTAATTTCAGTTGCTTGCAAATTGCGATAAACATAATGGCTCATGTCTACAGCACTGCATTTGCATGCATGTCTTTATGGTGCAAGCCGTTAATTATTCAGTGATAATTGTCAAAATAATGTGCAAAAACTTGTAATATCACATTATCGCTTACTATTGTAAGCACTTACCATAGTGCAAGTTAATTAATCTGTATAATTTTTACGCGCAAAAGCAGCTACTGCTTTCATCGCGTCTTAGCCATCACAATTCTGTCTGTCTGTCTGTCTGTCTGTCTGTCACACGGATGGATCAGTCAAAAGCAGTGCAAACTAGAATCACCTAATCTTCACCGTCCGCTGCTTGGAAGACTCTAGTTTCAGGAACCATAAAGCTTTTCTATAAATTTGAAGGGGGTCACTTCGAATGAGGGCGCTAAATGAGAGGGGGGGTGAGCAAAATTTGCGATTTTTGGCCAATAAGTCGCTGTATCTCAGTAAAGGTGTGAGATAGGGCCTAGATTACTATTAATCACTAATAGGAAGTCCTACACTGGCTCTCGATTGGCGCCGAATTCAATGACCTTGAATGACCTTGAATGCCAAAATAGGGGGTTTTATGGATTTTTTGGCGATTTCGGGCTGCGACACAAGTCTATATTATTCACAAGGTGGTGCCACAGAACAATATGCGATTCAGATAGAGAATTTGGTATTTGTATATTAACTTAGCGTGAACACCCCAATTTTCAGCTAAACTACTGAACCTAAATTGCTATAGGCTTTCACGCGTCTCGTGAGCATTAGCTCAAATTTTTTGTTTTTCATTGTCAGTGTCTTTCACCATACATCATGCAAAACGTCTCGTCAAAACCTTGAAGCTCCCGAGATTCTTGAGAGTCTCGGGAGCTTCGAGGTCTCGGCCACTGTCTCGGAAGCTGTAACGTCTCGTCTTGGTCTCGTCTCGGTCTCAGAGACATGGGTCTCGGGTCTCGTTTCAGTCTCGGCTCAGAAGGTCTCGTGCACATCCCTATTTATAAATATTACAATTGTTATGAAAGTAGAGTCAGAATTTCGGTTGAACTTTGGTTAAACTGGTTTCCTCAGTGGCTTGTGTCGCTACTCGCCAAAATTTGGTGCAAAGGAAGAAGGGACACGAAAATTGACTTCAGGTTGACACAAAAATATTTTAAATTTATGCAATAAACAGTGACAAAGCTATACCTATCGGCTTTTATATTTGCGTGTGAATCAGCGTTGACAGTTTTTCACTGGATAGCCAATCACATGGAGTCTGATATCAGTAGCAGATCGTAGCAGGGACTGGCTAAATCTGTGCAGGGGACTGAGGCGGGGGGGCTGAACCATTAACTTTTTGACTAATCGCTTATTATTCATTTCTTGTTGTCGTGGCGGCTGGCTTGTGTGTAGACCGAGAAGTCCAAGGCGGACGCCCGGCTGATGGCACTGTCAGATGCGGGGCTTGACATTGACGACTACCTGGCAGCAGCTAACACTGAGACATTCACACCAGAGGAAGAAGAACCGCCGACCCCGACCAGCACGGGCACACCGGCCACCAATACGTCGACCTCGTCACAACAGCATGCCACGTCGGTCAGCAAAAGTGACAGCACCTCAGGCAAGGTATGATGTCGCCGCTGACATTTTGAACTTAAAGTCGCGTACAGAGCGAACAAATAAAACTGAACTGAACTGAAATAGCAGAACATTTTTTAAAATTTTAGTTCATTTTATTTCATTTAATTTTATTGCATTTCTGTCATTTTGCACACACTGTTACTAGACGCTGCACTGCATCGCTTTAGGGCTGCATGTATATGGAGTTTGTAGGTTGGGTGTGTTCAGACTAAGGTTCATTTTTTTGCCATTTATGGACCAAAGTTTACTAAATTATGTTGTTGCACACGGGAAACATTATGGACTATAGTGTGCAATGCTTTTTTGAGTGACAATATCTTATTATTTTTTGGAGATATTCGCGATAAAAGTCCAAAGCTGTTTTAAATAGTGCCAAATTTTTGACATTTTCTGCTGTCCAAAGTTTAGTGGGTTATCCACAAACTCTGGGACATATTTTTTAAACTACACGTACACCAGTTCATGTGTAAAAGTTTTGTGGCAATCGGCTGAGGGATCTTGGAGATTACACGCTGGGAAAGTAAGAAATAAACATCAGCAGAAATCTGTTCTTGTCTGTCCTAAGGATAGCCATGATTAAAAAGCCATTCTGGTGGGCCAGTAGATAAAGCTTCTGCAGATTTGCTAACACTTACGTTATTATGTGACCTTCCTATAAGCCGCATTACGCATCTTGCCCGTCGTCCGTCTGTCCGTCCGTCTATCTATTTGTCTTGTACAGTTTGTAAACGAAAAGGTGTAGAAAAACGAACAATATCGTGAACGTTCTCCGTAGCAAAAGTAACTGGTATGTCAATCTTCGGTTTAAAAGGTGAAGGCTCAGGAGGATGGTCGTACAATATACCAGCATTGGGCCGACATATCTAGTTGTTGACGTTGGATTAGTATTGTTGATATTCTACTGATACAACAGAATACAATACAATAAAATTAAGAGTGAAAAATGCTTGCGGCATCGCAGTAACTTTACAGTCAGTAGTGGAAAAACGAGGAGAACAAAATGAGTCTTTAAGTTTAGTCTTATATGTCCGCAAGCACTTTGAAGACATTACTTCTGAAGGCAGACTGTTCCAAGTTCTTGCTGCAGCGACAGGGAATGCTCGGTAGTGTGAGTGACTTGTTATGTTGTGACGCAGGCCAGTCGAGAGCCACAGCCGGGCCCGGGGAGACATTCTTGTGGGGCCCCCAAACATTTTCACAGGGATCCTCTGGGGAGAAAATTTTTGAATTCTTTTCAAAATGGTACATTCTGGCGTACTTTATAAATTTCTGGCCGACGGCGGGGGCCCCCAAAAGTCGCGGGGCCTGGGGTAGCCAACTCACCCCAAACCCACCCTCTTGACGGGCCTGGTTGTGACTACGCTGATGTAGCATCCTCGTCAAGTGGATATGGGTTGGTCGATGACGTCAGAGCCGGAGGAATCAATCCAAGCCCGATCATCAACCACTGGAGGCACTTCATACAGCACCACTACAGGTCTGCAGCAAGTCATTTCTTGAATAAAATTGATATTTTTACTTTCACTCCACAGTCCACAGCCCCTTCAGTCTGCAGAAAATATTAATATTGACGTTATTTGTATAATCGTCGTATTTTTTCAGTCACAGTATTTTCCACGCGGTAGTTTGTTGTGTGCGTGGTTGAAAAACCCGTTTTAAAAACCCAGGTCCGTCGTTTTTGGTGGGTTAAACGTAGTTTTTATTAAAAGACCCACGGGTTTAGTGATTTTTGTGATTTTTTACGTGTGAAAGCACCTACTGCTTTCAGCGCGTCTTAGCCATCACAATTCTGTCTGTCCGTCTGTCTGTCTGTTTGTTTGTCTGTCCGTCCGTCACACGGGTGGATCAGTCATAAACGGTGCAAGCTAGGATCACGAAATCTTCATCCACGGCTGCCTGGAAGACTCTAGTTTTAGGAACCATAAAGCTTTCCCGTAAATTCGAAGCGGGTCACCCCGAACGAGGGTGCTAAATGAGAAGGGGTGGGAAAAATTTGTGATTTTTAGCCAATAAGTCGCTGTATATCAATAACGGTGCGAGACAGAGCCTTGGTTTCTATTAATCACTAATAGGAAGTCGTGCACTGGCTCTCGATTGCCATCGAATTCAATGACTTTGGATAACCTTGAACGCTAAAATAGGGGTTTTTATGAATTTTTTGGCGATTTCGAGCTGTGAGGCACATTTCAAGAGCGAATTGCGCTGAAATCAGTTGAGATAGACACAGAAAATCTGCATATGAAATTTTTAGCATTGAACGTAGATTTCGACGGTCCAAGTCTCGATGTTTTTGGTTCAAGGAAATCTGCACATGGTGGCATCAAAGAGCGGTACCCCCGTAAAAGTCGCTATTTTTCCGATGTTTGCCAGTCTTTCGTGAAAACGGTTGCAGATAAGCATGGGCATGCTATAGGCTTTCGCACATCTCGTAAGCATTAGCTTAAATTTTTTGTTAAGTTAATAGAATGAGCACTGCCAGATAGGCCTACTGTCCACATGAAGTGGATGTCCAAAAAATTGCAAACTCATATGTCTGAATTTTGAAAAAACACGGGTTTGTCCAACAAACCTCACTGGTTTTGAGGTACATGCTTGAGTGTCGCGAGTCTTGGTTGTATGATTGTATCTCACGTTTGTAGCTGTTTGGCTATGATTACAAGAAATTTGAGCTAATGCTCACGAGACGCGGGAAGACCTATAGCAGTTCCTGTTCGCAAACTGTCAGTCTATCTCCAGCCATTTCGTCGCAGTTCATTCTTGGAGTGTTCGCTGTAGCCGAAGATCACAAAAATCAATAAAACCTCTTATTTTGGAAGTTCAGGGTCTTTCAAAGTCATCAGTGTTGATACGACTAAAAAGCTCGTTACTAGTGCTTGTTGTGATAGGCAGCATGCCCATGGTGATCTGCAACCGTTTTCACGAAAGACTGGCCAACAACGGTAAAATAACGACTTTTACGGGGGTACCGCTCTTTGATGCCTTCGTGCTCAGGTTTCCTTGAATCTAGAAAATCGGGACTTGGACCGTTGAAATCTACGTTCAATGTTGAAAATTTCGTATGCAGCTTGTTCATGTCTATCTCAATTGATTTTGGTGCAATTCGCTTTTGAAATGTGTCTTGCAGCCCAAAATCGCCATAAAAATCCATAAAACCCTTATTTTGGCGTTCAAGGTCATCCAAGGTCATTGAATTCGGTTCCAAGTGAGAGCCAATGTACAACTTTCTATTAGCGATTAATATACCTAAGCCCTATTGAGATACAGCGACTTATTGGCTAAAAATCGCAAATTTTCTCTACCCCTCTGTCATTTAGCACCCTCGTTCGTTATGACCCCTTTTGAATTTATGGAAAAGCTTTATGGTTCATATTCCAAGCAGCCGACGGTGATGATTTGGTGATTCTAGCTTGCGCCGTTTTTGACTAATCCACTTGTGTGACGGACTGACGGAGAGACAAATGGACAGACAGAATTGCGATGGCTAAGACGAGCTAAGGCAGTAGCTGCTTTCGTGCGTAAAAATTGTTAAAATGGTTCAGTGGTATAGCTTTTCGTAGTTAATCTATCTCAGCTATTGAGCGTCATTTGCTATATGGGATCACAGTGTTACCTGCCATCCGACACAGGTGAATGTGCCTCGCCATGACTCCAGCCCTCTAGAGAGGCTAGTATGCAATTTACTTATCATGGTAAGATCGAACGCTGAGTTGACCTTCGTGTTGGACCTGTTGGTTATATGCCTCGATGGTTAACCTGTCAGGCTGTCGCCCATCTAAGTAATAACCACTTGATAACGACACCCGACAGCGATCGCAGTTCCATCGTGCTAATCGTTACACTATCGTGCGTGCCAGTGAAAGACTGTGGCATTGTACAGCGCCGAACGGCAGCACGTATGTGAACTATCAGGACGACGACGAGTGCATTGATGACGCGTTTGAGCCTGGTGCTGTGATGACCGGAGGTGATGCTGGTCCTGCAGCAGGCCACAACTCACGACTTGACAGCTCTAGTACTGGCTACGCATCAACGCGAGGGGCTGCCGCCACCTACACGCGCTGCATTGCTCTCTATGGTTTCCAGGTGAGACCACCTTTGTCTAATACTCTCACATTTAGGAATGTCAGCAGTTTCCTACGCAATACGGAGGCCTTGGCATATTTCGTGAAAAACGTATGATAATATATGTTGTTTTAAGTGTGTTTAAACTCCAAAATAATGCCATTTTTAAAAATGCATTTAAACATCAGTGTGCTGTGCTACTATTTGCTGCATTTCTCATGGACATTCAATGTCGAGGCCGCCAGTGATTTAATCAACAGTTTTTTCGTTAATTATGTGATTTGCACAGAACCGATCGTGAATTCTGCAAAATATTCGCAGAGATGCTTGTTTCTTGCAAAGTGATCGTGAATATGTGTCGTCGTGCTGGAAAAATTCAATCAATGAAAGTGAGGTGTTGCTAATCATAACTGCAGCGTGATGATGTGTGATCTGATGTTGACAGGGAACTAACAGTGACGAGCTGGATATGATGGAAAACGAACAGTTGGAAGTGGTTGAAAGTGAGGGTGATGGATGGATACGGGTTTGTACCTAAACTTTGCTTATTCTTCATAAATTATATTGATTAACGCTTTACACATTTCATTTGCGTAATGCTAATATTCAAATGTGTGTGGCTCGGTAGTCTAACGATAACGTGTCGGACTTGTAATCCTGAGGTAACTCAGAGGCGTAGGTTCGCCTCCGCACCAGGATAATGCCGGGTAACGACTTTAGGCAAGTTGTTCACACACATGTGCCTCTGTCACCAAGCAGTATAATTTGGTACTGGCTTCACCGCTGGGATGTAAACAGGCACACCGCGCGATACACTGGCCTCATGTCCGTGGTCTGGCAGTTTAAAAACTGGTGTCTGGCTGAGGGTCTTAGGAAACGGAGATCAGCATCCCCCTATGGGCCGTAAGGCTCGGGAAGGACTTTACGTTTTTTTACGTTTAATATTCAAAGCATCGGTCAGAATAAACAACAGTCTAAATTCGTTTGTCATTTTTCTTATCTGTCTGTCTGTCTGTCCGTCCGATTGTGTCGTGCAGGCTTCTAAATTTAAACAAGTCACAGGAAATCAGAATAGCTGTGAACTTTCCTCGGGGCACATCCAGACATTGTTCCAACTTTTGCTTTTAGTCAAAAGTATTTTTTTCGTCAAAAATAAACTTGAGGGGCGTTGATTGTGTGAAATGTGCGATATATTCTGACCGCAGGGCTGACAGAGTGTGCTGTGTACAGGTGCGCAATAGCACCGGTCGTGTGGGTATCGTGCCAGAGACTTACATCCAAGTCTTCGACTCATCTGACGTGTCTCTACCACCGCCGCCGCCACCACCAGTAACTGATGCAGTGGCCGGTGCTGCTACTGATGACTGGGGTCCACCTGACCCTGCTGCTGTAGCCGATGCACTGCAGCAGCGCAGCTCCGCCATGTACTCCGCCACTGACTATGAGGTTCAAGAGGCACTCAGTGCGCCGGCTATTACTAACGGTAAGCATCGTCAGTTAGCCTGCACAGTGATGCTATAGTTGCTTCAGAAACTGTCATCGTCTTTGATTACTTTTTATTTTATTTACTCAGTGCAGTAATACGGTATGCAATAAATCTGTTTAGCATGGAGGCACAGACAAGTGTCAAGTGCAGTGTAGCACCAAGGTTAGTAAAATGCAAACGAAATCGTCAAGCCGACGAAAGAAAGATCCCTTGCATCGCGCAAACTTTCAGATAGCTATATCTCTGCAACTGATTCACTAAATATTTGGTTTTACGGTACGGTTTTGGGGGTCACTGGATCAAATGAATCAATCAGACCAAATCTAAGATGGCAGCCGGCACCATCTTGAAAATCTCAAATGGCCCGTGGTTGTCCAATTCAGTTCATGTTTGTTTCTATTCCAATAGTTTCTGGTTGAGGTTTTAGGTGTTGGCAGATAATGTGCAAGGAGTAGGCCTATATCGGATTGATTACGCTTGTGCGAAGCTTTGCAGTACAAGTTTTTGCATTGTTTGTACAAAAGAAATTGTTTGGCTGCAGTCATAACGTCGTCTCATTGCTCGTGCTGACTATTGTCATGCTTGTGTCTGTGTTCAGACGGGAGTGTTTGGGTGCGTGCGCTGTACGACTACGCGGCGACGTCAGACGAGGAATTGTCGTTCATGGAAGGTTCACTGATCCGCATCACTCGCAAGCAGATTCACGATGGGGTTGATGACGGTTGGTGGGAGGGAGAGTTCAACGGTCGTGTGGGCGCCTTCCCGTCACTGGTCGTCGAAGAACTCACTGCGGACAATGACGTAAGACGTTAATAAGTCGTACAAATTCTTCAAATTACAACATTTATCTGGTAGAAAATACAAAGAAGTAAAGCATTGTTTGACACAATGTGGAATAAACAACACTGTCTGCATGAACTCCTGGCCACAGTAATTAAAAGCTCATATTAGCTCAGCTGCTTATAAAAAGGGCTAAATGTCGTGTATAGCTGTTTATGGGAAACTCATCGCAGAGCTACACAGTGTCACGTGGCATATGGGATCACACAGTTTTTGCCATATGACACACTCAGGCTGGTACTTGGTTCGCCTACCCTAGAGGGATGGAAGGCTAAGTTGATTTTGGTGTTGGTCATACACAGAGATGGTTTACCTGTTTGCAGACTCACCCATCCGAGCAATAACACTTGATAGCAGTCCGAACGTGAGTCATACCCACGATCTCTTGGTCGTAAATCCAACACCCTAAAGTTACGCTTGAAGCTACCACCTCACGTTTGCTTGAACACTTTACCAGACTGTTTAAAGTCACCAGACCCATCTTTTGATTGTTTTAGGCAACAGCTGAAAACATTTTCATTTTTCAATAATTAGACAGTTGGCACTACTCTAGCACATGAGACATCAACTTAGATGCGCTGTACAAATGCATATTGGATTGATTGTTTTACAGAAAATCTTTTATGCCACAGCGTTTATTTATTTACTTGGTTTTCTATTCGTTGCTTGATATCAATTATTACTTGCAGTTGTGTATGTTTAGTAATAGCTGTACTTTATTTTTTTCTGTGTTATAGATCTGTTATAAATCACTACTGTTTTTTGACGCATAACATTGTGACTTTATTGTGAAATTTTTGTTCTGTGCAATTTTTGTTCTGTGAAAATGCCTAGCAAACTCTAAGACTTTAATCTCATTTTGATCATCATGGTAGAAACGTATTCCAGATGAATTTGCAACCGTATTGTGTAATTTTGTATTGTGTAAGCGATTTTTTGAAGTTATTTTTGCATCTGTTGCATCTGATACGTGCAACAGCTATTACATACTTGCTCACTTACTTACTTGCATTACATTACAGGAAGCAGCATCGCCGGACAGGCCCGGCCCACCAGCATTTGCTCCGCCTCCGCCGGCTGTTGTCGACCAATCAGCTTCAGGCGATCAGGATGCTCCTCATCTGGCTATTACACAACCGACTCCAAGTGAGGAAGATGGTGGAGGACTGCCAACCACCGAAGATCTACACGGTAAAGCTGATAATCCTTAGTTTATAATGTCAATGTATAATAGGATGTTAATCTTTAGTAATGTTATTAGTCTTTATTTGCGATAGCGGAAGCACTGAGCACACAGACAGGACATATATACGACAAATTGCAATACAATCAATTACAGTAACAGAGAGAGAAAAGGGAAGGAGAAAAATACACACCACAGTTCATATTTTCAACATTGCATGTTTATTAATAACTGGGTTAGACGAACGTGGCAACTTTCGAGTAAAAGCCAAAAAAATATTGATTTGTCCGTTCTTCACTGTTTTGACTTCATTGGTTTAGCAACATCTAAATTGCATAAGTACTTTCACCACATTTCTCAAAAGTTTACTTTGGGATAACTCTGCAGTATTCCTCCAGTAACAAAAACCGCGCATACTTACGATAAGTGTTACACACTTTTAGACTTCGTGTATATTGTTTTTGTGGTGCTTTAATGTTTCTGTATATCAGTTGGTTTTTATTGTTTTGCTTTTTTTCTTTTGGGTTGTTTTTACTACTTTGTCGTGCATATTTATACACATTGCTTCTTTGACATCTTCTTATTTTGGTTTGAGTTGAAGATTTTGCTCGTGTCCGCTTTCACTACTTTGTTTCGCTTTTTTGATTTTGTGCTTCTTTGACTTTTTCTTACTCGTTGGTTGGTTTACGTTGAACATTTTGTTAATGTCTGTTTTTGTGTTGTTTTTATGTTCGTATATATAGCCACTGTAAATGGCGTTGCTGAGAGTGATGAAGTAGAGGCATTTAATATGAACGATCAAGCAGCGTTTCCGTCCGACGGCCAAACTGTCTCAGTGATGTGAAAATGCCTAGCAAACTCTAAGACTTTAATATCTCATTTTGATCATCGTGGTAGAAACGTATTCCAGATGAATTAGCAACTGTATTGTGTAATTTTGTATTGTGTAACTTGTGATTTTTTGAAATTATTTTTGCCTGTTTGAAGCCTGTCCCCGTAGCTAGATGGACCAGCAAAAATGTGCAGTCAAGACTTAATGTATGCAATTCATTGCAAATTATGAATAATATTTCGTATTGACATGTAGGTTGTAACATAATTAAGTTTGTATATGCTATACAAATATGTGACTGCAGCATGTGTTGCAGTGGCAGTTAAGCGTAACTAATTCGTTATTGTTGGGTACTGATTAGTTTTATATATTTATTTTAAATGATTCACCATACATACTGACAATCAGATCAGATCAGATTTATTGTACACCGTGAGTGCTGGATTGGTGTGAATGAGTTAACCATTAAACCAATGAAGATAAAAATGTATAGCAGACAAAAACTCAAGTTAGAGTGAATAAATGAAAAAAAAATCAAAACACTGAAGATTTGCGGCAGGAAATGCTGAAAGGGGAGACAAGGGTTAACAATTAAATAGACCTATGTTTGCATTTCACCAGCTGCAGTACTTTTTATGCTGTTGGTAGGGTATTGTGTAAAGCTAAGATAGTGTTTACACGAGGCGACGATCGCCGCGACAATCGTCTCGTGCATTCACCACATAAAAATTGTCAGAAGTTAACTTTCGTGAGTCTGGCTCAGGCTATAGCGTAAGTGTGTAAAGTGACAGCTTAATAAAAACCTTAAGTGACTGACGAACTATGTCAATTTTTAAAATTTGGTTCACTTTCTATGGTGCATAATATTATGTATAGGCCTATAAGCACTAATTTGTGGATACCATTTTGGTCTATAACATTATTACTGCTATAGTCAGGACCTGGCATATATCTGTTTATCGTACATGTCTGCTATTTTTTAGTCTTATTTTGGCAGCAGTGGATGTGTTTTTTGTGGCTTTCTAAGTGGAATTAAGTTTTATGTCTCATCCAAAACCAGGCCAAATATCTCAGCATATTGGTCTAGTTTGGTGGTGGGTACTCAGTGTAGCATTAGTGTTCACAGCCTGTACCAGGCATGCATATGCATATAAGTCAGTTTGGGCTTTACATTACTAAATGATGACTAGAGTGACAACAAAACATAGCGATAGAAAAGAAACAAATCTGCTAAATATGTTAAATACTTTCGTTTAGGCCTACGTTATGCAAATTTCTTATTTCTTTGGCAGCAAATGTTAAATTATTGCAATGTTTGAATATTTCCTTTTTCTTATTGAATCAGTTTGCCTATTCAGTGGTAAATAGTTCTAGAATAATGAAATAACAGCGAAGTGACGAGGCAGTATAACAATTTCATTCAGTAGCGTATTTACTGGGGTGGGGGGCAAACTGCTATTATCCTTGGCGCTGACGTCTTGCACAATTTTGCTTGCTGAAACATCAAAAGTTGTGTATCAATATAGAGAAAGGCATCAGCTTTTGGGTCTGTTAAGTTCTAAATACGCTACCTAGTGCATTCGTTTTTTTATATTTTTGTTCGCTTGTCAGACTACTTTTTGTACTCATACTTTTATGATAGTAGTCTGGTGGCTGCGTGTATTTGCTCATTATGCTGTTCTCGTTTATTGCGTTTTCCAGCGTTTTTTTACCGCCATCATTAGTCCAAAACTGTGCAGTTGTTCAATGTTTTGAAGTATGAATGTTGTGTTTTTATTAGTTGATTTCGTCCAGTTTTATACAGGCGCTGCTCTGTTCTCTGTGGCTTTTTTTCGTCTTTTTAGTCTCGTTTTCGCCGTACGTTTTAAACGCCAACTTTTTGTTTAAACAACAAAGTTATGCGGCTTATAATTTTATATTACATGTAGTACCTTTGACAGTCTGATAGTCTGATACAGTACGTGAATGTTGTTATTCTACAATGTACGTCATCGTGCTTTTGTTTTATTGACTTGGCTGTTGTGGGGATTTTTTATGTTTGATGCTTTTTTGTTATTAAACGGCGCTGCATGCTATGTAATTGGCTTGTGACAGTCTCGTAAAATAAGTACGGAGTTCTGCGTTAAAACCGAGTAATTTTTCCCGGGAAACTTTTTCAGCAAACGTCGTGAGCTTAAGTTCTCCTGGCATAAACGCGAGCGATCGTCTTTGCTGATCAGGCCCGTCGAGAGGGTGGGGTAGGAGGAGGCAAACTACCGCGGGCCCCGCGAAGTTGGGGGGGCGTCGCTCAGAAATATGAAATACACCAGAATGCACCATTTTGAAAAGAAAAATTCAAAAATGTTATCCCTAAAGGGGTCCCGCGAGAATGTTTCCCCGGGCCCCGCTGTGGCTCTCGACGGGTCTGTTGCTGATCATTCCCATACTTAACAGAATCAGTAAAAGTTTATCATTTATTGTGGCTAGTATTGCCATTCGCTTGATGGTGCCACTTGTTTTTTTTTCATATAAATGAGATTTTATATTAGGAATAAAATAACGTTGACTTGTGTTAATTTTGGTGCTGATCTGATCAATGCTTCTAAAGTTACAAGTTACAAGCCGTAAAGCAAAGTGGCCCCGTTTTCGGGCCTTACCTGTAAGAGCAGTAAACTACACCGTGACGGTTGATCGAACGAAGCCCGTGAATGACGTACTCGTAAGTGACTAAGTTAAGCTATATTATACAGTTACACTATTTTGAAATATAATACAACGTTACCACGGATCCCACACAATAAAAATACGGACGAATGTTTCTCAGATTTTCACGTTCGAAGGGGAGAAAAATCAAGGTTGTATACTATAAAGGCGCGTACAGAGCGACGTAACTGAACTGAACTGACATGGTTAAGGTTTTGAGTAACTGACCAATGGGCAAGCAGTAATGCATTACAGTAGGCATCATCTAAGGGCGTCGGTTAGAAAAATCTGGTTCATTCATGACAGATTGTTGAAGTTTTACAGTTACAGTTACAAAAACATGCAAAACGATGGCATTTACGCGCATGTCTGGGGGATAGTTGGACTTTTACGCGTTCGAGCAAAACAGTGCACTAGCACACCGAGCTTGCAAAATGGTTGCATTTTTGGATCGCAAGACGCCTGATTTTATGTCCCCATGTTGCTTAGTGCTGACACAAGTAAACATTTTTTATTAGGGAACCAGATTAAGCTCACCATCGAAGCAGGGTATATAGCAACTGACAGCACCAGTTGAGACTATCCAGCTTGTACCCGTGACACATTATGACGTCAGCATTACGTCAGGACTAGCAAAGAATATTTAATTAACTGCCATATTTTTTGAACTATGTTGAATTAGTATTTCTTTAGCTACAAGTGGTACAAATTTTGTGTGAATTGATCGTCATTTGAGTGAATTATTAAAAAAACAAAAAGGGGTCCTTTTATGAAACACCGTGTAGTATATAGCTGACCCCCCTAGTGCATAAATTAACAATGTGTTAAGGGGGTTGAGAAAAGAGTTGGGGGTTTAATCCCCTCACTCCCCCGGCAATTCAAACACTGCAATCAGTCAATCATTAAATGATAGCGCCCGTATACGCAGAATACGAAGAGCGAAACAAGGACAACGTGCCGGATCCATACGTACCTCCGCCGGAGTCGGATAGGAAGAAGCGACTGGCAGAGATACTGAACGAAGACGAGCCGGACGTGGTGGGTGGCGGCGCTGATGACGACGTGGGTGGTTCAACGATGAATGATGACGTCGAGGACCACACAGAGAGCGTCGTCGAGGCGGAGGTCTATGCACCAGTCGACCACGACGACGACATCACCGACCTACCACCACCCCCACCCATTGACTTCGATCCCGCCTTCGACCAGGTACCAGCGAATATACATGCAATGAACGTTGTCGAATAAAAAGAAAAACGTTGAATATGGTTTTGTATTGAATAATTTCTTTTAAAAAAGTTTGTAAACGTTGAATATAAAAGTGACGCTGTTTTTGCTTGACGTATTTACTAATGCTTTAGTCACATTTGTCATAATTGTATCATCAGACTAAAAACAAAATAGGCCTTGCAATTTAAATACAAAAATGAGTTAAATGACTATTATTTATGAGTAACAAACACTTTTTAACAAAGACTTTGTTTATATAAACTAAATATGTTAAATCGCTGTTATTTTGTACTTACTGTTCAATGTTTAATAAAAATGAGAACGTTAGAAAATAAAAAAGCGGTCGAAAACGCGTTCTAGGCTTATGAGCAGATAAACGTGTACAGGGTGCGGCAAAAAAGTAATCTTTTAAAGTTTTTCGCTGTTTTCTCAGCAACCGTTTGGAATTTTAATTCGAAATTTTGCAGCTTTATTTACTAAATCATTTTACATCTAACTGCCAAGTAAAATGTGATTCTGTTGAAACACGACAAAGTTATAGACTTTTTAACACGCCTACAGATTTTTCAGCATTAAAACGTTCGAGCTACAACACCAGTTCAATAACATCGTTAAAACAACACGGTTAACTGATGATCAGATGTCAAAATTTAATTGTTACTGCGAATGTTCGAAGTGTTCACAGCCAGCTCCTTGCAACACAAACACAAGCCTTGTGACGGTTCAATGTGTCCGACAAAGTCAGATTTGTCTGACGCCAGATATGTCCGACAAAATAGCCAGATATGTCCGACAAATTCAGATATGTCCGACCAAAAAGCCAGATTTGTCCGACAAATCCACGTTATGTCCGACGAAATAGCCAGATATGTCCGACACGTCCAGATGTGTCCGACCA
>Ga0209454_1000385_pt1 | contig 23348 bp, 20 predicted proteins | sample WorMetHERISLAND1_2_FD_187400 | JGI IMG/M metagenome (GOLD analysis project Ga0209454, IMG submission 187400) | Marine gutless worms symbiont microbial communities from Max Planck institute for Marine Microbiology, Germany - Olavius geniculatus... | ecosystem: Host-associated > Annelida >... | reverse complement strand
GCATGGGGATGGGGACAATTTCATGGGGATGAGGGGGTAATGGGTATGGGGATGCTAGTTCATCCCAGTGTCACTCTTTAATCACAATCTTATATTGTACCTGTGAAAAGTAGAAACACGCTTCCTGTTCATTTAATCCTTTGTCATGTTTCATGATGTAATCATAGAGATCACCACCATCCCCAAGCTCCAGCACCAGATACAGCTTTGTCTGAGTGTCAATAACCTCGTACAGACGAACAACATTTGGATGCTGCACCAGTTTCATACAGCGTACTTCTTGAAAAAGATGTGCACGGGAAACATCATCCAGCCTGCTCTTGTCAATCACCTACAAATAAACAAATCACAAATATTACTAAAGTACGGTAACTCTGAAAAATAGCTGGTTGAACAAAAACCAAAGATGTGTGTGCTATTAGATATAACGACAAAGCACTCTTAACAAAAATTTTTTTTAAAAACATGGAAAAAAGTGCACCTCTGTCGTACTTAATAATATAGTAAGCAGTTGTGTCACAGTGATGTTGAAAAGTTTGCAATCTTCACTCGTCCCCAATCATTTGTTTTTGACTCTCTACCCAAATCTGCGTTCAGCAAAATACATCACAAAAGTAATTACCTTCACTGCAACCTTTTCTCCTGTAAACACATGTCTGGCAATCTTTACAACAGCATAATGTCCTCTTCCAACAGTATCCCCCAGATTATACAGACCGGCGATTTTGCCATCGCATTTTGACCTCATTCGGTTGCCACTCATTATGCGCAACTGCAAACGCATTTAAGTCCGTTAACTGCTATCATCTTTCCACAATTCGCAGCAACAACTAGACAAACGATATTCATCTTATAACTATAGTAATATTAAATATTATATTATCAAATCAGCCATGTAATAATGATAAACACAACAAAACCGAAGTCGAAGACTACGATTACTAACGGTCCGCAAAACTGCCCGCCAGCCCCCACGTAGTGACGTAACCTCAGTGGGCGAAAAGTTCTGCTAAAACTTCAGTTTAACTTCATTCAGATGAGATTTCACTTAGTTTCAGCAGTTTATCATGCAAGCTTTGAAACGTGCTTGGGCTGCACTACAGCTGCAGTTAATGCTGTTTAATAATTATTGCATTGATAGAAACTTACAAGGTGGGCAAAAAAATTAGACCAGTATGGTATTTGAGTTTTCTCTTTTTCCTATATGACTATGCACTATATTGGCAATTTTCGTTCATTTCATTTTAATGATATCTTTTACTGCCGATGCAAGCCAGTCTGATTTTATGTGGATAAATTGTAATGTTGCCTCAATGGTTGGATTAATCGTTGACGAATGCCATTCGATTAACGTATGTGTGGAGAAACTTCGGGGCTCTGAAAAAAAATTTTGAAATGACTTTCAGACACTTGAAAACGTTTAAAATATAAACAGTAGCAAAAATTTTAAAGTTGTTACAGTGTAAGTAATTCATGTCGTTGAGCCACAGCCTAAAAAAGCCAAATTTACTTGCAATGACATAACAAATGATTTGCTAGTTTTACTGAAATATTATTTAGTTTTCAATTTAGTCCGACTGGATTTAATGGTACATGTTGTACGTATCACACACTACAAAATGCAAGATAAAACAACTGATTTCCTTTGCCATTAACAATTCAGAATTTTCACTTATATATGCATCAAGACTAGTTGTTATTTAGCCAAGTTGTTAAATGGTCACACAGTATTCACACCCACAGTCTAACAAACTCAGTACAGTAGTAATGCAATGAACCTTTAATATAAACTGGTTTCAAACTGCTTTCAAATGTAGATGTACAAACATGTTAATGTTTAACTAATGACAAAATATAAAATGTAGCCACGTCGAAAACCTTCATAAAATAAACAGTTAACCAGACAATCATTCGTAGCACACATCTTTGTGACTTCACAGACACAATGTTCTTAAATGGCTGACAGTAATTTATAACACATTCAATGCATCGTGCCTTATGAAGTAAACATCACCACAAATACAACTAATAAAGGGAACATTGATGTCAAAAATACAACAAAAATATCAAAAACAAGTTCACTCGTTGGACCTCAAATGTGACAATGCCTCATAGAAACGTCTTTTCATCCAAGTGCTGCAACAGAATTATACTACTGAAAGAATAAGGCAAAGAGTACATAAGACCAAACAGACCTAACAAAAACAAACTCCATTTACTTACTTTCAACCTACAATATCCACATTCAGTGTCAGAAAAGCTGACACTTTAAATTTTGCAACTATTTCTATGCTTATCATTATTTTAGAAAAAATACCAAGGACGTGTCAAAAATTAGACAAAGAAAGAGCAAAATCAGTTAACAAATGCTCTGACAGTGAATGGAAGCAAGACTGTCATGTAAAAACCAATAAAAAAAAGTAGAGCACTGAAACAATACGTTGATATACACAGATACCCTCATGGTGGTCACCTAACTGATCTATGACTTTGTGACCAGGAACATCGTAGAATGCATACAGAAAGACCAAGCTTCATTTTATTATACTACTATTACCATCGTCATATCAGGAAAGAGATCAAGTCTATACTGCTATAAACCACTGTTGCTGGAGTGCGCATGTCGTAAACATCATAAAAGGTTTCTGTAACACACTAAAACTGGAAAAAGCCAGAGAGTTTCAGAACACAACTTATCAAATATCGTTCCCAGTTGAACTTGAATACTGACAGCATGATCACGAGCAATTACAATGTTAACACAGACAAACACAAAAAAAACACTACAACAATTAAGGCGATAGATGCTACCCTTGTACACCTGAAATGGACAAAATTGCATGCATGAAGATTGCTTAAATTATTACCATATTATAATTTTATCATTTACCAGATGTTTAATAACGAACACAAATGTTGACACATACATGACACCGAAGTGACTAACGAATCACCAGGGACTAACGCTTTATGAAAACAATGGCAGGTTACATCAATCTCCTCAGCATCAACAGTGGTTAGGCAACAAAGTTTGCAAAAAGCCACATCTGCAAAACATGCCAGACTAAAATGGAAAACAGCCTGTAAAGTAGCAAGGCAATGCAATTTTTGCCAAAAAAAATTATTGTGCAAAGAGGGAGGTTGCAAAAACCAAACACAACACTGGATCTGGACAGAATGGCCAATTGTAGTTAGCTGGCCAATACTTTTAAGTGTCATCACTTTGTATGCACAACAAACATAAACACACACGTGTAAAATAAAGCAAAAATGGATAATACCATCTCAGCACACAATTAACCAGCACTGAAAAATACATGCATTCTTGGACAATGAAAAAACTTCAGACACAGCAGAGCAAATGATACAATAAAAAACATTGAGCACACTGGACATATGGATATCATCAATGTACGGAAAATTTACATTACATCAACAGTACAAAGCGTGAGATAATGAAATCGATGAAATGAAAATCACAGGATCTTGCACATCTTTCACAACACACTGCAAAATTCAAGCACAACTGCAACTGCACCTGAACTCCTCTGCATGAGCAAATGATGCATAGAAAATATCAGCCACCATCTCTGTACAGGCTAAGGCACTTGCAGTCTACTGTGAGCTACATGAAGCTGCTAACCAAGCAGAATGCACATAGTACAGTGGCATAGATATAGACAAAACCAATGTCGGCATAACAATGGCTTATAAAAATAAAGTACAGAATATTCACAACATAATTGTACAAAAAGTCCAGTAACTGACAAGACACATAAATGTCACAAAACGAAACAATGAGATGCATGGCTGCCTTGCTAATTGGTATGGTTACATAATCTGCACTGCATCTGACATTTGTTCAACAAAGTTACTTACAAATATTGCTAGGAATATTAGTAAGAACTTCTTACATTCTTCTTAAATCAGGAACATAAAATTTCTCAAGTTTCTCTTGTGCCAATTTACAAAAAAAGCTCAATATGTTCAACAAAAATGCATCCTAAATAAACCACAAAACTTTAGCAACTGCTGCAGGCTTTTAAAAACCACTTGTTCTTCCTGTCGTCAGTCGTCTCACCAGGAATGGCATATGCTGCAGCAATGTGATTCAACAACATTAATTCTGTTCCAGATGTTTAGTCCGGATAAAAAGTTGAGAATATCATATGGATATTATAAATAAGTAGACAAGCCATGCTTATAGTTCACAAAAACCGAATGCAATCTAACTCAAGTACCCACAACTCTGAGACCACAGGCCAGCTAAGCCAAAGTTCGACTGATCAACAGTCACAAGACCAGTCAGATAAGAAACATTTTCGTAATTATCACATTCCACAAATGTAATGAAATCATAATTGCCTGCCAGAAGACTGATAATTAACAAAATTAACTAATGTATCATCAACCACTCAAATTGATACCTACCAACACCTTGCACAAAGCCATCATGACACTGTGCACTGCAGGGCTCGAAGTGGAATGGTATGGAACAGTATGCCATAACTGCACTTCCTTGGCTGCCTGGAAAGCATACTGCCACTTCTTTTCTGAGAAAAGTCATACTGGTATGCTTTGCAGGAAGTTTTCTGAGATTTAGGCAACTAGTCGCTGATGTTTGCATCGAACAGTGGACGAAATAGTGCTAACTTGAGGGGAGGAAAATAAGGAAGACATTACCATACCGGCACTTATTTTTTCACACTTCGAGCCCTGATGCACTGAGAACTCCTATAGTCCACACCATAGACGAGATCATCCTACAGAATGGATCAGACCCTAACTGAGTTAGTAAGAAAATGTGGCGATTGGTGCTAAAAACAAAAACGTCAACGTTGTACATGAAATCACTATATCAGCCATGCGGACTGACAAATCCATAACAGACAACAAAAGGAACTAGTACAGATGTAGTACAGTACTAGTACAGTACGTAGCATCAACGAAGAAAATAAATACTACGTTCCTACACTTATCACAAGAATAATGATAATACCCCAGACAGATGCTGGTCAAGGTACACTGTGAAAACACTGTAATCACAACAAACATCAAACAAGAAATTCTTCAACTGTTGCTAACTGTTCATAATCTACAATCATAAATTCCTACTGCTGTTGGTTAAGTGTATGCTCTTAAGAATGCACTACTGTCACCAATTTTACGTAACATTAAAAAACACATGGGGAAACACACACGACAATTTTACCAATTACGGTTAGCAGAACATCATCGATTCTTACGAAACAAAATACGAAGTAATACCAGATGTAAATATTTAGAAAACTTAGAAGCATTGGCATGTTCTCCGACGATCACCACCCACAGTTGTAGGGGGCACAGAGCTTGGAAAAGCCAAAAACCACCAGAACAGCAAAACAAAGACCACTGGAAACACTTCTGTGGGTGGAGACTGCAAGATTATCAACACACAGCACTAGCATTAGATTTCATCAGTTCTGCAAATGGATGTCTAATCACATAACAACTATCAGTAGCAAAGCAGTTAAATATCACTGACTTGCACGTACGTCAGAATCGAAATATTAATCTGAACACCTCAGAAATGTGCCAGTGACTAAGAAGATGTATAACTGTGATTTTCAATAATACCAGCAACAGAATCATTAACCGAATTAAACCAAAACATTTAACAACATATTCTTGAATAGGGGAATCATTTTTAGATTTATGATTAGTAAAAGATGCCACAGGCACCAGTTACCATTTTTAATAAAAAAAAAACGACTCTAAAATGCTTACTCAAACAACACTATTTTGGCAGATTAAGCACATCTGCATGCAACACAGCCATTAAATACTGACACAATTACACTGTCATACGACACAAACAATTACAACTCATGACCTTGAACAAGGAATGCGTATGCTGATTGCTAATTACCAGTTTGCTCACCTTCGAGTTTCATCAGATAACTCATAAACTACAATGCACTTAACAGCCTACAGTACAAACATAACAAGTAAGTAAGAAAGTCAAACACAAATACTCCACAAGCCAAAAAATAAACATTAAAGCCTGAGACACACTGGCCGTCACAACGAATGAGGGCCTATCATGGCGAGTGGCAGTGACAGCAATAGGCCGTTGTGGTAAGGTCATGTATACAGTGTCTGGTAAAAAAAATCCAATACATGCTCTGACCAATGTAACGCAATTGGTCATCACAGGATTCAGAATGACCACTTTCCAGATCGCATGAAATTCCCCAACTTTTCCAGCAGGCAGGCAAAGATTCATCAATATACTGTTTAACGCTAGGGTCGACAGTCGTTGCTTCATGTTAGTTCAAACAGTCCAGGTAGCCCCTGTGCATACAGAACTTATCACTTAACGAAAAAAATTTACACAACCTTTAAAAAAATTTTCAACAATTTTCCATAAGATTTTTTCCCTGACAATTCCCCCAATTGCCCTGAAATGCCCAACATCTGTATAATTCCCTGTTTTCCAGACAAGTGGATTATACAAACCAATCCTCAGTACACTGAAATGAGAAATAAAGTCAGCGAGAAACAGAAATCGATGCTATTTCATCACTGTGCTCAACACCTTCAACTAAACGACTCCTGACTAGAGATGTTATTTACACATCACACTGTTGCATCACTCGAATGTCATCAAGTTCACTGCGGACTGCAAACATAAACACAGTCAGATATGTATGGACCGAAACGTTATAATGTAGACTGCATGAACCAAAATTGTATAAAACAATACATTACGGACGGAGCAATTTAACTGGAATTGGAAAAAATAAAGTAATCTGAGAGTAAAATTAACTAATTAAGTGAGAGTATGTCCACTGTCTGAACAGATCATTCAATAGCTCTTTTTATTCGGATATCGTGTAAATAACCATATTCTTGAGCTCTCAAGTTTCAACTGCCATATTCAAATGCCAACTTGCACTGACAAAACTTCACAGATGACAGTAAAATTTACATACATCAAAACCTACATATAAGGCCAAAACCAAACTGAGTAAAACCAAGATTAAAAACGAAACCACGTTTCTTGGTCTCTATACCAAGGCCGTCGCCTGAGAACATACAACACTACAACAGTTCAACTCAGCCTTCTATCCCTCCATGGTAGGTAAATCGACCATGGCTGCAGATAACGCTGGGTGCATTCACCTGCATCGGTTTTCAAGCAATACTCTGCGATCCCATATGGCAGGTGATGCTCAGTAGCTCTGAGACAAGTTCTATGAAAAGCCAGACATATTTAACCTGATTTGATCAGATACAAACACTAACCTGATCTGTGAAACTGACACGACTTGCCATGTCCAGTGATCGGCACCATTCAATCGCCTTCGTGTGACTGTCAGCACGCAGCTTGTATGTATTACCTACATAATCAGCAATCACATGAACCATTAGATAGCACATCAATGCATACAGAAAGTTATGCTTAGGATGCCTGTTCATGTGATCTTTGGCCAATATCAAGCAAAGACATGGACAGGAGATAGGTGTCTTGTTTTCTGACTAAGAGTGAAGCACAAAAAATCTTACATCAAATTCTAATGCAGAATATGCAAATTCGGGCACAAAAAAGCAGAGTATACATCAGTTCAACTCAGCCTTCCATCCCTCTGGGGTAGGTAAATCGAGCATATCTGCAGTTAAGGCTACTCAGTGCAATATATCTGTGCAGGGTATAAGAAAGATACTTGTACCAGAAATCATACCAGATGACAGTCGACTGGTGCAAGACTCACGTAAAAGTTTCTTGACTGTGTGTCATCAGCATTAGTCTTGATCATCCGTGATTTAATAGTATCATAGCCTGCAAATGCTGCAGCTACTTTTCTATAAATATCACTGCTTCTCTAACTTGACGTTTGCCATCTTGGAGAGTATATAAGAAGTTACTGCACTGGACTGTGCTAAGTTTACAAGTTCCATCTTAACATATACATCGCAGATAGCAAAACACATACCACGGACTGGATCGGTCAGCGTGAATGTAGCCAGTTTGTCTGCATCATTGCATAATGTCACCAGCCAGCCGCTAATTGCAACCATTTTCACTGGCTCAGACTTAAACTGCAACAGATCATCGAATACTCATCAACATGCAATAACCACGCACATGCCAGCAGCACTTGCAACAGCATTCAGCTGCTATAAAATTCACTCACTTTGAGTTGTAGGGGCCACTTTCAACGTATACAGCCTAGTAATAATTGCATTTATGGCAGTTATCACAACAAAGTTAAAAGATTAAGAGCATGTGAGCATCAACAACTGACATTTCTTGAATGGTTGGAGACAGCAACAGCAACTGGTATTTAGCCACATGACATGATTGTTACTTCAAAACAACAAAAAAAGAGGATGTCATGACTGCCATCTATGTAGGATTATGCACAGCACAGTGAATGAATAAATCATAACAAATGGCTAAGAAAGCTACATGTCGGGCCATTTAGGGGAAAACTATAGATATCATAAGCATTAAAGATATAACAGAACAGGCGCATGTAAACACAGGAACATATAGAAAAACAACATAAAACATGATGTATCCACTATCCGGCACCAACTAATAGTGGCAAAAGCATACAAACACTTCACAGTAAGTATTTCCACAGAGTTTCAGTCCTACAGAGCAATACTAGCAACATATGTGCCAAATAAGCCAAGGCAAAACTTACCGCCTGTCTGTCGGAACCGTGGAAATACTTGGCAGAGAAGTAGAGAAGTTGTCGACCCCACAGTGACACCCAGTACTTTGTCCATGACGACATCTAACATATCAGTACAGGCTTTATCACACAGATATCACGTACTAACGATGTGCAGCAGATATCCTGACAAGCCGGTAAGCACACAGCGATGTCTGTCTGTCTGTCACGTAATGACATTGTTTTCTACAGGGTGGTCCATAAAAAACGTGGCACTCTACTTTTGTCCATATCTTCGCCTGTTATTGACCGATTTTCAAAATTCTTTCACTAATACATTCTGCAGACAACTTGCATCAATGTGGTCATTATATATCCCACTGCACCATAAACGTGTCTCTACACAACCTTGTGAAATATAAGTGAAATATGAATGTATAACGATAATAACAAAAAAACATTCTGGTAAATAAACAAAAAAGCACTTCAGACCACCACTGCGGTTAATGGTCTGTATGACACTAAACTGTGTGGGTTAAACACAGTTTAGTGTCATATGGATCATTCACTGCAATGTTGGTCTGACGTGTTTTCCATTTACCCAAATGTTCGTTATTATTGTTAGTTTTTTCCTACATTTACATTTCACAAGGTAGTGTAAAGACAATATTACAGTGTGGTGGAATGAATAATAACCACGTTATTGCAAATTGTCTGCGAAGTGTGTCAACGAAAGAATTTTGAAAATTGGTCAATAACTGGCAAAGATATGGGCAAAAGTAAAGTGCCACATTTCTGTGGACCACGATGTATGTCGAGTTTTAAGCTCACAGTGCTCCCCAGACAACTTAGCTATGCTGCTACTACGCAACTAGTATCATCATCATCAGCAACAGCAGCAGCAGCAGTACTGCGTGCGAGAGGCCGCCTAGACGTACTACAGGGACAGAGAGAAGAAGGGCACTGGTGGGGTCAGCCCGCCTCATCTCACTCATGCACTAGACCTACAGCTTGCAGCGATCTAGTGTAAACAGTAGACAGACACATGGACATCGTACATAGCAGACCTGAGAGGAAAAATGGCATGTCTAAAGGCAGACATCGCAAAATTCTACGTAATATACAGGCATAGTGCGGCCATCTCCATCATAGCCTGTGACCTGAAAATAGACACAATGGTATTCCGGCCATAAGGAATGTTCACTCTGATTTTGACTTCTGTACATCTTTTTTGTTTTCCACTCAAAAGCCCACACAGGACAGACGAACTGACAGATAGCATGGATTAATAATTAGTGACTTAACATTTAAATATAAATTTATAAAAAAATTCATAAATTTAAATCTTTTTAAAGTCTGTAATATTCGAGATGTGGAGTGTGGCCTATCAGGACTGCTGCACAATGCACATAATATTAACTATTACACAATTACTGCAGCAATAGTCTGCTTGATGTGATCAGTCACAGAAGACATACATTACGTAAAATAAAAGAGAAACTCACAGATGGCTTTTTGCCATTCTTCAGCAGTGTCTTGCGGCGCAGACACCCTTCACACTCGTACTTAGCCATGTACAAGTGAGGCGAGATGACAACATCAGATGAGCTTTCACAGCTGAAATGCAAATACACATGCACAGCATGTTCACTTAATAACAGCTGACACTAGTACTATACATGAACAAAGATATACAGCTTAACGTAAATTATGTAATCAAGAAGAAACAGTGACAAAAAAGATAAGCAGCTAATAGTAATATCTCCAAATTATCAAAATATAGACCATGTCAGCCAAACACTGAGTTTGTAAACTATTTACTATACACAAGAATATCTATACACTTTTTGCTGCGTCTATCATCATCTTTACCATCATCATCAGCAGCAGCATCAGCATGTCTTACTGACAATAAAACTGACAAATAAAATATCTTAAATGCTAATAGCCTACCAAACGGCGGAGCTTATAGCATTGCTATGTACTATGAAGCAGCAAAATGTTAAATCAAAAATATTAACAGATTAGTCTTGATACACATTCATATAGCCACACATGTTGCAGGCATGTCAAAAACACACACACAGCAAAATCTGGGGCAAACACACACACAAAAAAACAGCTATCGACATTAGTAACCCAAACGAATGGCATTAGCTGCTCACCTGGCTGACTTGCTTTTCTCAACATCTGGTACATCGGATACAGCATTATCACCTACAACAAACACAGGCTGAGTCACAAGCAATCACTAGTCTGGCTTAGTAGTAGTGGCCATCGCAATCAGTGAAGTTACTCTGCATCGAGCCAAATTGGTATTCAAAAGAGCAATCATTTACACATGGGTGAACCATCTTGGTATGGAACTAGTCACATAGATCAACTCAGCCTGGCCATCCCTCTGTGGTTGAACACAATGAGTACCAGCAAAAGCTGGAAAGAAAACAATCACATTATATGTACCTACTGCAATATGCACCGTGTCCTAAAATTAGCGGCACCCCTGTTTCAAACACGCCTAATTCAGTGTAGTTCATGGATTTCAACGAAATATCATACACTGCACTATCTTGACATTAGTTACGGTCACACCCATTAGGACATACGCACATTACCATGTGTGCTCAGTGTAATGTCATTATGTTTACATTAAGATACATTCAATGCATTGTTATTGACAAAGGGATCAAGCAGCAGTGTACTCGTCTTTGACTAAGAGCTTGCATCGAGACCAAAGGTGGTCATTTTAAGCTAAAACTTCAAAGACAAGTTCAGAATGATTGTCTCAATAACAGATTAAAGTTTTGTAAAAATCTGTCAGGTATTAACAATTTTACACTAATCTAGCGGGTGCCACTAATTTTGGGACATGGTGTATATGTCAATTCATGATGAAACCCATGAGCGCAGTTAACAGTAACAACAAAAAAAATTAACAAAGCAACTGACAGTTGATATTCTTACCATCCTTCATCTTTATCTCCAGGAGAGGCTGTGAACAACCTCCCAGCACTGAGGCCACAGCATGGGTTCACTGCATTTCCCCGACAGACCTTAAGGTTATAAACAGCTATTAGACGTTGAACCTTATAAGTATTCGCACCATCACTGACACAAGAAAAAACTATGTACTACAAAACGATGTAAAAACAAACGGCAGAAATGGATAAGAAATCAGTACCAAGTGCATGAACTGAGCTCTGACTAGAAGCCGAAGGAGATGGTTCAAGAATGCTATCATCCAGCAAGTGTCGCTGTCCCTGCAGATACGGAGCCGTCAGCTGACTACAAGCACCTGCTGAGACTGTGTGGCTGGCTTTCACGTGACCAGTGGAATACAACATCCTGTGTAAGACATGATAAAACAACAGAATTTACAAACACCAGCTTTGTATTATAAGTCTCAGCAATGTAGTTAATGATGACAGCTAGCTTGGATTCAAAAACGAAACAGACACAATAAAACTATACATCATTATTATCAGAATATCACAGAAAAGGACTTAATGTGCTGCAAGTGTGAATGACTTCAAGACATTGTACTAACAAACACACTATATGTGAGAAACCAAAAATATGCTCAATATCTTGCAAATTATTGATTTACTATCTAACTGTCAACCAAGAAAACAATGCTGAACTCCGTTAAGTACCAGTGACACAATTGTATATAATAAAAAGTTACAGATTATGTCTGCTGTTTTTCAACATAATGGTAATAGCATTGATCTAGCCCATGGTGACTTTGACACCATGTTGAATGTCCACGGCTCAAGAAGGTTGACCGCAAATGCAATAAGATCAACAAATCACAACTCACTCCGGTGCAAGACTGCGAGTCTTGCGATGATGTGGAACAAAAGCGACGCTGCTGCCACGACGGCCGACGGTCGCTGAGCCCTCAATGCGACCTGGCTGCTGAGGTGAGGAAACCAATGGTAGACAAGACTTGACAGTCTGCTCATCTCCGTCTGAGTTATCATCACCGAATGATGCAGGTGGCTCCATCTTTAGTGATAGCCTAGAAGAATACACGTGAGAACTAAAAAGCAGTCAGAGCCCGCACACCTCCGCCATGGCAATGTTGTTCACTAGGTGGCAGCACCATCTTCGGTTTTGCAGCGGTTTCCCTTATGCCACATTGAAAGCAATGGTAACGAAAATTTCAAAGTGATCCAGAATCTAGGATTCCTTCCGAATCACCCCCAAAATTGAATTACTGGTAGTTTGTGCCATTCCTGACATACCCTCAAAATTTCAAAAAGATCTGTCCATAACTTTTTGAGTTATCTTGCTAACACACAGACAAACAGACAAACAAACAAAGTCTGGCAAAAACATTACCTCCTTGGCGGAAGTAAACATAAAGTCCTCCCAAAACCATAAAACCCATAGGGTGGCGCTAATCTCCATTTCCTTATCTCTCAGCCAGACACCAGTTTACACTGAGAGACCACAGATATCGGCACTAGTACAGTACACCATGTAGTCACTGGTGTGCATGTTTACATTCCAATGCACACATGAATGGCCAGGTTTAGTTGACCTAGGATATGAACACACACAAAAACATTTTAGCAGAATGCAAAATTTTGTTGCAAATCAACTTTTGTGCGACACATATTTGAGTGATGTATGTGGTGGTCTAGCTCAGTTGGTAGCATCGTTGATTGCATCACCGAAGTTAATCAACACCAGGCACGGTTATTACTTGGATGGGTGACCATTCCGGTATGTAACCAGCCACCCAGGTCAACTCAGCCTGACCATTCCTCTGTGGGTAGGCGCAATGAGTACAAGCGAAAGCTGGGACGTAAGCAGGCACACTGCACGATGCATTAGCTCTGTATCTGTGTTCTGGCAGCTTAGAAACTGGTGTCTGGCTGAGGGCTAAGAAAACGGAGATCAGCATCACCCAACGGGCCTTAAGGCTCGGGATAAACTATGTTTTTACATTACATATTTCTCAAAGTTTGACATGTAAAAAAGTTAACCCTCGGCTGAAATAATTTCTGTTAGTTCACAGTTTTGTCAGTGAGACAAAATGATATAACTGACAGTGTTGTGATTATGATGATGGTGTTTGGGCAGCTTGGCAGTGCGTCTATCATTATCTTTATGACCAACATCCAGCGGACAGTAAAACTACTGTTAACCTAAAAACAATACTAAATGCTAATGTTAACATTATACCACTTTTCAAGTTCACAGGTATAATTCCCGATAAAATCAAATGTAATTTGCCAGAATAATGTCACCTGCTAAAACAATTTACAACTGAAAACAGAAAATATGGCCAATATAAAACCATCAAGAGAAAGCTCGAACACTGTCTTTCTGCATCAGTTAAGACTCAACAGAAAATCTTTCAACCATTATCAGTCCATAACAAAATCATCCAGTATTAATAACACCGCAGAAATCATTAATTAACTACTGCAACAGCATGAACAACATTGTCTGTGCTGGTCAGTAAAGACTGAACCAAAATGCTCACTTGTAATTGTCATCTTCAACAAATTTCTGCAGTTCTTCAATGTATCGAACACAGTTCAAATAATTCTGAATGTGTTCATACATAGGCAACTGATCTGTATACACAGACAAAAACTGAATATTAATGCAAAAATTACCACTGACTAAATAAACTAGGAAATTCAACTTAAAAACTAATGAAGTAATTTTATTCCTCAATCACTAATCACTCAACTCACCAAAAAAAACTAACTCAGCTCCAACTTTTAACATAACTAAGTAGTGACTAAAAACAGGTGCTTCTAACACAGTTTCAAACTGTGCAATGCACTGTAACATGACTGGTTTTTATTTGTCTACAAAAAGGTACAATAAAATCATGACAAAAATAATGACTAATATTAATAGACAACAACAAATACCTGAAGCATTTTTATATTAACTCCTACGGATATCTTAACAATGTAACACTATTCTGTTTTAAAGTGCAAGACATCAAACAAATGGTTATTAGCTATGCAGTAAAACTGATGACAAACAAATACCATATCGTGACTGTTGGAACTCGGAAATAGCGCGCAAAATGTTGTTCATCTTGGTTCGACGAGGTTCGGACTCTAGGCCTCCCGAGTGCGGATGAGCAACATCAACATAGATGATGTCAGTCAGATACAGACCTGCAAGATATCAACTGAATGATATCAACGGAATGACAGGCCTAATGTTACAATCCTAGTAAATCACAGCTAAATATAACAAGTACAATCACTGAATTGGGAGATATGAATTTGGAAATGTATGGACAGGACACACCTTGAAACACAGATTAATGTTACAAAGCAAGTCATTTTTGGACCGATTGATTAACTGCTACTGACTATCTGACATTTCTTTGTCAAAAGAAAACAACACATCTAGTTTAACTTTTTTCAGTGCCTCTGCAATGTCTTTCATGCAACAGCATCACTGTAATCTTTACTTGAGTACTAATAATTAAAAAAAGAGAGGATGTTGGACAAAGCAATAACAGGACAAAAGCACCTATAAATGCTTAGCAACATCACAGGCAAAGACAGTGAGAATGGAAAGCAAGTAGCCATCCAGCAGATAACCAAATAAGAGCAAAACATGATACAAAACACAGTTACCCAGATACGGAATGACTGGAAGTCTGGAGGAGTTCATGTACTCGCGAAGCTTCTGACGATTGTTGTTTTCCGAGAATATATCTGCGATTTTTTCATAGGTCATTCGGTCACGCTTTGACACCATCTGAGTCACAAACCCATGTTAGTTACAAAAACAAAAGCACTGCTGTAACAATATCCAATGCCTCATAGGACCGTGCACTGGCACACAGCAGATGCCAAGATTAATTAGGTGCACATAACAACCAAAAACCAAGAGATTTAATTACAAATGATGCTAAACTAAATGTTAAAGTACCGCAAATACATTCAGCAAAAAGTATAACTAAATTAAGCTATAAACTGCAAAACACATCACGATACAGCACTGTTGTAAAAGCGATGAGCGTTAATTATAGGAAGTGGTATTTGGGAGGTCTAACAAATAAAGTTCGTCAGAAAGCCATAGAACTGAGAGGTCCATACATCTACTTACCGACCACGTTCGAACAAGCCGAAAAATTGGTGCGCTTTGAAGAGCAGAGATGATGGCCATTACAGAGTGTAAGTTGTTGAGTTCAAGCAGACGCTGTCGACACAGACATTAATATGTATTACATTGTCTAAAGTGTATAAGCAAGTAATTAGAGCTGGCACGACTAAACAGGAAAAATCACAATGCACCGCAGCCTCAACCGAACAAGACTCTCTTTAGAAGTCATTTAAAATCAGTATCAATAACAGCAAATAAAATCGGAGAGTAGTAAACTACACAAATTCATCAAAAAAAACCAGGTTCATATTTGCAGGAATGGTCTTTACAGTTTGTAGTTTATTACAACTTACTGTTTCAGTCATTCAGAAAAGCCCAACACCCAACTTCAACTACAATACTGTGTGACCAACATGGTTGTCAGGACAACAGTATAGCTTTGCTGAGTGGGACTGCATGAAACAATACGACAGCAGTCAATTTCTACTAAGAACAAATAGAAGAAAAACTTCAAATGCTGAGCAGTGTTATACTTACTTTAGCAATTTTTATAAAATGTGCCAGTACTTCTCCCCGAGACTTCATTGTTTTACCTGACAAAATTTCCTTCTGGACCCAGAAATTCACCTAAAGGCAGAACACAATATCAACTACAAAAACAAACAACAAATAACAATGTCAACAAGTTTGTTCACAGTGCTAAAAGAAATCAGTCGTTCACAGTCAACATCACTAAACTAGTTAACCAACAACCACCCTCGGTGCGATGATTGAGGACAATTGTTTCTAAAATTATCCAACTGCTTGATCTACACAATTCATATCTGTTCCAGTTTTTATGCAACATCCTCCTCTACACTGTGAAATAAACAAGTGCTGCAAAAAGATTTCCAATATCAGTCAAGTACAAAAAATGGATAATGTAACTATTGAAAGGCAAATTTATGGCTGCACATAAAAACACAGTTAAGAAAACTTAGTCAACATACGTGATTGAAGCGTCGAGTAAATGCAACAACGTTCGGTGCCCTAATAAGTTTTTCTCTCGTAGACCATGCACAACTTGTTAGCTCCTGCACAAAGTCATTATTATTACTCAAATACAGAATAAAAATCCCAAAGTTCCTTTAAATTTGCATTCCCTAAACTCCACAAACATTCCATTGTTGTTTCAATATCAATACTGTACTGTACATTAGAGACCAATTTACCATGTAATTTTAGATTTGACTAGCTAGTTACTAACTTGCACAAATTACGGTCATTGCAAACTTTGCTGCTTAATAGCAAGACAACAAAAAGTCACAAAGCATCAAACAACAGTAACATTTGACAAAATTGTTAAGCTCCGAGTACAATATAACAATTTCATGAATGACTTACATCTGGCTGTATAGCAAGAAACACAGGCAGATCCATCAATGTTATCTGACTCTACAATATCAATGAGCATACAAATCTCTCAAACCAATGCATGTACCTGGTACCAAAAATGTCTGTTATTACAATCACAGTTACGAAGCTATCCATGTAATGCCTCCTACAGTACTGGTGACAGCACTTAACAATGAAAAGTAAGCCTAAATAGCATTTTAAAAATCACAGAATATTGCACAAAATACAAAAAATGTAGATGCTAGAGCTAGACTATAAGCAACATAAGCCTACATAAATGAGCTACTTTTATATCCATTATATTTTTATAACCATTTTACCGTATAATGTAGCTAATAGGCTAGATCAATAAACCGACATGTGTGAGGACTATGTACATGCATTAGTTTGAATTACTCTGGTTCCAGGACACATTAAATATAAATGTTTTACATCTTGCTCAAATTTTGAGAATGCAGATATCAGATTATAGCCTGTGAAGCAGAAACAGAAATTATGTCTTATGTTATTTGTTCACAATGACTCGAATGAAAAAAATCTATTTGTTGCACTTCAGCGAATGTTTTATTTTATCTTAACAATGAATAATGCATAAATAATGCTCACTGCAAAATCTTCGGGTGCCACACGAAGAACATCGAACACAACAGCATCGTATGTTTTTCCATAGTTCACTGAGACAAATTTTGTCCTTGACGCATCCAGCGAATCTTGACTACCACTTGCAGTAGGCTCCTAAAGCAATGACATATTAATCATATTCTAACAGACAGGAATCCTTTACCCAGTATAAATGTGACATAAAACTTGATTCAATAATGCCTGCACTGAAAAAAACTACTAGACACTTCTGGCATTTGTACATGCACCTATATACATAAACAAAAAAAATTCATAATACTAAACATGTATCAACTGCAGTGTAAGAACAATGTACACCAATAGATAGTGAACAAATACATATAATCACACTACACACCACATGTCTCTGTGCCTGATCTGCATGGTTGGAGACATCGTAGATGGCAGCCTCATTCACTAGACCACAATGAACATGAACACATCCATGGCCAGTCCTGTCCATCACTGCTGCCACTGAGACACGACGTGTAACTCGACTGAAATACATGCAAACAACAAATGCACACATAAGCAGTGACACCATGCAAGTCATAGGAACAATCAGCAACAGTGGGGGTTTTAGCCTGCAATATCTGGGGGGGGGGCATGGGCCCATGGCAAATGCGGTAGCGCGAGCCTATAACTGGGGTCTGAAGGCAGAGCCCCCAGTGGTGTACAGGGGCAGAGCCCCTGATCAGAGGGCCAGAAGCCCTCTGATCAGGGGCCAAAAGTGAGCCAAAAGTGCTCTGGAAGCTGGAGCACTTTTGGCTTTTGGACGTTCAATGGAAGCCACAAATGTGGCCATTTTTCTAAAATTTAGAAACGCAAATAAATTAGATATTTGTGTTATCTTTGCAAAAAATCATGAGTGGCAACGAAACTAGGGGGAGCAAAACTGGGGGGACTGTGTTCCCTTGCCAGGCCTAAAACTGCCACTGATCAGCAATCAACTCAATGGCCAATAGCTTCTGGGTGCTAATGCGAAACACCGGTAGGTGTTATTATCAGTTTGGGCCAGACTGACACCAGGTTTTATTTTCAGTCCGGATTCAGACTGGTGGCAAATTCTATTTTCAGTGTGAATTAGAATGAAGTACTTATGGCAGATTATGTCATCATTTCAGGAACTGATTGTTGGCAAAGTTGATCAGCAGTACACCTAGATTCCAGACCACACTGATCGTGCCGATAAGGCACTTGTCAGCTTTGCTTAGGCCTACTTTTAACACTGCCATTAGCAAATCCAGTTCTTGTCCGCTGCACTTATGATAATCCCTTGAATGACTGAAACGTTTCACAAATAACTTTTGCATAGCCTATATACTCGCGGTAGCCGCCGCTCATTTAGTCATCCTACCCGGGCATGGCGACAGAAAGTGTGATGCTGCAGTGCAGGTATGGTGATAGAGCCAGATGATGCATTGGTCTCGGTTGGTCAAAGTGCTGTCACTTTCATTGTTATTTTCTTTATTGCCATCTTGACTTTCAGTTGTTGCTTGTAGCTCAATCTTAAAAACTTGCACTCAGACAATTCTGCAGTAGCATAAAAATTAGATAGCTAAGTCGGAAAATTGCTGGTTCGTAGCGTTGCACCGGCCGCTCTGCACACTCAAGACTTTGAGCCAAGGGTTACCAACCTGTCCTTGGATCATTGCGTTCTAAATTACTTTTTTGCATACTACTTCATCTTAATAGTCGATATCTGAAACAAAATTTGCGAGTTTTTGCTTAATTTTTGCTCACGAATGATTTAGAGTGCCCCAGTATTACCAATGGCCGTTACAACCACTGGTAACACCGGGGCACTTTAAGTCACTCATGAGCAAGAATTTCAGTTAGGGTTAAGGTTTAAAGTTAGGGTTAGGTTTTAGGGTTAGGGTTAGTGTTAGCTATGTTACCTGGTCATATATTTTACATTTAATCAATAATCACTGACATTTGATCAAACACGCAAACGTAAACAATCGTAGAATATTGACAGACTATGATTACTATAGCTCGGACTTGTAAATACGTTACGTTACTTTTTGTTCAATGTTTTTCCAGTTCAAACGTTGAATGTTGACAAATTCAGTTTTGCTTGCATAAAAACTCGAATGATGCTAAGTTAAAATGATTAAATCAATGACTGCAACGCCAAGCCATCAAAAATGGTACATGTAACATTTTACATCGAACGGAATTTCGCTAAAATTATACATGACGTCGCATTGGCTATTGAAAGGCATAATGCCATGTCTACGTCAATTCTTACTGTTTTACTGTAAAAAATCTCTCTCAACACAAAGATAACAAAAAATTCAACAATTTTATTACAGATAATAACTCATAAGATGTAAATATTTGCAAAAATGCTTTTTGAATCAATAAAATTTGAGGACAGGTTGATAACCTTTTACCAGACTTTGTGCACTTAGCCTGACTACTATAGCTACCCAGACTGATAATAAAATCTGATGTCAGTCTGGCCCGGAATGATAATTTTTTCGCGAAACACCAAAATTCTAAAACCAGAACCTAACCGTAAGCCTAAGGCTAATGATGGAATTCACCCCAAAATTGAACTTTGTTCTCGGGTCTCAATAGTCAATTATTTGCAGCTAAGCAATCTGAGGTGGCGGCTGTAATATAGATTTTTACCTTTCTACCGAAAAAACAACCCAGTTTTCCAAATGCAATCAACGACTAATATTTACCGCAATCATGAAAGCGAAAACTAAAAATCGCTTTCATAAAAAATTTTCCCAAACATCGCAATTCGCAAAAAAAAATTGTTTTCATGACGTCAATTTTGCTACACGTCCCAAAGATGTTACCCGCGGAAGTGAAAATAACGGACCGCAAGTGCTTCAATAATATAACCGCAACTACAACGTTTGCCCCTTACTGCAAAGTTGCAAACGGCAGAGTGTAAAAAATACATTATAACATTAACAAAAACTTTAGAAACAATGTCAACAATTTTTTTGATATACATTTAAGTATATTTTAGGCCTACGACGCCTAAAATCATCCTTTAATGCTGACAGTGACTGCCTCGATTGCCGAATCGTGCAGGGCCAATGTTTATCCTATAGCTACAATATGTGTTACATCACAGTGAAAAGAGTATTTTTTCACTGTGGTGTTACATCACTGCCTACCGAAAGCGATGCGATTGCGTTTTGCAGTCGTTTCGCCTCATCATCTTGAACACGCGCCTACATATCATAAAATGCACGTAGCCGAAGAAATAACATATATCCAGTAATTAACGCGCATGCATTAGGCATACGTCCGACTGAAATTCTATTAGCTAGTAATATTGTATTATGGCGTAGCTGTCGTATTATAATAGTCACGTAATGTTGCTTAATTCGTGTTTAGGTATTTTAGTTTTCGGACGCCGGTGCGAGCGGAGACGTTCGCAAACAATAAACGGCGGTGTCAGCTTTGTGCGTGAGGATCAAAGCCAAGGATATGCCATTGTTATTCGGGACAGGGTGGGCAAAGGCCAAAAGCTCTGTGCTGTGTTTGTAAAGAGTTCGAGCGACGGGGCATGCTATGTTAGTATGTTTGTAGCTCAACTATGCGAAGCCCCTCGATTTGAAGCTGAAACACTTTTTGCTTTTGAACGTTCAATGGAACATGAAACTCGCAAATTCGCCAATTTTTTACTGAAATTTGGAAACGCAAAAAATCACAGAGAGTATGTCTGGATGGTGTTTTCTCTACATGGCAACTAGTATTGAGTGGTGTCCCCCAGGGATCAGTACTGGGTCCGGTACTCTTTCTGATCTTCATAAACGACTTGGACTACGACCTTATCAACGCAATACTGAAATTCGCTGATGATACAAAACTGTGCAGTTCTGTTACGAATGCTGAAGACAGCAGAATGCTACAACAAGATTTATCGACATTGTGTACCTGGTCTGATAATTAGCAAATGCCCTTTAACGTGGAAAAATGCAACATTGGATCCAAGTACTTCACGTATCAGTCTGAACTAGCAGTTACAACTGAAGAAAAAGACTTAGGTGTAATCATTACTGACGATTTAATGGTGGAAAAGCATTGCCTTTCAGCATATTGCAAAGCTAACAAAATTCTTGGAATGATTCAAAGAACCTTCAGATCAAGGGACAGCCATCTCCTACTCAGTTTATACAATTAAACACTGCTTCGCCCACACCTAGAATACTGTTCATCAGTATGGTCTCCGCACTACATGAAAGACAAAAAATGATTGAAAAAGTTCAACATCGATTTACCAGATTGATACCTGGCATCCGACAACTCAGTTATGAAGAGAGACTACGAAGACTTAGATTGTGGACTCTTGAGGAACGTCGTAACAGAGCTGACATACTGGAAGTGTTTAAAATGAAAGCTGGTTTATCAGATATTCCTCTGTGTACCTTCTTCAAATTAACTTCGGATAGTAGAACAAGAGGTCATTCCTGGAAGATTGTCAAGAGAAGGAGTTCACTGGACATTCGAAAATATTTCTTCTCTGAAAGATTGGTGCACAGATGGAACTCACTTTCACAGGAAGATGTTGATCAGACAACACTGAATGGTTTCAGGAAGGCATTGGAAAAGAAGAGAATGATACGGACAGACTTTTACGGATTAAGTCCGCCAAGTCTCAAGTGGTTGCATCATGTCTGGACTAACCATTCGGATATTGGTGTGACCACACCAGGTAAATTACCAGGTAAATTGTATCGATGACCTTGAACGATGTTGAACCTTAACGTAGGGAGCTTTAGGGAATTTTTTCGCGATTTTGGGACGCGGCGCACATTTTAAGAGCAAAATGTTAGAAATAGACCAAGACAATCTATGTACGAAATTTATAGCATTAAACGTAGGCTAGATTCTAACAGATAACTGGTGCTATCGCGCGTCACATGAGCATTAAATCATTTTTCTGTCTATAGGTTACTCTACTCTTGTTTTAACTTGCAGTTTGTTGTTACCACAACAGAGAATTACACCGCTGGAATTGTGCGTTGTTTTGCAAAGCTGCGTCTATACTTGGTCTACGTTCTAAACGCATATTGTTTGATTAATTTGTGTCAAATTGCCAGTTTTTTTCAGTTTTATCATAGGCTATACTTTGCTGCACTTTATTCAGACAACGATAATTTTGTTAAATAGTAAAGTAGCCTATTTCAGATATTTTTATCTAGATCTTACATAGCATACTACGCGCGAAAGCAGCTACTGCTTTCAGCGCGTCTTAGCCATCGCAATTCTGTCCGTCCGTCTGTCTGTCTGTCCGTCTGTCTGTCACACGGGCGGATCAGGCAAAAACGGTCCAAGCTAGGATCTCCAAATCTTCACCATCGGCTGCCTGGAAGACTCTAGTTTCAGGAACAGTAAAGCTTTTTCATAAATTCGAAGGGGGTCACCCCGAACGAGGGCGCTAAATGAGAGGGGGTAGGCAAAATTTGCGATTTTTGGCCTATAATTCGCTGTATCTCAGTAACGGTACGAGATAAGGCCTAGGTTACTATTAATCACTAATAGGAAATCGTACACTGGCTATCGATTGGCGCCGAATTCAATGACCTTGGATGACCTTGA
>Ga0209454_1000384_pt1 | contig 23396 bp, 16 predicted proteins | sample WorMetHERISLAND1_2_FD_187400 | JGI IMG/M metagenome (GOLD analysis project Ga0209454, IMG submission 187400) | Marine gutless worms symbiont microbial communities from Max Planck institute for Marine Microbiology, Germany - Olavius geniculatus... | ecosystem: Host-associated > Annelida >... | reverse complement strand
TTATTATATAGAGCCTACAGCTGTTAACATTGGGCCCACAGGAACAAACTGAGAAGACTTGAGATTACAGTTTTCTACCTGTACAAATTGCATGATAATGATGAAGATGCACTGGACGTTTGGTTGGCGTGCGTGCAGGAAGTCCGTTCACTATTCCTGTGATCGACGGTCGCAAGGCGACGGCTGTGGGCGAGTGTCTGGGAGGGATCGTGGTGGCGCATAAACCTTGTTGCTTCGACATCAACACCAGAATGGTCAACGGCGACGCACCGCTCTCTGTCGTCATCACCGGTAAGTTTTCTTTTTATTTTTCGCAATAATGTATTTTAACGTTTTTTATTTGTCGTATTTTTTTTACAAATTTATTAAACATTGAACAGTCTGTCTGAACATGTCACATTCGCACCTTCCTTAGCTGTATTCCGGTCCTGTCCCAAAACCCGATATTTCATATCTTATCCCTTTGTGACTGTACAGTGACGCTCGCTGCTTCGGACCATGGTTAGAAGATGCTTCGCACACTATAATCGTTTTCTGTGTACTTCTTGTTTAGTTACTTATTACTGACAGTTACTGTGCGGGTTGTCAGTTTTGAAATATAGCCCAAGATGATGATGATGACTTCGGTAATTGTGGTGCATACAGCAATGACAATATCCATTACAATGATATTATTTCTCTCAACTTCGCCATCCTAACTAAAAAAATAAATGGGACAGTAAGTTACAATTTTTTTCGACAGCCACTGCAAATTTCCGATGTAATTCCTACAGACAGTTGCAAATGTTCGACCGAAAACATCGCGGGTGCTCAAAACTTCAATGTTGCTTTTGAATGGCGGTTTTTAGTGTTAAATTTCGCATTTTTTGGATGAAAGTTGTCTAAGAATTTTCCGACAGTTCAAAGTTTAGCGGAGGGGCAGATTATCTGCCGCCGCCTTTCCCCTAGCACGACGCTTCAGTTTCAAAACGCAGTGTATGATTGTCTGTTTGTTTGTGTGTAGCGCCGCGCGGTCAGCAGCTGAGTCCGCGCATTTCTGAAAACGCCAACGGCTATCACGTCGAATTCACGCCCATGGAAGCAGGTCTCAGAAAACTTTTTGCGTTTTATTGGGGAATAAATCGTTGGCGTGGGAACGGGGTTTCGGATTACCCAGCTCTCAGTCAATAATTTCATGTTAACTTTTCGTCCATCGCTGTGTAGTAGCTGCTGTAGATGCTGCCTTTATCTCACGCATGCCATCGATGTAAATTACGCTTACAGAAACATTATTCCATCACTTACTTTGTCTCGTATGGTGTGGGCTGACATAGCATACCGGCATCTCCTTACCACTTGGTAAGCATTCCGCCACTTCTTTCGTAAGAATGGGGTCCATAGCCAAGGGTTTTTGATGAGTGACCATACGCCGACAGTACTTACCGGCGATTTTTTTTCACTTCTCGCAGTTTAATAACAGTTCCGAATGTCGTTTGTACCAGGAACGCACGCGATTGAGATAAAGTACGCTGAGATGGACATCACTGGGAGTCCTTTCTGTGTAGACGTGTTTGATCCGTCACAAGTACGTGTCGGCTGCATGCCGCAGGGCATCCTGGGAAAGTGCTTCAAGTTCGACTGTAAGTCGCTACTTTTTGTCTTTAATGCACCACACATAGAAACAAAACCACAATGACACAAAAACTGTCAGAGTAAAAAAGCGACAAAACTGTTTATTGCTGTATTCTATTTGTACGTCAGTAGTAGAAATCTAACAATAATGTCGTGATTATTTGCGATATTCATAGCAATTTTTATTTGGCAGAGGTTTGCCCTTTTATTTGGCAAATGTGAAAAACTTTTCAGTCTTAGCCTGGATTCAGATGCTGATTCGGATCATCTCAAAATCGGATCACCTGTAAGCTGAGCCAAGTCTAATTTCCCCTGAAAATTAAGGCCAAATTTGCCTGTAACTTTTTGCGTAATCCTGCTGACAAATCATCAGATAAATAAACGCCTGGTAAATTGCTGGAGGTGCCAATAGTAATACATGCAATCGTATGCAGTAGTTTGTTCGTATGCATGTGTGGCTTAGTTAGTGAAGTCGTTAGATGGGTGACCGTCGGTAGACGGCTGAACCATCTCGGTATGTAACTAGGCAACCAGGTCAACTCAGCCTGGCCATCCTTCCGTGTATAGGCGCAATGAGCACCAGCAAAAACTGGTCCGGCAGTGTAAACTGGCTGAGGGCTAAGGTAACGGAGATCACCGCCACCCCATAGATTGTATGGCTGGAGAAGGACTTGACGTTCATATGTGTATGGTGTATACAGTGGATCTGAGTTGCTCCGGGCACGGTCGTATCGCGGTTGACATACGTGGAGAGCTGACCCGGCCTCTGGTTGAGGTCGTAGAGCGATGTGATGGTCTACACACGGTCTCGTTCGTACCGCAGGAATGTTGTCTTCACAGCATCGTCATCACGATGAACGGATGCCCTGTGCCCGGTCAGACATTAGTCAGTCAATCAGTCGCGTTTATCACTTATTCGCCAAAGAACAATAAACTCATCTTAAACCACACTCAGCTCGCACATGGCTGGTTCTCTTTTTACAACTTTTGGCTGCAGTCGTGCGTCATAAAGCAAACGACGGTGTAGTCTATGCGTCTAAGCGTGGTCTAAGTACAATACCCCACTGTCTGAAGTGGTATAAGCTCGGACAGCGTGGTCATTTACCAATTTCAGCATCTCGTGATCCGGTTTATGCTATCTACGTCTTTGGACGATAACTTTTAAGGCAAAGTACTAATGCAAGCAGCACAATAGGAGCTTCTTGGCGTTAACGTGTGATATAAATTCAAGCTTACTTTGTTACTTACTTAATAAGTGACTTTGAGATATGATGATAAATTCCAGTACAGTGTACTTCAATGTACACGTAGTACGATTGGATGCAAAAGAAGAAAGAAGTGTTTTGCCCGAAGCGTTAAAAATGTTGGGTCTAAATAATATTCGTAATTGCAGAAATTCGATTTTTACCGACTTACTTACTCACATGCTTACTTACTTATTTACTTAGTTGCTTACACGATGGTGATATTGGTGTATTGCTGTTTATTACGGTGCAGGATCTCCGTTTACAGCTTGTGTGGTAGACGTGGGCGGTCTGTGTGTCGACTGGGACGCAGTGCGACTTCGTCCCGTTCATATTCCAGTCGTCATCGCCTTCGACGCTAAAGGATCACCCGAAGCCGAAATTGCTTGCACCGTCACCGGTCGGTTTTACTCGAGAAACAAATTATTTCGGGTTTTTTTCGGACGTATTGAATTCAGTAAATAGGCCTATATCATATTGCTCCAACCTACAGGTTGTTGTCATTAACAGGAACTAAGTAATAATGAAAATCTGTACTTACGTCCATTTTGAGTAGGCTACTTTTAAGGACGAACAGACAGACAGACAGACAGACAGACAAGCCGGGCAGTTATCAGTGCAACTTTGTTGTTGTTATTTTACTGTCCGGTCGTCAGTGACCATGTGACGTAGCTAGAAATGTGAATTAGGAGGAAATGAAGGGCTCATCTTCCTTCTTCTTGCCTTCTCTTTTTTCCCCTTCCCTTCCTCTGTTTTTTTTTTCTCTTCCTTCCACGCATTATCTACGTCACTGCCGGCCGTGCTGCCTATGTACAATATATACTGTTCTATTTGCGGTGCTATTTTGGGGCAAATAAGCGATGACGATGACCATGATGATGACGATGGTGTGCGAATGTGGGTCAGGTCCGGCGGGTCAGCACGTGCAGCCGCGCGTAATGAGGTCAGGTCGTGTTTACAAGGCCGAGTTCACGGGTCACCAGGTCGGTGCGTACCAGATGGAGCTGAGCTATGGGGGCATGGCGGTGCCGGGCAGCCCGGGCACGTGTAACCTGTATGACGTCAGCAAGGTGAGAATCACGGAGTCAGCGGTGAGCGCCAACGCAGGACAGCCCGTCAGCTTCGCCGGTGATTTCATCGATTTCTGGTTACATTTTGTAAAGTTTTGAAAGATAGGCTATAGCTTTTTATGGGAAACCCATCTCAAAGCTACGGAGCGTTACCTGCCATATGGGATCCCGCAGTGTTACCTAGCTGCCACCCGACGCAGGTGAAGATCGAATAAGCAAATGCAACGGAAATCGGAGAGGAACAGGATTTGATACTTCAGACAAAATCTTGGCTACGCCACGCTGCATGTCCATGACATTTTCTTCTGCTACTATTAGTACTAAATTCACTACCATTGCTACCACTAGTACAGCGTTTGATGTTGTTGTTGTTTTAGTTGACACGAGCGAGGCGGGTCTAGGAGACCTGGACATTGATGTGATCTGTAAGGACACGCGCGTGCCGACGCAGTCTCAGCCTATAGGTCGCTGTCACAACCGCTACACGTTCGTTCCATTGCTGCCCCACAACCACATTGTCAACATCAAGTACAACTTCGACGATGTGCCAGGTACGATGTTACGGATTAGTCGGTTGTTTAAGCCTACACTGCAGGGCCACTAGACTCCTATAGGCCTATCTACTCATCGAAGAGCAAAGAACAGTCTAAACTTTTCAAACAGAAATATAATACAGTAGCGAGCACCAGTAAACAAAAAACAATCAGTTATAACAACCAAAAAAAGCAATACGGCCATAACACGGCCAACAAAAGAAAAACGTCCTGCCGGTCTGACGGCCACACAACCTCTAGGCTCTCTGACTGTCCGTGTCCGGTCAGCTCACTGACCCGTGACCGACCAGCCATCAGCACGTAAGCCACAAGTAATCAAGAGACTGTCTGTCCGTGATATACGATAATAAATATACTAAGATTTAGCGATAGCAGTTCTTACCTTAGACGGTTAGACCTTAGTTCAACCCGCATCCTGTGCCGCACTTTGACGCTACTCTGTCTTGTTTGTCGCCAGTTTTTTGCCTTTTTATCAGGTAGTGTCCATGTCCTTCAGATCTCGTGTGATCTTGTCCACCTAGTTTATCCTCGGCCGTCCGTGCTGTACGGCTTTTTTGTAGCCACATTAACTGAGGCATCATTAGCATAAATTATTTAGAATTTACGAAATGGAGCTAGAGCCCTACGGGTCCTTTTTCTGCCAGACACTGAAGTAAGTAAGTGAGTAAGTAAGTAAGTGCATATTTAAAGTGCACAAAATCTGAGGCACTTGACTGAACCGCTAGGCTAGGGGGAGCAGTAAGCTATTTGTTATACTGATAAACAAATTTTAACGTTTCAGGAAGGTAAATTGTGCTGATTTTCAGCGCCGATGATAATGGCGGTTGTAGTAGTAGTAGGTGTAGTATTGGTTGCGGTGTAGGGGCTCCAATGTTGGTTCGTGTAATCAACCCTGCTGGACAGATGTCTATAATGGCAGTCGGTGCTGATGCTCCGGTGCCAGTCGGTCAACCGGTTGTTGCTATCATCAACACTCAAAGCGTCGCCCTCAACCCGGCAGACATTGACGCCACCGCTAAAGGTATGTCTAATGGTGTAGCCCACATTCCACTATAGCTTTGATTTGTTCTGGATTCGTTGTACAACGTATCGTACAACGAGCTGTAGCCTACGACGAGTTTACCACAAATCGGTAGTTTACACGATAAATTGTGCAACAGATCTTACTTTTGTGTAGCTTGTAGGCCTACATGTGTTTATCTTTTTTTGTTTTTGTAGTAACGTTTGATTTGTGCATTACAATTTTTTACTTACTTAGAAAGCTTGAAATGTCAGGATGTTGTACAGCTTGACGTCCAACAAATTTTCAAAAAATTGAAGTGGAGTAAGGATATCTGACTAGTCGTGACCTAGATAGTGGAATCTGAGATACAGCGGTAGTAGTAGTATGCAGATTAGCAAGTATCATCGTCGTTCTTGTGACAAAAGCTAATAATAACGTTAGCGTTAAAGGTCAACGTTGTGTTGTTAATCACAAAGGTGATATTTATCGTTGATGTACTGTAATTATTTCAGCGCCGGGCGGTGAGCTGCTGATGGTGAGAGTGCTGGCGGAGAACGACAAAACCGTTCGTCTGGAATACACCTCTCAGTTCACCGGTACGTCAGCGACACTTACACATAGCTTTGTCTAGCCTATACAATGGGTTAAATTATGCACTGTGTTTTAAAAAACGTTACATTTGTATTGTTTGCATCTTTGCGAAATACTAACCGATTTTCAATTTTTTACTGGCAAAATTTTTTCACAATTGGCAATAAAGCAGTTATTAAATATCTCACCACAACTTAACTACGTCGCTAAACTATCTCGCAAAGTATTAATGTAAGAAAAACTAATGGGCAAAAAAGCGTGTTGGAAAATGAAAGACAATTCAGACCAAGATCGCGAGGAGTGATCTGTACGATGCTACACTGTGTTAGACTGGAGTTTGCTAACTCAACTTACGAGATGGACTTAATAATTTTCTTTGTATGCAGTCCAGTAATTAGTATTTCTCTGTGCGCTGTTGCTACCGGATCATTTTTGTTTAAGTGCCATTTTGTGAGTTTAGAATCTCAGCTGTATGTTTGAATGAGCAGTTGTAGGTGCCATTTTGACCATTCTTTGCAATGTTTGAAATCTTGAAGTGAAAATATGTATATGCAGGCCGTCACCACTTGGACGTACAGTACGCTGGTCAGATGATCGTTGGTTGTCCTCTACTCACAGAATTCTTCGACCCGTGCAAAGTTCTCATTGAGGGCACCCGGCATGGACGCGTCGGCGAACAAATGCTTCTCGATGGTCAGTAAATATGCGAGTTTTTATACAAGTAAGTTAAGAAAATATGCCTCGGATTTGGCAGGATTTGTGCTGGCATTGTGTGCTATATAAATTTACATTTTTTAATAAAAGTCTTATAATCTGCATCAATTATTGTTGTTCGTTGTGTTACACCATGCTTTTTATATGGTTTGTCTGATAACGACTGTAATGAATTTTTTTGCTAATGAGCTTTTGTCTTTTGGCAATTATCGTTATGAGTTAAGCAGTGCAGTTTTCGTTTGCACGTTTTACGTCGTTGCAGTTTAGCACTACAAGTTTTTTTTACATAGTCTGATAAACAATTTAGTTTTATTTATTTATTTACTTATTCATTGTGCTTACTTACTGGGTTATGTGTTTTTATAGTTTTAAAATGTCTTTTTTATTGTTTTAAAATTAGGTATTTAGATTTTTGTAGATTTTTATTGTTTATTACATCCTCATAAATTACGTGATTTTAAAGTTTTTAAAAAATATCTTATCATTGTCGTTGTCTGTCTGTCTGTGTTACCAGTAATGACGGTGGGTGCTGGATTGGCGGACATTAAGCTTCTAATCACCAACGTTCGCGGCATGTCAGTACCGAGTTCCATGAATCAGACTCCTCAAGGCTTCCAGTTCACTTACGTACCAACCGACCCGGGCACTCACTCCATATACTGCAAGTACGGAGGACTCGACGTATCCGGTTAGCGTTTTTTGCAAGTGTTTTTTTTTATAGATTTTTGTTATCTTTTTACCGTTCGGTCCGTACTGTCCGTGCTGCTGTAGTTTTTATAGATTGTGTTGGTGTATTCAGATTAGTTTCAAGTGTCAACTGTAGCATACCTGTTTGTGCCATAATTTGATTTTTTTTGTGCGATAGTTGTAACAAACGTATTTTTCATGTATTTTATAGAAAGACATTTCTGATGTTAAAATTTTAAAAAATTTTTTACATTTTTTAAAATTTTTAATAAATGGCAAATGGTTACTGGTCAGTGCAAAAGTAACGGTAATTTGGTTTTATTTTTTAACAAGAAACGGATTTTTCCTGATATAAAAAATTTTGTCGTTTATTACATCTATGCTGCTGTGTCGTGTACGGACAACCAGGTTGTCCAGTAAATCAGGAGATTGAAGACAACTTCCTACCGACAGCGTCAGGTGACGGTCTACAATGCGCTGTTGAGAACGTTACATCCGTGTTTGAAGTTCAGTCGGTCGGACAGCAGGGAGATCTCGTTGTCACCATTGTCGGTGCGTCTTTCTTTGACTAAACAAATTTAATGATTTACTTCGTTTTTTTCATTTTCATTATTGTGTCTAAAGTGTTGCTATAAATGCCCGTACTCACTCCACTCAAAAAGCGGGACGATTGATAGCGTATCTCGTCTGTATATCACACATGCATCCAGGCAAAACATGCCGTCGATCATGGTCATGAAATATGTCCGCTTCAACACGGAGAAAAAACGCGAAATAACGCCATTGGTTCTAAATACAGGGTGGGCCAAAAAAGTAAGCTAGTGTACTTTTCCCATATCTTCGCTAAATATTGACCAATTTTCACAATTTTTTTACAGGTAGGCTCTGGAAGAAATTTGCTACTCAGCTTATTTTTGGCCCACCCTATATTTTATAGCGGACTGTGAAATTCAGCGAATGTTGTTTTCCATGAAGTATTCACGCCAGAGAAAACAGTCATGATATAGTGTCACGGTGACCGATATCTTTTTACCTTATCTGTCCTCAAAACTTCTAGTTTTGGTGAGCAAATTACAACACAACTTATTATTTATTTACAGTTTATTAAAAAAAAGTAAATAATAAACCGAACAATCTGTATATCGCGTGCGTGTTTCTGTACTCTAGGGCCCAACACGGTGAGCCGGTGTAACATAGAGCGACTACCGGACGGAAGACGTAAGGTGACCTATACACCTGTGGAGGTCGGCATCTTTATAATTACCATTACCTGGAACGGACGAGGAATTCCAGGTATACACTCGACACCACACATGCGCGATAGTTTTTTGCATATCGTCTAATATTCTCACTGTTTTGCGTCATCGCCTGCGTATGAAATAAAACTGTATTGTATGGTATGCATTTCAGTGCTGGATTTACCTACCCCAAAGGGATGGAAGGCTAAGTTGATCTTGTTGTTGGTTATATACCGAGACGGTTTACCCGTTTGCGGACAGTCACGCATCCAAATACTAACCACTTGATAGCAACTTGATCGCGAGTCAAACCCACGACCTCGGGATCTCGAGTCTTATGTCCCATCAATTATACTAATACCCCGTTTACACGATGAAGCTGGCTCGACGAGCTAGCTCTAGTTAGCTGGACGAGCTAGCTCAATGTTTGCTCGACGTTTGCTCAATGCTTGTTTAATGTTTGCTTCATGTAGGCTTTGCTTTGTGCATGCTTAATACTTGCTCGATGTTTGCTCGACATTTGCTCAATGTCTGCTCGATGTTTGCTTGATGAGTGCTTAATCGTGTAAACGGGGTATAACAGACCACCTAGCTGTAGATATTTCTGATCGTGTGTGGTTTGTGCCCGGCTGTTGTCATGCAGGAAGTCCGTTCAAGCCGTGTGTACTCAACCCTGACCGGGTGGCGCCTATCGGCGGCTGGTTGGCTCTGTTCGACGGTAACACGTGCGTCCAGGCGGATCTTCGCAAACTGCAGCTGGTCGAGTTTGAAACCTGTCAAGCTGGTCACGGTAAATTGCTTAAGCTTTTTTCTTCCGACGCTCTGAATTTTATGGAAACAGAAATGTTTTACCGGTGGCGTCGCGGCAGAGGACAAAATGATGGGGCAATTGCTCTTTTTTTTCCTGAATTTTAGTTTATTAAAAGATTTTCTTTTGTTGCAGATATTTTTTAAAATATAAAATTTGAGCTGTTGTCTAGAGATCCATTGTTTTTGAATAAATTCAGTTATTTGCAGCTGCCTGCCGGAAATTTGCAACTTCTTGTCCCAATTTTTAAACCCACGATGCAGTTATATATTATTGTCACATACGATGCAAGAAAAAGGATGCTAAACTAGAAGCAATCAAAAATCTATAACATTGCACGAGAACAGTACTGCCACCTGATGAATACACCGGACTTGAATAATACATCTGCTAGATGTATCTGCAGTGAAAAAGTCTCTTGACTCCAGATTCTGCTCAAAATAATGCTGCACCACTTTGAAAATGTCTTCAGTCTCCAAAGTTCTTTAAAACTGTGAGAAAACTAGCAGGTTAATCAACAGAAAAACAGAGAAACAGAAAAACGGACAAAAACGTAGTTTTCTACTTCAGCAAACGAAATAATTAGTTTTGAGTTACATTTTATTTCTGCGTGTAAGCCCGGCGAAAAATAAAGCTATGTCTGTGTGATCTGCGTGATGTTGATACAGGCGAGTTGACTGCTACGGTGACTGGGCCTGATCGCGGCGAGATTCCGTGCAAAGTCGCTCGACGTGACACTGTCTATGACGTCAGCTTCATGCCCGCCGTCAAAGGTCAGCCGATCAATCAGTTAATCAACTATATAAAACCGTCAAGCCTTGCGCGATGCTAAATCTGTTCGCGGTAGCCGCCTTGGCATGCTCATATAATTACGTCAGCGTCGACCAATTGCTAAAATTGGCCTCGCTATCTATATCCTGCTTAGCAGCAGCTATGACCAGCATGATCCTATTTTTCAATGGCAAAGTATTCGAAAAAAAATCCATACGACCTTAACCTTTGACCAATATATACAATTATCATCTTGAAATTCCACAGGGCTCTTGCGGTTGTCGAGATACGTATTCGTGCAAAAAAATTATAAAGCTAAGCTTAGCGGTTTATGAGTTATTGTGTTGACAGAGATAAAACAGACAAACAAAAAAGCACAGCGACGGTGCCGAAAACAATACTGTCGTCGTTACCACGGACAGTAATCAGTCAGTCCGTCAATTAACCAATGAATTTATTGATCAATCAATAAGTCAGTCACTCAGTTAGCCATTCAGTTAATCAATCGGTTCAGGAAACAATGAGATAAGTTTTGAAATGGCAGTGAGATGTCCAGCCAGCGACTCAGGGAAGATGTCACATGCTGTGGTAGGTCTTTGCAGATCTGTGTGGAAAACTGACAACCGGGAAAGCTCGGCTAGTGATAGTTGATGGCTTGATGACAGACAACTGCAATGCAGATTTTTCCAATTCTGTCACAAGCACTTATACTGGCCGCATCATTGGTCTATCCACCTGTAGTTTCAGTGAACTAGAATGGAAGACGAGTAGCCCGCCTACGCTCTGGTGCGGCACGCATCACCGTTTTGCGTAAGTGATTGTAGATTTTTAAGCATGTTGTGTTGGTATTTAGGTGACTATGAGATGAAGGTCTGCTTTGGCGGGAAGCCGCTCAAAAGATGTCCGATCATTTTCTGCGTGATGGAAGTAGAAGAGATGCCGCCCGAACAGCCGGACAAGGTCTGCCCGGAGAAGGTGGTCGTTCTCGGGCCTGGGATCACCAACGCCTGGTGCGGTCAGGAGGCTGAGTTTATCGTCGACGGATCCACCGCCGGACCGGGTATATCTGGCAGCTTTCTGTGTTTGCCAGTTTAATTCAGCATTTAAATTAAAACGAACTAAAATGTGTTAAATGCGATGAGATAACTTGAGAAAAGTACCGTTGTCTAAAAACGTAAAAATACCATATGGCTATGGGAAAGCTGGAATCCAAGATTTTAAAAAATAAAAAAATAACCATAGCTAAAAACGGATAAAACTAAAACCAAAAAAATAGAGCATTGTATTATTAATTTTTTTATTAATTCTATTAGTGAAAAAATTTTGAAAATCGATTTATGTCTGCCACCAAAGCCATAGGCAAAAAGTTGGGTGCTTTGTGAACTGACTCGCTATATAGTTGAGTCATTACTACTTTCACAACTGTAAACGTTCACGAATTTTCTCCATGAACTTTTGGAGTAACTACAAAAAATTGACCAGTTAAACAAAAGTCAAAGTATTAGTATGCGGTGATATTTTCAAACCAAAAAGAAAATAAAACGAAAAGTAAATACCAAAAAAAAAATTTTTTTTAAATTGTAAAAAAACAAGAAGTATACTTGCTGTGCACTGTGCAAATTGCGCACTGTGACGTTTTTTTGGTGCATAATCAATACAGGTGAACCGGAGGTGAAGTTGATTGGACTTCAGGACGACGTTAACGTGCGCTGCACTCTGATTGGTGAATGCCGACACAGGTGTACCTACATAGCCGAGCGTCAAGGTCCGCCAATTAATATGGTCTTATGTTTTAATTAATGTAATTATGTATTTTGAAATTGTTTTTCTTTTTCTGACTGCTCATGCAAACAAACACAAGTGTAGCTGCACAGAGCCAAGCCACATATATGGATGCTAATTAATAAAGAAAAAATTATCAACGAATTGAAATAAAATCATTAAATTAAATTACACACACACCGTGAACCCGGGGGTCAAGAGCAAAAGTTTAAAACAAAGCTGGAATGGCTATTGGTCCGGTGGATCCATGGAAAACTAGTCGTGCAAAAGCACCAAGTTAAAACGTTGGATCGTCACAGAGATATACTGGAATTAAACCTGGTTACTAAGGTTACTAATTCTTTGACCCAAATTGCTGATGAACTCTAGCGCTGAAGCATTCAAGGGCCCAGGTTTTCCACCGCAATAGTCTCAAAAACGTAGGACGCCGTGTTAGTCAGCATACTTATCAGCCTTTCTGTCAGCTGCCTGGTTGGCCACCAGTCCCGCGCCCGTGGCAGCAATATCTGCATATGATGCAGCCAATGTACTGGCAACTGTGACATCCCATATAAGAGGTTTTTCGCCTTGACACGGGATTAGAGTCAGCCCATTCTGACGCTTGCCGTCCTGCCTGTTTAAGCCTGATGGCTCTTTGGTTGCAGGTAGGCCTATTTCAGCCGCGTTCAGGGCCCGCCAGATATTATTATTATTATTATTATTATTATTATTATTATTATTGTGCACAATTAATATTAATTGTTTGCATTTTTGCTAGTAAAGATTACTATTATTCTTATCAGTCTACAAGCAATCAAGCTGTCGATGAATTGTGTTTACAACAGGCGCGTACCTGCTGAGTATATCGTGGGGCGGCTACCAGCTGCCGGGCTCACCGTTCAAAGTGACAGTCGGCTGTTGTAATGATGCCAGCAAGGTAACGGTGACCGGTGCCGGTCTGGACGGTGGCGCCCTCGGTCAGGACCTTTGCTGCATCGTCGACACCAGACGAGCCGGATCAGGTATAGCCTAAGTTATAACAATTCTAGTCATGGAAAAGAACTCTCACTGCCGCGGTTCTGTTCTGTTCGGGTTCTACCAAACGTAATGGTTTGGTTCAGAAATGCAAACCTGTGATAGTGTGATGTCTTACAAATCCGTGTTTACGGGCGGGCTTGGCGGGTATCCGGATTTCACCCCGGGTTTGGTTCCCAGATTAATTGTCCTGGTCCAAGCACCCGGTTCCGTGGCGGTGACAATGTGAGCGACGGTGTGGCTGAACAGTATTTGAAACAGTAATGTGCTTTGCTTCAGTTAAACTGTTAATAAGTTCATTGTGCATTATTCTTTACCATATGATGAATAAAAACTCTATATCTAAACTTTTAGTACAGCAGACACCTTAATACAGGGCTACTGTGCAGCTAGTAAATGCGAGTTTAGTTCGATTCTCATCTCTTTATACATACCAATCACACTCTGTGTGTAGGCGGAATGAGTACTGTCCGAAAGCTGCGAAAGCATATGGAGAGAAGCTAATTTAACAAATAGCTAATCGGTTGCTGGTATTGTAGGAAAAGTATTCTCAAAGGTCGTTTGGTGCTGGATGTTTGGTATAGCGAGGCGTTAAATTAGCTTCCCTCCACATACACACCGCGCGCTGTACTTGCCGCATAACCGTGGTCTCGCAGTATAAACTGGTGTTCGGCTGAGGGCTAAGGAAACGGAGATCAGCGCCGTCCTACGGGCCTTATGGCTCGGGAAAGACTTTAAACTACATTTTTCGTACGAGACACAGTTGAAGTGTATCGGTATTATTATTCACCTCCGATGTTATACCGTTAACAGACGTTGATAGCGTCCACTCTACGACTGGCTTATCAATGTAGGTGAGCTACTGGCTACGTGCAAGGGACCTATGAAGCCGGCATTGTGCGAACTTGTCGACCAACAGAACGGAACGTTCCTGTTGAGGATTCGACCCATGGAGTGCGGCATTCATCAGTTGTTTGTCACGTTCTGCGGCGAACCTATACTAGGTCTGCATGAGTCTCTCTATACGGTTAATTCTTTCTTTATACTACAGAAATAATATTATGTTGGACCAGTGCGAACATAATAAGCGGTCGTCCAGCAACCTATCTGTAACATTGGTGCTATATTACGTTTACGCAAAATAAGTTATGCGCCATTCTCAACAAATTTTTGACGTCCGGCAACCTTGATCGTAGACGTTTTGATCTGAAAACTTCCTCAACGGTTACTTGTGTCCCGGGAAACGGTCATGCTAATTTTGGTTTTCTTTGCCTTTCAGTTCTTGGTTTTACGGAACAAACGGTGGACGAACGGACCGACGGGCAATATTATGGCAATGCCTCTTTTTTCTCTTTGTACATCGAGCGACAAAAACTGTACAAGTTCACTGATTAATAAAAAAATAATAAATTTCGACCGCAAAAGAAAGCGATGATTGATTGCAATTGATTATTGATTGACTGGGGGAGCGATTGATCGATTTTTTTCTTCCCATGTAACGATTTTATCTTGTGCTTTTAGCTTTTTAAAGGGCAACTATTATGGAAGCTATGTTGCCTTGCCTTTACTGCTTACTGTGTATGTGCTGCTTTGTTTATACTTCTTGGCGAATAAAATGATGTTGATGACGAGGATGATGATCGATTGGTTCATTGGTTGGTATAACGTCGTGAGTGGTGGTTGTAGGCTCGCCGTTCAACATCAAAGTGACGTCAGCTGCAGACGCCAGCAAGGTGCGTGTGAGTGGACCTGGCCTACAGTCCGGCTTACTGGTCACGTTCCAGAGCGATTTACTCGTCGAAACACGAGGTGCCGGGCCTGGCCGTCTTACCGTCCGTGTCCGTGGACCTAAAGGTCTGTCAGTCTCTTCGACTTTCCTCTGAACTAGCTTCTGCACGCTGTTTTTGTCAGCCTTTTGAGTTGTCCGGTTTTCAGTTGCAACCAGTAATGGAAATCTGTCCAATTTCTTTTTGTGTTACTTGTGTGAACAAAAACATTTGCCAGGGCCGGACTATACGAATGGGCAACATGGACAGCAAAATGTTACTTACTTCTTTACTTGGTCACTGTACGTTGGTGTTGTGCAGGAGCGTTCCGCGTGGAGATGATGAAAGACGAGACGCGTGACCGTGCGATCAAATGCCGCTATAATCCCACTGAGGTCGGCCAGTACGTTATTCACATCCAGTGGTCCGGGGTCCACGTTCCCGGTAGTCCGTTCACCGTCGCCGTGGTCGACACGCGCCACGAGCTGGACCTCTGTGCCGCCCACGGCTTAGCCGGCGGTCTACCCATGCTTGGGGGTCCCATGGGCGGCGAGACACCCCTCGTCTTCGGCGGGGGCGGAGACTTGGATGGCGGAGGAACCCTGAGAATGTCGACCCTCAGCGGAGACGGACTCATCTTCAACGACGACAACTAAAGCCCACGTTCCATCACTTCGAGTTGTCGCCGTACAGTAGAACAAATTGTTCAGCAAATCCACTACATATAAAAAGACTGCAGCAAATCCGCAGCAACTGCTACAACAGATCGAAATCTATGCAAATTCTCGACAAATTGTACCCTATCAGCTTGCACAACTTGCTGCTCATCGTATAAACAACAAGTCAAAATGATGAAATTTGCACATAAAATCATCTGAGGGTGGCGGTACTCTGAGAATGTCAACAAATCGAATTAATAGAGTATGCGCATACATCCAGTTCCGTTTTCAGCAGACTACTATAATACACTTTAAGCTCCCGACTGCAAAGTTTCTAACATTTTGTTAATTTTTTTGCACTATTTTAATGTATATTTAATATATGTATTTAATACGCATTATTAAAATAAAGGTTTGTCTTAACTTCGGGTAGTTAGCAATTAATGAATATTGTTATAATTTTTCTGACTATGTGGGTTAATAGGTTTATAATGGCACTGCCAACTACAATATGTTTCATAAAAAAACGTCACCTTTGTACTTTTTGTGATATTTTGTCAGATGTCATCCAATTTTGATTTTGCTAATATTTAACAGAAACATACCGGAAGGAATTTGAATTGAACACATACGCACAGCTGGCCATAATCTTGTTTAATGTGTTCGTACTCTACCATGAATAAAATGCTGGCAGCGATTCTTACGACATACAGCATACCGTCAAATATGAAATCTGCTACACAGTCTGTTATTTGGCTGTCAAACTTTACTTATCTCGTTATCTATAAATGTCATTTTTTCTTTTTTATTGCTTATGCGCCTGCCTATGCTACTTTATTGTTTTAAACTTTCGAATTTAAATAGCGTATGAGTTAATAATAAATTCGTTTAATTAGGACATTTTCTTGGTGTCGTTCTGAATCCTGTTCAGTGATGTTACCGTACTGTGGACAAATGCATAACTCGTAATGCAATCATGATTTGTTGGCTTTTATTAACTTAGCTGTATTTTGTTATTTTGTACGTTTAGATATAGGCCTCCTGTTACGTTTGTAACATTTAAATTTAAATTGTGATACTGTGATAGCTTTTCATTACTTGCACTTGCGAGGCACATGAATAATTGTGAATAATAACATTTGTAATAAAACACTGACACTATTGTTTTTGCATGTAACTTATTTTTTATGGTTACGACGAATTGCAACAAATAAGAAGCGGCGTATCAAAATTATAATATTACTACTGAGTTACGGTTACAGCACACCATTGTGTCTGTGAAGATAAAGTTAGATTTTAAACATTAGGAGTAGTGGCAAAAATGCAATTGCAGCGATAATGTTTATTTAAAAGCGTTAAAATATGCAGTATTTATGTATTTTATAACAGTGTGATTTTTTCAGCTAAATGGACTGATTTGCGTATTTAATGGGTCATTCTGTAGTCGACTTTTTTTGCATGAGTCACGGACAATATCGCTTACAACACTAAACGTACATACAATATTAGTTATTTTCTGTTACCTTTTAAACTATGTTTAATTGATTTATTTTTTTACTGCAGAAGTTGTTGTTATTAATAAATTATACTCGTTTAGTTAACGTATTGTTTATGTTTTAAATATTGTTTTATCGTGAGTAGAACTATATTCTGTCAACGTTGTTATTTATTTAGTGCGCTGCTACGGTTTAAAATTTTACCTTTTCCAGGAATCTGAGCTTACGAAACTTTACAGAAAAATCGTAGGAAAATTTCACATCTTGGGAAAATCTTAATACAGAAGGTAATTATGTCGGTGGTCTGCATAGGCTAAATGCGGTTTTTAATTTGTTGACCTAGCTTGAGAAAAGAAGATGTTCGGAAATGTGAAAAAAACGACATCCAGAATTGGACGAAGAAAAGAAATTGGATTAATTTTGTCAGAAACAACACGGATTTTGTTACCAATTAAACTGCAGCGATGCGATTTGGATTAGGTAATTTCTAATTACATATTCTTAGAACTTGGAGGCAACTAAGTGGACCCTGCGTTTGGCTATTCGTGTTCTCCTAAGCATTGAAAATGGTGTGAACGTGAGCTCGGTAGCATTTCTACTCAGCGTTTGACATAAAACCACAACACAACATAAAACTTGCGTAATCTTAGCATGGGTGTATTTCATTCAAACATTTTGTTGCACACAGACCACCACACTGTATGACAGAAAGACAGTCATAAGGCGCAACGAGCAGCTAAAAACAACGTCACGTATGTAGTGGTAATACGTAAGTGGTAAGGTGAATAGGAAACAATTCCACACGTCAGATTGCAATAACCTATCACTGACAGGTGTGAAACGGTAAGAGCGCCGAAGGTCAGTCACCACTTTTATAGACCAAAAACGCAAAATAATGGCAAACCGGTTACAGCACAGAAGATCAAGGGATTTTTCGGATATATGACGATCTGTTCGATATCACATGTAATGGATAGCACTTTTGGTGTCTTTGATGTTCCCCATTCATATCATCTACAATTTAGTCGCGTTGCTTAGCATGAAATGTAGCAGAAGCGCAGCAGGTCGATTGTCTCATTGGAAATCACTAAATCGTGCGGAGTAATAGAGTGTTTACACGATCCAGCAAACGTCCAACATTAGCACGTGTATTTTGAATACATTTGCTGGAAGTTTGCTGGACGTTTGCTGGATCGTGTAAACACCCTATAACAGACACACGAGCTTACAATACAGTAGGCCTACGTGTAGGTCTACGCCAGAGTGATCTGTCAATTTGGATATTGCGTAAATTGTGGTTTAATGGTCTGCTGATTTCGCAACCATTGCTATGTACAAGCACGGATAAGTGAGTCACGTACCGGGCTATGCGGAAGAGTTAAGCAATGCCCGAGCCTTGCATAACTGTGCTGTAGCCTATGCATAGGATTGCTGTCCAGAACACAACGCCGAAGCCTATGGCGCATTTTAAAGTCGACTGCGTAATTTGTAGACGAAACAACACATTATTCTGACAATATTCTGATTTCACAAAGCCTCTTACTGAGTGTTTGGCCGTGACATTCATCGTACGCACAAGTTGCCGACATTGGTACGTAGGACAAATGTTTTGGCTGATTTGCAACTTTAACAAAAATTTTAAAAAAGCTTTTTATCTACGGTTGAAACGACTTAGAACTCTTGAAAGTTGCAAGCTTTCGTTTATAAGATAATAGACTTACATGGGCGTATGAAATAAATCTAGAAATAAACCAAACATCAGTACATCACCAGTTTCTCGCAGCGTTGTAGCATATTTAGGCAACGATAGCTGTTTTAAGCTTTTTTAAAATTCTGGATATCGAATTTTTTTTATTTTATTTTTTCAGAGTTCTGTCGTACACGCATACACTACGCACTTGCCACTACGAATGAAAATATCTTCCTCTAAGTAGGGTGCCTACATACGTGTGCCTTGTCGAAATATCAATGGCGCATTGCTATTGGTTGCTAGATGCATGAAAATAAGATACGTGTAGGTATTTCTGTTTATTTTCAGACACCACATCAAAATGCCTTTAAATTTATAGTCTTCAAGCAAAAATTACGATCATTTAAAATGGTTTTGCTGTGACAGACAGAAGCAATGAAAACGTCGATAGCAAATATGAAGAAGTCAGTATTCTTTACCTACGCAGTTATGGTAGCAGTAATGTTATCTTTGGTCACCGGTGAGAAGTGTGGATATGTCCGGGGTCCACTCGCCGCCACAAACGACACAGTCGTCATCAAGTTGGATTGCAACTACTCAACATCATTGTCTCATTATATTCCCTTGCAGCTCCCTCATAACGTAACACACCTGGCTGTCCAGTTAGTCCGCTGTCAGACAGTACCTATCGGCTTGTTCAATAACGTGTCCAAAAACCTGACGTCAGTTACCGTTGCTTCTGAAGATGCGGTACAGTTACTTGAAGGAACATTTGATGGACTTGGACACGTAAGAGAACTTCGTCTTCTTGGATTTAGCTCTTTGATTAACATGAGTGTTTCGCTGTTTAAACCGCTGAGGAATATAGAGACGCTAACACTGGACGGTTTTGGCAGATCCAACATTAAATTGCCTCATCTTGGCAGTGCCGTTCAAAAGCTTACCAGAACGCCTATTACGAGAATTGTTTTTAACGACATTCGAGGCCACACATCGACTAAATTGCTGGAAGACAGAACAATGCGAGCTAATGAGTTCGAAATAACAAACGCATCTGTTAAAGAACTCATTATATCAAACACACCAATGCATTACGAGGGCAGTATCCGTCGCGCATTTCCCTACTTGACCTGCTTTTATGGCTGCAAAGGCATTGTTGAAACGGCAAAGTCTTTACCTGTTGCGTGGGATCTGTTTATGTTATCAGACACGCTAAATGAATTCATTTATCATAAATATTCAAATCCTTTTCAAAATCTACCAATGCCAGACATCACTGCAAAAGAAATCTATGCGCTCATGTTTGGCGCACTGAAATATTACCCTGATTTGCTGACCTTTGCTCTTAACAGATCTATAGCAAAGGGTTGTGCTGTGGGAATTACATTACGACTTGGTGCCAATATATCCCGAATTGTTCTATTTAAAATGAATATTATGATAGAAAAATTAAATAAACCGAGTTGCTGGGACCAAGATAACAAGCTTAAGCATTTTGACTTAACTGGATGTCCGCTTCCGAAACATTTTGTTGGTTTTAGGGGCTTAGGAAGATTAAAATATTTAAGCTTAGCAAACACGCGCATTAAATCCTTGTCAAACGATTTCCTACACCATTTTCCGGCTCTCGAAATTTTGAAGTTAGGTCAACTTGACATTGGAAAGTTCTTAAAGTCAATTGACTCTAACTTTTTTGTTTACAGCCCTGCACTGAAAGAAATTCATCTGGACAACTGTCAGCTGACAGATATTTTCCCAGATTTAATTTCTGCGTTAATCAATTTTCAACATTCTGCTATAACCAAAACGCCTACAAACGACGTCGAATTTGGCTTTCGAAATTCGACAAATCTTAAACTTGTGAATTTTAGCCGAAACAACATTAAAACCGTCAGTCAAAACAGCATCGATAAACTCAATGAGCTTGCCAGGGAGATACCAAAAGGAAGTGGGCTGTTTGTTGACCTCAGTTACAATGACTTGCATTGCTTGTGCAATTCTACGCATTTCGTCAAATGGCTGCAACAAACAAACAGTAAGATAATGTTTGAAAACTTTGACAGCTATACATGCTTATACCCAAATGGAAGCACTGTCCTTGTGTCCCAGTTAATTTTTAGCGGACTGCAAAAACAGTGCAGTGTCACTCAAACGTTCGTGAACAGATCGAATTGTCCCTGTAACGAGAAGGAAAGAACACGCCTGGAACAGGTATGGATGTCATTAGACGGATTCTTTTGTATAAATGACGACGGAGACCTTGTGGCAATGACGAATCGTCCGTTACCTAGTTGTTTCAATCCATACATGAGAGCTTCCTTTATTGCACCAGTCGTTATTGGAGGAATTTTGGGAATTACAGTATTGATAACAGTAGGCCTGCTGATTTACCATAGAAACAATAGACGAGCAAAACAAGTGCGTGAGTGTTTAGAAATGAATCCAGTCCGCTTTGCTCGCGCCGCACTTCAATACATGATGATGCACAACCGCGAAGAACAGGCCGAGTTTGGCTATCAGATGTTTGTATTCGCTCAAACTCAAGACGACTACAGGAACAGCATTCATACTCAGTTCCTAGCAGCACTGCATGAACGCAGGAGCATCATTACGCGAGAAAATATTGTACCCGGAGCAGTTGAATTAGATGCGATTTTAGAATCTATTGATAACTGTCAGTGGATTGTTCCGGTGCTGACGGCTAATTTCCTCTCAGATCCGGTGTGCAAGGATTTCGTCAATAGAGTTCAGTTCAGTCGTCCACACGCTTTGATTCCAGTGGTCTGGGAACAACTGGTCGATGTTACCGATGTGTCCATTTGTGAGTTACTTCGTACCGGAGATCCGCTGTACTGGCCTGGCGATATGGCAGCTGCGGTGAAGAAACACAATTTCTGGGCGGCTATACTTGAGCGAACTCTCCCACTACATTAAACCGAACTACGTAAAGCTCTGCATTGGTGACGGTTCCCTTACGTTGTTTGCTTCTGTGTAAGTTTACATGTACTTTAGTATTGTAGTATGATCTATGATGATATCGGGTAATGTCGTGTCTGTTAAACTGTGATCGCTGTTTCCAAATATAGTATAGCTTACGTACTACACCGTGTCTTACAAAACATTCCGAACATTTGCAAATATAACTTGAAGAAGAATTATAGGATTCAAAACAATATTCCTGAGACAACTGGACATCAAATCATTATGTAGTTTTCCGCCTCACCCAACGTCTGTTTCTGCACTGCATGTGAAAATCAGCACCAACGAAATATTGCAGTTTAACCGAAAGTGGTATTACTTACACTTAGCACTTAGATCCTACGGTCCTTGACAGGACAATGGGCCGCAAGAGTTCGCCATCTGCTTCTGTTTGTAGCCACTGTTCCAATCGACTCCTCGATCCACCTGGTCTTCTTTAAATGTAGACCGCCAAGTTTTCGTTGGACGACCTCGTCGTCTGCCACTACCACGAGGGGTCCATAACATGGCGTGATTGGCTGGTCGTCCAGGTGGCATCCTGATGATATGGCCTGCCATCCGAAGTCGTCTCTCTGCTACAATACCCTGCAATCTTCGTTGCCCAATCCGGCTTAGCACCTCCACGTTAGTCACATAGTCCTTCCATGTAATGCCCAGAATCTTCCGTAAGATGCATTGGTGAAAGACGTCCAGCTGCTGACATATTCTAGCTGTACTCTTCCAAGTCTCGCTGGCATATATGGCTGTAGAGACAATGAGGGGGTGTAGAGGTCTAGTTTAATCTTGAGACCAAGTGTGCTGGATCGCCACACGTTGTCAAGTCGTCGTAAGATTGCTGCTGCTTTTGCCAGTCGAGTGTTGATATCTGCTTCAACATCTCCATCGCTGGATATTACACTTCCCAGGTAGGTGAATCTCTCTACATATTCTATGTTCCCTTGTGCAACGGCTATTGGCTGTGGTGATGAACGCTGGGTGGTTCCCATGGCCTTCATTTTTTCCCGGCTTATGTTTAGTCCAACTTGTGCACTTTGTTCCTCGAGCTTGGTAGTCATCTCTTGGCATACGTTTTTTTCCTTCGCCACTATCGCTATGTCATCAGCGAAGTCCAAATCCGTTAAGCGGTTAACGCACAAAAACACATTTTGTTCACATTTTTGACACTCTGGCTGACTGTTTTGTTTTTAGCTGTCGGCAATAAAAATGATCGACATGTTGGCCCATTGTGCAAGCACAGGCATGGAGACGATTTTTCCATTCATTGACAGCAGTATCGATAATGTTATGCTCTATACTAATCCTGACTTCACCAGTTGCTTCTTGAATTTATAAACATTCCTGAACGTCATTTGGTAGAAACATTGCTGCACGACAGTCAAACCTTGTAATCAACTGGCTGTTAGGGGCCACAGATCTGGACAGATAAAATTTGACGTTTTTTCATTCACTTCAACACGTATTTTGCTTGGTCTGTTTTCCCTGGGTAGTGCAGAAACAGACATTTGGTGAGGTGGGAACTTAAACACTAATGTAATAGCCAGTTGTGTCAAAAATATTTGTGCGAAAAATTACTGAAATCTGATAATCATGCTTCAAGTTATGGTCAGTAATGTTAGGGATGCTTTTTCACGTTTTTGTATATTTCAATGCATATTTCGCTTGTTTTTCCCTAGGTAGTGCAGAAGCAGACATTGGGCTAGATGAAAAACTGAATGGTAC
>Ga0209454_1000380_pt1 | contig 23460 bp, 18 predicted proteins | sample WorMetHERISLAND1_2_FD_187400 | JGI IMG/M metagenome (GOLD analysis project Ga0209454, IMG submission 187400) | Marine gutless worms symbiont microbial communities from Max Planck institute for Marine Microbiology, Germany - Olavius geniculatus... | ecosystem: Host-associated > Annelida >... | reverse complement strand
GCCCTCTACCCTCCGCCCTCTGCCCTCCGCCCTCCGCCCTTTCAGCTTTGAGCTTTGAGCTTTGAGCTTTCTGCTTTGAGCTTTCTGCTTTGAGCCTTCAGCTTTTAGCGCCCCATCTCTGCGGCAGCCATAAAAAAAGCCCGGCAAACGGCGCTGCCGGGCTTTCAACGGTAAATATATCGCTTTGATTCTACTCTTTTTTTAAAGACTCGATTTCATCTTTCAGCTCAGAGATTTCCTGTTTGTATTTTTCAACCTCTTCGGTAGTTTCGGCTGGGACCTCCGGGGTCTCCTCGGTTGTCCAGGTATCTTTGAGTTCGTCAACTCCCAGATAAATGGCCAGAGCGCCTCCGAGCAAAAGCATTATGGGAATCGTTCCGGCCATAACGGTCAGGAATTGGGGAAACCAGGCCACAATTCCAATCAACCCGAGTATCGCTGCGACTACACCGCCAATTAATGTCTTCATATAGTACTGACCTCCTTTCAAAATGAATGAATATGTAAATTTATCTGATCAAGCCACATCAGACCAGGCTTTAGATATTATATTATAATCCCAATCGGTTTTTGATAAATTTGAAAATTAACATAACATAGTATAATTCGCAAGCCAATAAAATATTGCAAACCTGATGCTATACTGTTAGTTTTAAAAGTAAATATTAAAAATGCAGTAAAGAATTTCCGACTACCGATTTGCAACGGCAGGGCCGCGCGAATTCATAATTACATTTTGACTGAATCCGGACACGATGACAAGCAAGACGACAAAACCGGCTGACGGCAGTAAGCGAACCAAAGGGTGGTTCGGCAAAATTTTGCAGGGTACCCACGATCATTACACCTGCCTGCTGCCGGATAACATCGGGAAATTTACGGGCCTGCTCCTGAAGCTTTTCTATTCCGGGATCAAGGTCGACCGGGAGCAGACCGAAACGATCCGGCAGCTGGATGAAAATGCCATCGTGGTGTATGTCAGCAAATTCAGGAGTTATTTCGAATATCTATTGTACTACAGCCGCTACCGCCAGGAAAAATTGCCCTACCCCCAGATCGGATTTGACTACAAAGTTCGTCAGTGGCAGCCGTTTTCACGGATTATCAGGATTATACTGGCCCGGCTGGACTTCCTAATTCGTCACCGGTCATGGCCCAACCCTTACAAACGGGACTACTATCAAAAGGAGTTGATCAACGGACGCAGCGGTTTCCTGTCCCTGGTGGGTAGGAAAGGATTTTACCGTCGATTTGTCAAAGCCCAGACGGATCCGATTCAATACCTGATCGAAATCCAAAAAACCATTGACCGTCCTATTTATCTTATTCCGCAGCTGATATTTTTCAGTAAAACCGCCCGTCGCGAAATCCCCACCCTGATCGACATGCTGTTCGGGCCTGAAGACAAGCCCGGCAATCTCAGGCGTCTTTTCATCCTGTTTAAGAATCCCGGCAAAGTTTTTGTAGAGGTTTCCAAACCGGTCAACCTGCAACGCTACCTGCAGTCTGCTGACCTAAGTTCCCGATCCACCGCATATCAGTCATTGGTGCTGCGCAGGGATCTGCTGGTTCAGCTCAATCGCCACCGTCAGAGCATTACCGGACCGATTCGCAAGTCCCGCCAGGAGCTGAAAGAAAGTATTTTAACCAGTGACCGCCTGCAGGAATACATGAACACCCATGCCGCCAGCCGCAATATCCCCATTCACGAAGTTCGTCGCAAAGCCGATGGCTACATCGATGAAATTGCCGCGAATTATAAACCGGCTTTTATTAAAGTCGCATCGGTAATTGTGGGATGGATCATTCGCAACATGTTTGACGGGGTGGCGGTAAATTACCGGGTTCTCAATCAGGTCAAGCAGACGGCCCGCCAAGGTCCCCTGATCCTGATCCCCTGCCACAAAAGCCACATCGACTACCTGATCCTGGACTACGTCCTGTACCACAACAATATGCCGGTGCCTCACATCGCTGCCGGGAAAAACCTGTCATTCTGGCCCATGGGCCCCATATTTCGCAGCGGGGGGGCATTTTTCCTGCGCCGCACTTTCGGGGGAGCCGTGCTCTACTCCAAGGTGTTTGCCGAATACATCCACAAGCTGCTCCAGGAGGGCTACAATATCGAGCAGTTTATCGAAGGCGGCCGCAGCCGCACCGGCAAATTGCTGATGCCTAAACTCGGATTGCTGTCGATTCTAATCAACGCCTATAAAAATGGTGCCTGTGATGACATGTCGATTGTGCCCATCTATATCGGCTATGACCGTATTGTCGAAGAAAAATCTTATTTGCACGAACTTGGCGGTGGCCAGAAGGAATCGGAAAATATTTTCCAGCTAATCCAGGCCCGCAAGTTTCTAAAAAAACGCTACGGCAAAATATATATACAATTCCATGAACCGATTTCCATGAATAAATTGCAGCGCATATATAATCGCCCGTTGGCGGAGATGAAATCCAAAGAGCAGAATCGGCTGATCCGGGATTTAGGCTACCAGGTCATCAACGCCATCAATCGGGTAACGGTCGTCACACCCCATGCCGTGGTTGCGGGGGCCGTGCTTAACTTTTCAGCCGACAATTTTTCCTACAGCGAGCTGATGGCCGTTAACGAAATCTACTTGAGTTATCTGACGTCCCAAAATGTCAAAATGGCCGATACCCTGATTTCCGATCCCCAGCGGGTTTTTGATCAGGTTATCGACCTGTATTGCCAGCGCAAATTCATCGAGCCGTTTGCCAAAGGCAAGCAGCAGGAATCCAAGGATAGGCATTTTGCCATCAATGAAAACCGCAGGCTGAATCTGGAATACTATAAAAACAACTGCATCGCATTTTTTATTCCGGCCGCCTATTCGGCCATGGCGATTCTGGAATTGGACGCCTTCCGGTTTTCAGCCGCCGATCTGCATGGCGGCTATGAATTCTGGCAGGACTTTTTCAAGTACGAATTCGCCAACGATGTCGAAAATCGGCCGGAATTCAATGTCCGCAAAAGTATCAAGGCATTTATCGACAACGCCGTCGTCATACCGCATAAAACACTGCCCGACACATATGACATCACGCCGGCCGCCTTGCGCACCCTGAACCTTTTTTCACTTTTTCTTAAAACCTATCTGGAGTCATACTGGATCGTACTCAGCTATTACAAGCGCAATCCGCAAAGTAAGACGAAACCCAAGGACCGTCTTAAAAAAATTGCAGCCAGGGGCAATCGTATGTTCAAGCGCAAGGAGATCGACCGCAAGGAGGCGCTGTCCAAAGTCAGCTATCAAAATGCCGTTGAATTCTTTACCAGCAAAGGCATCAAAGGCTCCGACGATGCCAAGAAAATCGATGCCTACGCCGAATCCATCCAAAAAGCTTTGAGCCATCTGCGATGAAAGCCATGATACTGGCGGCCGGATACGGAACCCGTTTGCGGCCTTTTACAAATCACACGCCCAAACCCCTGTTTTCCGTGGCCGGACGTCCGCTGCTCGATGAGATCATCGGCCGGTTGCAGCAAGCCGGCTGCCGGGCCGTCATGATCAATACCCACCATTTGCATCGGCAAATCGAAGCTTTTGTGGCCGACCAAAACTACAGCCTCGATATCTATACCCGGCATGAGCCGGAAATACTCGGCACCGGAGGCGCCATAAAGAACGTGTCTGATTTTTGGGACGATCAACCCTTCATGGTCATCAATGCCGACATCGTTGCCGATATAGATCTGGCTGAGGTCTACGCTGCGCACTGCCGCCATCACCCGCCGGCCACGCTGGTGTTATGTGATGACCCCACATTTAACAGTGTAGTTGTCGATCAAAACCACTGGGTCACGGGCTTTGCGGCATCGCCCGCCAATGATGACATCCGTAACGATCTGAACCTGCTGACCTTTACCGGCATCCAGGTACTGGATCCGCTGGTGCTGGATTACATCCCAAGCGGCACGCCTTACAGCAGCATCGATGCGTTTAAAAAAATTCTGGCCCGGGGTAAAAGACTGGCGGCCGTGGTCGTACCCAAAAGTCACTGGCAGGATATCGGGACCCCGGCCAGCTATCGCCAGGCAGCGATGGACCGGTCAGTGCCGCTGGCATTTGAAAAAGTATACCCCTGGGCCGGCAGCACAAAAGTCGAGCGCTTAAAGCTCAAGGGAGACGGCTCTGAAAGGCAGTGGTACCGTCTGGAAAACCGGCCGGGTTCCATGATAATGGTCGACCATGGCATCCGGCCAACCCGATCGACGTCGGAGGTCGACTCCTTTGTTTTAATCGGTGAGCATCTTTACCGCCAGGGGGTGCCGGTACCCAAAATACATTTCTATGATACCTTCAGCGGCCTTGTTTTTCTCGAGGATTTAGGCGATGAACACCTGCAGCAGGCGGTAAAATCCAGTGGTTCCCCCCAGCCGGTCATCAGCATGTACCAATCCATTATCGATCGCCTCATATCGATGTCCCGGCAGGGCGCGAAAAAATTCGATCAGGCCTGGTGTTATCACACGCCGGCCTACGATCAAAAGCTGATCCTTGAAAATGAATGCCGCTATTTCCAGAAAGCGTTTTTAGAGGGTTATCTTGGCTGCAGGATCCCATTCGAGGAATTGGAGCCTGAATTCAGACGGTTGGCCGACAGCGCCCTGCGGGATCCGACCATGGGATTTATGCACCGCGACTTCCAATCGCGCAACATCATGCTCAGGCGCGGCGCCATATTCTTCATCGATTTCCAGGGCGGGCGCATCGGCCCGTTGCAATATGATCTGGCCTCTTTGTTGATCGACCCCTACGTGCAGTTACCGCAGCACATGCAAAGCCGGTTGTTGGACTACTGCTTGCAGAAGCTGTCAACCGACACATCCCTGGATCCGGACCGATTTCGGACCTGCTATCACTACTGCACCTTAACCCGCAACTTGCAGATCCTGGGCGCATACGGATATTTAAGCCGGGTCAAAGGCAAAAAGCAATTCGAGCAATATATTCCGGCAGCGCTGAGCACCCTCGGGACGAATCTCGCGGCCGGCGATCAAAATGAATTCCCGCGCCTGTCCGGGGTTGTGAAAGAAATCAGTAAGAAGTTCGGAAAGGAAGTATAGGCAGGTTTCGGGTGTCAGGTGTCAGGTGTCAGGTGTCAGGCGTCGGAAGACAGAAGACAGAGGACAGAAATCAGAGGTCAGAGGACAGAAGACAGAGGTCAGAAGACAGAGGTCAGGGGACAGAGGTCAGAGGACAGAGGTCAGAGGACAGAAGACAGAGGTCAGAAGACAGAGGTCAGAGGACAGAGGTCAGAGGACAGAAGACAGAGGTCAGAAGACAGAGGACAGAGGATATAGATTGCGGATTGGGGATTGCGGAATGCGGATTTAAGAAATAGAAACCCGAAATTGATGCGAGGGACAGAGGACAGATGTCAGATGACAGAGGTCTGAGGATAGAGAACAGATTGCGGATCAATTAACGTAAACAGGCTGAAAGTAGTGCGGGCCGCCGTGCCCGCCGGGCCGTGATCAGCTGTTGTATCCGAATCCGATCGACTAAGCCTGAGACCAACTCAGCTGAGTCGAGGTAGAGCCTGCTTGCAGAATCGTTAAAAAACGAATCCATCATAGGCGTAAAACTTTCGAAACTGAAATTTTAATACCTAAGAAGTGAATTCAGTCATCTGTTCTCTGTCCTCTGTCCTCTGTCCTCTGTCATCTGTCTTCTGTCACCTGACCTCTGTCCTCTGTCTTCTGTCTTCTGTCCTCTGTTCTCTGACACCTGAAACCTGACACCTGAAACCCTTATAATCTTGGACAGATGGAATAGTCGCATGTCTCTGCCCAGGCCCAATAGACTAGAATATTGCGAAAAGATAAACAACAATATCGGAGGCAAAGCATGAATCCCATCAACGTCATGGTCAACGGGCTGCCCGGTAATGTGGCTCAAATCGTGGCCCGGCATATCCTGCAGGACCCGCGATTCGAATTATTGCCTTTTTCATTGACGGGACCCGAAATACAGGAATCCGAGTACCGGTTGGATGCCTTATCCCTGGAACTTATCCAATCGGACTATAGAGAATCTAGGATCGCTGCGATAAAAGCAGAGCAGGAAAAATTTCTGAGTGTAGACTTTACCCATCCGTCTGCGGTTAACTCCAACGCTGAATTTTACTGCCAATCCGGCTTGCCGTTTGTCATGGGCACCACCGGCGGGAACCGCCAAAAGCTTGATGAAACCGTGAAGTCGTCTTCTATTGCGGCGGTCATTGCACCCAATATGGCCAAACAGATCGTGGGATTTCAGGCCATGATGGAGTATGCGGCCGACACCTTTCCGGCCCTGTTTGAAGGTTATACCCTGGAGATTAAAGAGAGTCATCAAAGCGGCAAGGCCGACACCAGCGGCACGGCCAAAGCCATGGTCGCCTATTTCAATCGGCTGGGCATCCCTATTGCGGAGGATCAAATCGTCAAGGTAAGAGATCCTGAGATCCAGCAGGCCCAGTGGGGCATCGAGGAAAAATACTTGAACGGCCATGCCTGGCACACTTATACGCTGGTCTCCGAAGACCGGACCGCCCGTTTCGAGTTCACCCATAACATCAATGGCCGTGAAATCTATGGCCACGGCACCCTGGACGCCCTGCTGTATTTGTCTGAGAAAGTAGAGGCTGGTGCCGGCGGCCAGGTATTTTCAATGATCGATGTTTTGAAGGGAAACTGACGATGAATGAATAATTGTGGAAGTACGAAAAAAAGAAGGTGAGAAGTTGAGAAGATAAGAAGGTGGGAAGGAATAGAGAAGCTCAAAGCATAGAAGCTGAAAGCAAAAAGCTCAAAGCTGAAAGCTGAAACTTGATAGGTACTCGGTGTTCGGGTCTCGGCTCTCGGGGTGCGGGTTACGCGTTGCGGGATACGCGCAGCCAAGTCCTCGTTCCGCAATACTCCATGCCTTCTGCCCTATCAGCTTTGAGCTTTGAGCTTTCAGCCTTGAGCTATCTTTTCCTATTCGTCAATCGTCATTCGACATTCGACATTCCAGAGACCACCTCATACGCCTTATCCAGCGCCTGGGCCAGGTTCTCCGGCTGATTACCGCCGGCCTGGGCCATGTCCGGTCGACCGCCGCCGCGCCCTCCGACCACCGCTGCAATTTCTTTGACGATATTCCCGGCATGATAACGGTCGGTGAGGTCTTTCGTAACCACGGCAATCAACATGGCTTTGGAGCCCGCCTTGCTGCCCAGAACGACAATGCCCGACTTGAGCTTATCTTTGAACTGATCGGCCAGATTTCTCAGTGCGGCCGGTGTGTCAACGGCTACGCTCTTTACCATCACCTTGACACCGTTGATGGTCTGTGCGGCTTCCGGTGAATCCCCCCCGGTATCGGAAGCCAATTTTGTCTTGAGCATGTCAACTTCTTTTTCATAGGATTTGATCTCCGACAGCATCTTTTTGACCCGCCCGGGAATGGCGGGCGCATTGTCTTTTATGAGGTGGGCGGTCTCCTGCAGAATATTGTTGGTCTGCTGAATGTTATCCAGGGCCGCCTCCCCGGTCAAGGCCTCGATTCTTCTGACGCCGGAGGCAATGCTGGACTCGCTGATTATTTTAAAAAGCCCGATATTGCCGGTTTGCCCGGTATGCGTCCCCCCACAAAGCTCCCGGCTGAAGTCGGCCAGGGAAACGACACGCACCCGGTCGCCGTACTTTTCTTCAAATAGGGCCGTGGCGCCGGACTTAAAGGCATCTTCGGCATCCATTTCCCGGGTGCTGGTCGGCAGGTTTTCGCGGATCTGCTGATTGACAAGTCTTTCGATGGTATCCAGGTCAGCGGCGTTGACCTGGGAAAAATGACTGAAATCGAAGCGCAGCCGGTCGGGAGCCACCAGGGAGCCGGCCTGTTTGACATGCTCTCCCAGGACCGTTCGCAACACCGCATGCAGGATATGAGTCGCCGTGTGATTCAGCTCGGTCGCCCGGCGCCGGTCACCGTCCACCTGCAGGGTAACCGCCTGTCCCTGACTGACGGGACCGGCGACGACTTTACCTTGGTGAATAATCAACCCGGTGGGATCCTTCAACGTGTCCAACACTTCAATTTCGAAATCGGATCCGGCAATCGTGCCGGTGTCACCGATCTGACCTCCGGCCGCGGCGTAAAACGGTGTAATTTCGGTGACGATCTCAACCTGGCGGCCTTCCTCAGCCTCGGCTATCTCCTCCCCGTCCGCAACCAGGAGAAGTATTTTCGACTCGGCACTCAAGGAATCATAACCGACGAATTCGGGTTTGATGCCCTGGGCCGATAGATTTTTGTAGGCATCGCTGATACGGTCAAACGTCGCCACTGTCCGCGATCGGGCCCGCTGTTGATCCATGGCCTGATCAAATCCGTCCATATCCAGGTTCATGCGTTTATCCCGCACGACATCCTGGACGATGTCCACCGGAAAGCCGAAGGTGTCGTACAACTTGAATATAACATCGCCGGGCACCTGGTTTTTACCCTGGGCCTGAATCTCGGCCAGGGTGTCGTTCAACAGCTTCATTCCGGTATCCAGGGTCTCCATAAACCGGATCTCTTCATTTTTAATCACGCTGGTGATAAAGGCCGCGGCTTCGGCAAGCTCGGGATAGGCCGGTTGCATGATGTCGAAAACCACTTCGGCGGTTCGATAGAGAAATGGACGCTGAAGACCGATATTGCGTCCATAGCGAATGGCGCGGCGCATAATGCGGCGCAGGACATAACCGCGGCCTTCATTGGAAGGCAGAATGCCGTCATTAATGAGAAAGGCAGCCGCCCGGCTGTGATCGGCGATGACTTTCATGGCCACCTCCGTCTCACGGGAAGTATTTATGCTCATTTCAGCCAGTTCTTCGGCCTTTTCGATGATGGGGCGGATCAGGTCGGTATCATAATTCGTCGGTACATCCTGGATGATCGACACCATCCTTTCCAATCCCAGGCCCGTATCGATGCTGGGTTTGGGCAGCGGGGTCATCTTGCCGGACTCATCGCGGTTGAATTGCATGAAAACGAGGTTCCAGATTTCCAGGTACCGGTCGCAATCGCAGCCTGCGGTGCATTCCGGCCGGCCGCAGCCGAATTGGGCGCCGCGGTCGATCAGGATCTCCGAACACGGACCGCAGGGACCGGTATCGCCCATGGACCAGAAATTGTCTTCTTCACCGAGCCGCACAATTCGATCCTCGGGCAGGCCGACCCCTTGATGCCATAAATCATAGGCGTCGTCGTCATCGAGATAGACCGAGGCCCACAGTTTGTCGGCCGGCAAACCATACCCGTTGGTCAGCAGATCCCAGGCGAAATCGATGGCGCCTTGCTTGAAATAGTCGCCGAACGAGAAATTGCCGAGCATTTCGAAAAATGTGTGATGCCGCGCCGTATAGCCGACATTTTCCAGATCATTGTGCTTGCCGCCGGCTCGGACGCATTTTTGCGAGGTCGTGGCCCGTACATAGTCTCTTTTGTCTTCGCCCAGAAATACGCGTTTGAACTGGACCATACCGGCATTGATAAAGAGCAGCGTGGGGTCTTCCTGGGGAACCAGGGAAGAACTGCGTACGATCCGGTGGTCGTGCTTGTTGAAATAATCAAGAAATTGTTTCCGTATATCGTTGCCTGTCATGAATGACTCCATTTACGTGTTGCGTGTTACGGGTTGCGAGATGCGCGTTGCGAGTTGCGCGGTTCGGGTTACGGGTTACGAGTTGCGGGGTTCGGGTTACGGGTTACGAGTTGCGGGGTGCGCGATGCGAGTTCCGAAATACGAGATTCGGATCGCTTTGCCCTCTGCGCTTTGCCCCCATGCTCTCCGCGCCAGGCCCTCTGCCCTCTGCGCCACGCCCTATGCGCTTTGCGCTTTCCTTCTCACCCTCTCACCTTCTCATCTTCTGAGCTTTTCACCTTCCCAACTTCTCAACTTCGCATCTTCAGCTTTTCCCGCCATGCCCTCTGCCCTATCAGCTTTTTCCTTTGAGCTTTGAGCTTTGAGCCTTGAGCTTTGAGCTATTTAGCTTTGAGCTTTGAGCTTTGAGCTTCTCTACGCTTTCTCACCTTCTTTCTTCTCCGCCTCATCCGCATCCGGTTCTTTGTTGGTAAATCCCATTGCCTCACGGCATTTCTGATGGATGCTGTGGTATATGTCCTGATTTTCTTTTAGAAATCGTTTGACGTTTTCACGCCCCTGGCCGATGCGCTCACCCTGATAAGAATACCATGAACCACTCTTGTCGACAATCCCGGCGTTAACCCCGACGTCGATCAGATCCCCGGTTTTCGATATGCCTTCACCGTATGTAATATCGAATTCGGCTTCCGTAAAGGGCGGGGCCATTTTATTTTTGACCACCCGCACCCGGGTTCGATTGCCCACGACTTCCTGGCCGTCCTTGATGGCACCGATCCTGCGGATATCGAGCCTAACGGAAGAATAAAATTTGAGCGCGTTGCCGCCGGTGGTCGTTTCCGGGTTGCCGAATACCACGCCGATTTTCATCCGGATCTGGTTGATAAAAATCACGGTGGTCATTGTCTTGCCGATAGTGCCGGTCAGTTTCCTGAGGGCCTGGGACATCAGCCTGGCCTGCAGACCCATATGGGAGTCCCCCATCTCGCCTTCAATTTCGGCCCGGGGTACCAGGGCCGCCACCGAATCGATAACGATGATGTCGATCGCCCCGCTTCTCACCAGCATGTCGGCAATTTCCAGGGCCTGTTCGCCGGTATCCGGCTGCGAGACCAGCAGGTCATCACAATTGACGCCCAGCTTTTTGGCATAGCCGATATCGATGGCATGCTCGGCATCGATAAAGGCCGCAATGCCCTCCTGTTTTTGGGCTTCCGCCACGGCGTGCAAAGCCAAGGTCGTCTTGCCGGAGGCCTCCGGTCCAAACACCTCCACTACCCGGCCGCGTGGCAGCCCGCCGATGCCCAGCGCCTTGTCCAAAGACAGGGAACTGGTCGAGATGACGGGCACTTCGATAATCTCTTTGCTGCCCAACTTCATGATGGAACCCTTGCCGAATTGGCGCTCTACCTGGGTCAATGCGGTTTCCAAAGCTTTTTCTTTATCCGCTGATATGGTCATATTTTTCTCCCCTTAGGAATGACGAATGACAATTGACGAATGACGAATTATGGTATCGCTTCGCTATGTCTATTATATTACAATCGATCATTAAACTATTAGCCAATTTAAAAGTTGACACCAAAACTTGTCTTCGTAAACGCCTTTTTACCAGAGGTTTACAAAGAAACCAAAAAATATTTTGTGCTTTTTATGCAAAACTGAATGGATAATTATCTAATACCCAATACCCAATACCTAATACCCAATACCTGAATCCCTCAATCCCTTATTCATTTTAAGACTTCTTGCTTCAAAGGCGAATACACCGCACCGGTGGGCTTCAAATCACTTTTAAACAAAATTATCCGGTCGGCGTCAAATTGCAAATTCCCTAAATTTGAGTAATCCTCAATAGCGCTGCCGACAATACGGGGACTGACCGTGTGCCGGATACGCCCCAAAGTCAAGTGGGCCTTAAACGGTCTTTTTTCTTTGGGAAAACCGATTGCCGCCAGCCGCTGCGCCAAACGGCGCTGCAAATTGAGCAAAATCTCAGTTTCCCCGCCTAGCCCGGCCCAGACAACCCGGGGACGCTTGATGCCCGGAAAGAACCCGATGCCCGCGACGGACAAGGAAAACGGAGCGCATTCGTCGGCCGCGTGAGCCATCGCCTGCCCGATATCCTCGATATTTGCCGGATTGATATCGCCCAGAAATTTAAGCGTCAAGTGGATATTTTGCGGCCGCACCCACTTTGCTTTTAAAGGCAGCGATTTGAGCCCCTGCTGCACGTTGTCCAGCAAGGTTTTAACTTCAGACGGCAATTCAATGGCAATGAAAGTTCGTATACTTTGTGACATCGGCCTACATATTGAAGATTGAAGATTGAAGATTTATGGTTTCGCTTCGCTCAGTCATATTAATTTAAATCGATAAAGTTGATTAAATATTCAAACTGGATATGGCAAATATCCTGCGCAAACATGATGTGATTTCAAAATATAGATGCTAATATTAAGAATGACGGCGCAAAGCGCCTACTTCAATCTTCAATTCATCCCGCGGAGCGCAGCGACCTCCACAATTAGTCATTTTTCATTATTCATTATTCATTTCCTACCTTGGCAGGTTAAACTGCGGCTCGCCGAGCAGAAATTTGCCATTGGATATCTTCTTTTTAAGGATATCGGCAATTTCGGCGGCCCTCACTACACTTGACAAGGGGACGGTGGTGACCTCCTGGCCGGCGAGTGTGATTGAGCCGCTTCGGAGCTCGGCGTAGCTCACCTGACCGTAGCTTTTGGAAACGCCGTTGGGATAGTCGTTGCCATAGTCGATGATTTGGGTAAATATTTCCTCATCGCTGATGGCGGTGTACCGAGCGATTTCTTCATTCAGCAGGGGAATGGGAATACCCAGCCCCACGGCCAACGAGCAGCCGTAGCCTTGTATACTCACCCCGACCAGCCATTTCGCACTCATCTGTTTTAAGTCGCCCATCACCCAGAGGGTTCCGGCCGGGGTCAGGGGGATACCTTTCTTCGTTCGCTTTATCGAAGGTTTGTGCTGGGTGCCGTGCCAGGTCACATAACCTTCGCCTCCCCCGAGGAAAATTCGGGTACCGAGGCCGATGGTTTTGTAATATGGATCGTTAAACAGGGGGCTTAACTGCCCGGCGGAGCAGTAATTGGCATTGCCTGCTTTGGGCTTAAGCGTTCCCATATAAGTATAAATGGTCTTGTTGGTGAGATTGACGGCGCAATTGTAATTCTGATACCCGTTGCGAGGGCTGCAGAGGGTGGCCTGGGGCAGGGTACGCAGGGTCACCTCTTTTTCCACCAACCGGTTGGGATAACAGTCCGTGCCGTAGGCACTGGCTTTTAGCTGCACTTTTTTGCCGGCAACCAGATCCTGGATCACATGCCCGCCGCCGTAGTTGAACTCACCGGGATACACTTTGTTGAGCGGATCATCCTCGGAGGCTTCCGTCGCCCCGATGTAACAATCCACAGCTGCCACGCCGGCATAGGCCGGCACCTTGTTGAGCCAGACTTTAGATGCTTTAATGGTGGGGGTTGAATGCCCGAAGTTCATAAAGGCTCCGGAGGAGCACATGGGTGCAAAAGTGCCCGTGGTGACGACATCAACCTGCCGCGCCGCTTCGACTGGTCCTTCATTTTTGACGATATCGATAATCTCCTCGGCCGTAACGACCACCACCTCACCGGATTTGATTTTCTGATTGATTTGCTGGATGGTTTTGTTGACCTTATGCTTCTTCATGGACCATCTCTCCTAGTTTTGGATAGATTGAACCTGTTCAAGTTTCGACAGGACATTGTTTTGGATCCACTTTTTGTCCCACCATTCCACCGGATTGACAAATGTATCATTAATCAGCATGCTGAAGTGCAAATGATCCCCCCCGGCCATTCCCGTCCTGCCGGTGCGGCCCAAAATATCGCCCCGGGTGATCTGGTCCCTGGCATTGACGCCTATAAAACTTAAATGGGAATACATGCTGAACAATCCGAATCCGTGATCAATAATTACGGTGCCCCCGTAAATCCCCAGGGAATCAGCAAACACAACAATCCCGCTGTTGGCGGCCGGCACCGGGCTGTTGGTCAGAGAAGCCAAATCGACCCCCATGTGAACCTGTCGATCGATTTCTTTTTTCCCATAGTAATAGGTGCGATGGTCTGCATAGCGGGCCCGGTTGGCTGCGTTGGGCAATCTTAAAAACACGCCCTGCCAGTGCAGTTTATTATCCGTGGTTCGGCAAATTTCAGCGATTTTTTGATTGTTGGCCTGGCGCATTCTGCGGTTAATCATCAAGAATCTATCTACCGCCGACAGCTTGGAATCTTGCGGCAGGTCAGATTCGAAATCCGGCAGTTTTTTCCGCAAAAAACGATCCGATATGTTGAGGCGATCTTTCCTGAATTTTTTTTTTCGAATGTAGTAGTTAAATCCGCTTTTGCCCTGGTTGCCGGCCCGATCGACGGCCGTCAGGTACATGGCGGTGTCGCGGCCCTGATCATAAGCCAGTGCGAAAAAAGCCAGGTGAATATTCGGATCATTAAAATATCCGGGATGACCGGGGTAAAATCTGTCGCCAACATTAACCCCGCTTTGCGGACAAGATTCGGAAGTACGGTAGATGATCAGCCCGGCGCCGCCCTGACTGATATTGTGGGCACTGGTGAACACCTCGATTTTAGGCGCACGGGTGTCGATCAAGACCGTTTTGTCGGCATAGGTTTTATTGCCCTTCCACCAGTCGCGCCACGAGTAATCCCGGACGACGAATCGCAAAGTCGCCTCCCCATCGGTAAATCCCAAATCCCGGGGAGCCACCGGTATTCTGATCGCGACCTCACTTTCGGCCCCGCCTTTAAACAGGCCGGCCGAAGGAAAGACCTTATCGTGCAGTACAACTTCCTTGCCGTCTTTGAGCAAAGCGACCCAGAGTTTTCGCAAACCGCTGTCGGCATCGGAAACTGATATGGCAAGTTCCTGTGATCGGCCGAGCGCAAAGGGCAGCAAATCGATTTCCAGCTTGGGTGCCTCTCCTTCCAGACGAGTCATCAAGAACCAGGCCGCCGGCACCACGATGATCAAACATCCGATCAACACCAACCACAATTTGGTATGCTTTTTATCTTTTCTCATTGATGTCAGTTAAATAATCCTTGTTTAAAATATGAAGAATCTGATTAAATAGCAGTTAACCCGGTGTTAATCAAGGTTTGTTTTCGTTTCTTGACTTTTAACACGACGCGGGCTAAATTGCTCCCTAGTAGATGCAGGGTACTGGATGCCGGGTATTGGGTACTGGGTATTGGGTATTGGGTACTGGATACTGGATACTCGATGCTGGATGCTCGATGCTGGATGCTCGATGCCGGATACTCGATGCTGGAAAGACATGGTATAGTATGTGAATGAAGGCATTCGGTATTCGGTATTCGGTATTCGGCGTTCGGCATTCGGTGATGGAATTCTGTCATCTGAGGTCTGTCTTCTGACATCTGGCTGAGATGCTGGAGGCTGGGTATTGGGTATTTGGTATTGGGCATTAGATACCGGATGCTGGGTGTCGGGTACTGGGTATTTGGTATTGGGTACTGGAAAGACTTGGTATAAAGCGTTAGGGAAGGCATTCATCATTCGGCCTTCGGCATTCGGTGTTCGGTATTCGGTGATGGAATTCTGTTATCTGAGGTCTGCTCTGACATCTGGCTGAAATGCTGGAGAACGGAAGGTGCGAGCGCGGTCTCTGGTTGCATGCGTCCAGTCAGATCAAAGAAGAAAAACTGATTAACGTCGAATAATGTATTGTATCTATAATTAAAACGACTGAACGATCTGTTAGGTCGCCTTGTGGGGTCGTAGCCCGACGTGTTGGGTCGTAGCTGAAAGCGAAGCTCAAAGGGCGAACTGTGGGGGGTTCGTAGCTCGAAGAGCGAATCCCGAAGGCGAAGCCCTAAACCTTGAACCTTAAACCCTGAGCCCTGACCTTTAGATCTTAAACCTTAAACCTTGAACCTTGAACCCTGAACCATGAACCCTAAACTTTGAAACCTGAACCATTGTTAAATCGGATTGAGCGCACCGAATTCAATAAATCCGAAATCCAAAATCCAAAATCCAAAATTGAATAACCCTGAACCTTGAACCCTGAATCAGAACCATGTCATCGCCCGTTAAAATAGGCAACTTCACCATGGGCCGGGGAGCGCCGCTGGCGCTGATAGCAGGCCCTTGTGTTATCGAAGATTATGAAATCACCCGACACATTGCGGCAACGCTAAATGACATCACCGGCAGGCTTGAGGTCCCCTGGGTCTTCAAGGCATCCTATGACAAGGCCAACCGCACCTCGATAACATCTTATCGGGGACCGGGACCGGATGACGGGCTTAAAATCCTTGCGGAAATCAAAAACGAATTCAAGGTTCCCATCCTTTCGGATGTTCATCGTATTAGTGAAGTGTCGGCGGCTTCAAAGGTTTTGGATATCATCCAGATCCCGGCCTTCTTGTGCCGACAAACCGATTTGCTCATCGAGGCGGCCCGCAGCGGCAAGGTGATCAATATCAAGAAAGGCCAATTTCTGGCGCCCTGGGATATGGCCAATGTGCTGCAGAAGATAACTTCCGCCGGCAACCGGAATATTTTGATTACCGAGCGGGGCACCATGTTCGGCTACAACAATCTGGTGGTGGATTTTCGCGGATTAATGATCATGCGCCAGTCCGGTTATCCGGTAATATTCGATGCCACTCACAGTGTTCAGCTGCCCGGCGGTGCCGGTACCAGCTCCGGGGGACAGCGGGATTTCGCCCCGCTGCTGGCCAGGGCGGCCGTCGCCGCCGGAGTTGACGGGATCTTTCTGGAGGTCCATCGGGACCCCGAGCAGGCCCTCTGCGACGGTCCCAATTCATTGAAGCTGGACATCCTCGATGACCTCTTGTCCCGGTTAACTTTCATTCATGAGACAATTAATCGGCGTTAAAGATCCGAGCCTGGTGAGTCCGGTTTTCGCACACGTGAAACGAAAGCGAGGACATTAGCTACAGTGCGTTGTCTCGAAAGTTCCGCCAACGATTTTGGCAATATGTCCTGTTTCCGAGAGGAGTAAATCATGACCTAAATCCGAATCGCGCCTGATCTTATAAAATTGGCCGAAATCCGAAACATTATCAAAATTCGAATGTTCAAAATTCAAAACATAGCCGGGCCCGTCCCGGGTTTCTTTCGTTTTGGTAACTAGGATTTGGTTCATTTGAGCTTGTATCGAGTTTCGATATTCGAATTTCGGATTTCCGCGTCGCTGGGCAATGGGTCTATTATGGAGCATTATTTTCAAATTTTTAAATTGTCATTTATCGAGACAAAACTTTTGAGACGCGGCACTAGCCGGCAAAGCTAGGGTTTCATCAAGGCATCTCCGCTGAACGCAGGTGGCCGGTTTGTTTGAGAGGGAAACTGTGCCATACTGGCACAGCTTCTTATGCACGAGGCCGCTGTCCCAAATCGCGGCCGATTAAATCAAAAAAGAATAATAGAAAAAGCGATTATCGAATGACGGATTGACGAATCCTATGACAGCCAAAACTTTGCCGCAAAAATTAACGGGCATTCAACTGCTGCTCCTGGATGTAGATGGCGTCCTCACCGACGGCAGCATCATCTACAGCGATGCAGGCAGCGAAATCAAAGAATTTAATGTCAAAGACGGTTTTGGAATAAGGCTCGTGATGGCCGTCGGGATCAAGGTCGGCCTTGTCACCGGACGAACATCAGAGGCACTGGATCGCCGCTGCCGCGACCTTGGAATCAATTTTATATACGGCGGCGTGCGGCATAAAGCCCGGCTGCTGGATAAAATTTTCACGGATACAGGCGCCGACGCCGACGCCACGGCCTTCGTCGGCGATGATCTGCCCGACATTCCCCTGATGCGACGTATCGGCCTGCCCATTGCCGTGGCTGATGCCCACGAGATGGTCCGCGACTGTGCGGATTGGGTCACCTCGACACCGGGCGGCCGCGGAGCGGTTCGGGAAGTATGCGATGCCCTGCTGAAAGCCCGTGGGGAATGGGAGGGAATACTGAAAAAATTTTAGATTTTGGAATGCGGATTTTGGATTTAAGGTACCTTTGCATTTTGGATTGCGGATTGCGGATTGCGGATTTAAGGTATTCTGTCTATTTTAAAATGACTGATCGACCTGTGGGATCGTAGCTCGACCTGTTGGCTCGTAGCTGAAAGCGAAGCCCCAAGGCGACGTGTGGGGTCGTAGCTCGAAGAGCGAAGCCCCAAGCCCGAAACTTTGAACCTTGAACCTTAAACCTTGAACCCTGGAACCATTTTTAAATCGGATTGAGCGCAGCGATTCAATAAATCCGAAATCCAAAATCCAAAATCCAAAATTGAATAACCCTGAACCCTGAACCATTTTTAAATCGGATTGAGCGCAGCGATTCAATAAATCCGAAATCCAAAATCCAAAATCCAAAATTGAATAACCCTGAACCTTGAACCATTGTTAAATCGGATTGAGCGCAGCGATTCAATAAATCCGAAATCTAAAATCCAAAATCCAAAATTGAATAACCTTGAACCCTGAACCATTGTTAAATCGGATTGAGCGCAGCGATTCAATAAATCCGAAATCTAAAATCCAAAATCCAAAATTGAATAACCCTGAACCTCGAACCTGCCCTTTACATGAAAATAAAAAAACTAAGCATCATCCTGCTGATTGTTATCCTGATAGCCATTGGAACCGTCATCACGGTTTTTATCGGCTACCGCAAGGTCTCGAATGCGCCGGAGATGCTGCTTTCTTCAATCCAAGACGGCGCTAATCTGTCCCTGGGAAAAATTCGGCAGACGGCTACCCGCGACGGCAAAAAGGAATGGACTCTGGAAGCCGGGTCTGCCCACTATATGGAGGATGAAAAAAAGGCCGTTCTAAAAGACCTGTCCATCACCTATTATCTCGATAACGACCAAGAAGTGTATTTGAATGCCGAACAGGGAATATTGAAGACGGACACAAACGACATTGAATTCTCAGGCAACGTTGTGATAAGAAATGAGGACTACCGGCTCAAGACGGAAAAATTGAGCTATCAGCACGACCGGCGTTTCATATTCACCGACGTCCCGGTCAACATTTTAGGACGGGATGCCGAGTTGTCGGCGAATTCGGCAACCTTTGACATGAAAGCCAATAAAATCGTGTTGACGGGGAATGTTGCGTCTGTAATTTCACGTCAATTCTCACCGGTTCAAGGTTTGGGTAAACCCTGATTAAAATTTACAATAACATTGCCGGGTCGTAAAGCTTATGGTTGCAATTTTAAATCAACTCATCTAAAATAAGAAAAATTTTACCGTTCGGCACAAAATTTGCCATGCGGTGCAACTCCCGTTATTGACGATCAGCCGAAAGCTGATTATTCTACAACCCAAAGACAAAACCCATCCGCAGGTAATATGGCACTTGAACTGAGACAACAACTGAAATTAACTCAGCAGCTGATTATGACGCCGCAGCTTCAAATGGCAATCAAGCTGCTGCAGTTGTCCAGGCTGGAGCTAATGGAAACCATCCGCACCGAGTTGGAGGAAAATCCGGCTCTGGAAGAGGTGCCGGAAAGCGCTGCAGCTGAGAATTTAATCGAACAAGCCGAAAGAACCGCTGAAGAAGCTCCTGCTGAAAAAGAAGTCACCATTGAAGAAAAGCTCCAACAAGATATTGATTGGAGCGACTACCTGGATGAGTACAACACTCCCGGGCGGGTGCACTTCGAAGCCGAGGACAGGGACACCCCGCGATTCGAATCCTTTATTGCCCGCAAAGAATCCCTCAACGATCATTTGCTTTGGCAATTCATCATGACCAAGCCGAACAAGGAAGAAGAGCGCATCGGCAGTCTGATTATCGGCAATTTGAATCGGGATGGTTATTTGGATGTATCGGCCGAAGAAATTGCCGAGATGAGTGGCTCGCCGCCCGAGGAGGTTGAAGCTGTTTTGTCACTGATGCAGACCTTCGATCCTATCGGAGTGTGTGCCAGGGACCTGCGGGAATGTCTGCTGATCCAGGCCAATTACCTGGGATTGCAGGATACGATTGTCGTCGATATCATCAACAACCATCTCCCGAATCTGGAAAAGAAAAATTACAAGGCCATCTGCAAGGCCTTGAAAAAAAGTATGGATGAAATCGTATCTGCAGTCAACGTCATCACGAGCCTGGAGCCCAAGCCCGGCCGCGAATTCAGTGATGAAACACCGCAATACATCAACCCCGACATATACGTCTATAAACTTGAAAACGATTTTGTCATCCTGCTCAACGACGACGGCATGCCGAAGTTGCGCGTGAATTCTTTTTACAAAAATTCAATCACCCGCGGCAAAAAGATCTCCGGGGACGCCGAAGATTATATACAGGATAAAATGCGATCGGCGGCCTGGTTGATTAAAAGCATCCATCAACGTCAAAAAACCATCTACCGCGTCATGGAAAGCATCCTGCGCTTTCAGCGGGATTTTTTTGAGCAGGGCATCTCCCAGCTGAAACCGATGGTCCTGAGGGATGTGGCGCAGGACATCGGAATGCATGAATCCACCATCAGCCGGGTGACCACCAACAAGTACGCTTTTACACCCCAGGGTATCTTCGAATTAAAATATTTTTTCAATAGCTCCATCAGACGATCCCACGGCGGAAGCATCGCATCTGCCAGTGTTCAGGACAAAATCAAGCAGATTATCCTCAGTGAAAATCCTAAAAAACCATACAGCGATGATAAAATCGCCCAAATATTGAAAAAAGATGAAATCCATATCGCCCGCAGGACAGTGGCTAAGTATCGCGAAATGCTAAAAGTTTTGCCATCCAATAAACGCAAACAGATATAAGGAGGTCTAAAGGCATGCAGACATCCGTTATGTTCAAAAATATCGACCCCTCTGATCATCTGAAATCCTACGTTGGTGACAAGTTAAATCGATTTGATAAATTTCTCGACAACCCGGCCGAAGCCAACGTGGTTCTTGCCGTCGAAAAATTCCGGCACATTGCTGAAATCAACATTTCAGGTGATCGACTCAACATAGTTGGCAAAGAAGAAACGGTAGACATGTATTCGGCCATCGATATGGTGCTCGATAAGCTGGAAAAGCAGATTAAGAAAAACAAGGAAAAAATCAGAGAACGCAGATCCGCATCGAAAAACCGCAATCGATCAATGCTGGAAGAGGAAGCCGGCCTGCCTGACGAGGATACCGAAAGGCAAATCAAAATCCGCAACATTGAATATAAACCAATGGATATTGAAGAGGCCGTCTTGCAGATGGACTTGATCGAAGACAATTTCCTGGTGTTTACCAACGCCAGGTCCGACCAAATAAACGTATTGTATCGAAGACGGGACGGACATTACGGCTTGATTCAGCCCAGTTCGTGATTATAGTTAGCCGTCTACCGATCAATATTTTCCAATCCCGCGGCGATAAGGTTAACATCGAAGCGCAACCATTTGAAATTCTAAGTTGATATGAAAATTTGTGAAGCACTGCATAAAGAAGCAGTTCTGGCTGACCTCAAAGCCCGGAATAAAAAAGGAATACTGGAAGAGCTTGTGGCCCCGGTCGCCGAAATTGCCGCTGTCCCGCAGGAGGATCTGGTTAAAGTCCTGCTTGAAAGGGAGCGGCTTGGCAGCACCGGAATCGGCGGCGGGATCGGTATTCCACATGGTAAGATGAAGGATCTGGATACGCTGGTTCTCGGTTTTGGGCTAAGCCGCAAGGGCGTTGATTTTGAATCGCTGGATGGAAAACCGGCCCATATCTTTTTTCTACTGGTCACTCCTGAAAATTCAACCGGTCTTCACTTAAAGCTTCTGGCTCGAATATCCAGAATCCTGAAAAATGAGCCTTTCAAAGACAGGTTGTTAAATGCCTCCGACAGCGATGAGATCTTAAGTATTATTAAAGCGGAGGACGAAGAATTTTAACGGCTGATGAATTAACGTGCAAACAAGAGTATTATTCATCATTACAGGTCTTTCAGGCTCCGGAAAAAGCACGGCCCTGGCCGCTTTAGAAGATGCCGGATTTTATTGCATCGACAATATGCCGGTAGACCTTCTGCCCAAATTTCTGGAAATGCCGATAGAGCGCGACTCCGATATTTCCGGCATAGCGCTGGTGATGGATCTACGCGAAAAACGCTTTCTTAGCCGGTACAGCGCTGTTTTCAGCGAACTCAAAAAAAAGGGCTATTTTTTCGAGATCCTCTTTCTGGAAGCGGAAGAAGAGATCTTGATTCAGCGTTACAGCGAAACCCGCAGGCAGCACCCCTTGTCAACCGGCAGTCGTTTGGTGGAAGATATCCGGCTGGAAAAAGAACAGCTGGAGGATTTGAGAGCGGCAGCCGATGTAGTGATCAACACCAGCGAGTTTAATGTACACGAGCTCAAGTCAAAAATTCTGGACATTGCCCAGAAGAGCAAAAAAAACGTGCCCATGCGCATCAATGTGCTTTCGTTTGGTTTCAAGTATGGCATACCACACGATGCGGATTTGATTATGGATGTACGGTTTATGGTAAATCCGTATTTCATTCCGGAATTAAAGGAGCTCGATGGAGAAGCGCAGGCAATCAGAGATTTCATATTAAACCACGGCGACACCCGCGCATTCCTTGATAAATATCTGGATCTTCTTGATTATTTAATCCCGTTGTACGAAAAGGAGGGCAAGGCCTATTTAACCATTGCGCTGGGCTGCACCGGCGGGCGGCACAGATCCGTAACGGTAGCCAGAACGATTTTCGAGCATATCCAAGCCATGGGAAAAACAGTGGAACTCAATCACCGCGACCGAGGCCAACCTTCGTAGACCAGAGATGGTTCAAACTATAATCCAGTGGCAAACAGCAGACAGAAAAAATTGCATGGTGATATATGATCGGCATTGTTATCGTCACACATAAAGAGCTTGGTGATGCATTGATCGGAGCGGCTGAATTCATTATCGGCAATCGACCGGAAGCCATGGTATCGGTTTCGATAGATATTACTGAAAACGCGGATAAGCTGCGCACCAAAATTGCCCGCGGAATCAAGAAAGTCCAGGGACAGGAAGGCATTTTAATTCTGACGGATATGTTTGGCGGTACCCCCTCCAACCTGAGCTACTCGTTTTTGGAGGAAGGCCACATCGAGGTGTTGTCCGGTGTAAATCTTCCCATCTTAATTCAGGCGGCGAGTCTGCGGGATAAAAACCTGAAGCTTGACGAGCTCGCAGCCAAGCTGGAAGTATTCGGCAAAAAAAGCATTTCATTGGCCAGTGGAATCCTTAAGGGCAACAAGCGGAGTTAACGTGTGAGCAGTTGGCAGCTTGGCACCATCAATCAGGTCGATGAGCTCGAGCCGGTGATGGACATCGAACAGCGGTCGTTTCAATGGCCGTGGGGGCGGTTGTCCTTTGAAGGGGAGCTGGCCTGTCAAAATGCCTGCAATTACGTTGTCAAATCAGACAAAAACGGCGCCGGCCAACAGGTAGTGGCCTACGCTTTTTTCCGTCTGGCAGCCGATGAGCTGCACCTATTAAAAATAGCCGTCAACCCTGATTGGCGCGGCATTGGAATCGCAACCCGGCTGCTTGAGCAGTGTTTCGCAGCCGGTGCCAGGCAGGGAGCGGCTTCGGTTTATCTAGAAGTTCGTCCATCGAACATCCCGGCCATCGAACTTTACCGGAAAATCGGGTTTAAAGTGATCGGCCGCCGGCACAAATATTATGAAGATACGCAAGAAGACGCAGTATTGATGATGAAAAAT
>Ga0209454_1000379_pt1 | contig 23468 bp, 24 predicted proteins | sample WorMetHERISLAND1_2_FD_187400 | JGI IMG/M metagenome (GOLD analysis project Ga0209454, IMG submission 187400) | Marine gutless worms symbiont microbial communities from Max Planck institute for Marine Microbiology, Germany - Olavius geniculatus... | ecosystem: Host-associated > Annelida >... | reverse complement strand
CCCCAGCCCCCTGCCCCTGCAATTTGACAGCATTTCATTATACGAATATAATTAATCGATAATTGCAAATCCGATTGAAATGCAGTCAGACCAAGGAATCCAAAGTTGAAATTTGTTATTTCCTCCATTTGTTGTGTGATGCTCCTATTTGTTGCACCCAACCTTGTTGCCCAACAGATTTATACCTGGATCGATGAAAACGGGGTAACGCACATAACCGACACCCCACCACCCCCCGAAGCCGAGTTGGAAGATATTGTCGAATATAAAGAAAAATCCGCTCAGGAACGCGAGGCCATTGACCGCAAAATACAACAGCAGCGTCAACGCTTTGAGCGCCAGGATAAAATCGATGCCGCCCAACGCGCAGAAGTCGAGGCCCGCAAGGCCGAAAAGCGGGCCCGGACAGCTGTGGAGCAGGCCCGGAAACAAACTCAGGATAATCAGGATTACATTCGAAAACTCAGCAACAGGAAATGGAAAAGGCGAAAATTCAAAAAACGGATAAAACGGTTGCAACTTGAAAACGAGGCGGCGCAAAGCGAAGCGGAAGCGCTCGTTGAACAGGCTGAAATCCAGGCCCAAAAAGCACGAGAGGCCGCAGCCGGAGAAACGCAGTAACGATTGCGGATTGCAGATTTCGGATTGCGGATTTAATTAATGAGATTTATCAGTTTTTCCGTAGTTCCGACTTACACCAAAAATTATAATAATTGTTTGCTAGATCCGAAGGAATTCAAAGTTCAGAATACCGTCCTTCGAAATTCTTGATTCAACATTCGACATTTATTAATTAGATTAGTTTTACCTTACACCCTAAACCCTGTACCTTATACCTTGATTCTTTCCCCTTGACATCCCTTCCGGCAAATTCTATTTTCAGGCTAAAAATTGTAAGGAGTCAACCCGCAATCGATGAATATCTATCGTGATTGGTTTCTAGCCAGCCGCCCCTGGTCGTTTACCATGACGGCCATATCCGTCAGCGTCGGCAGTGCATTGGGTGCTATCGATGGCGGCTTTTCCTGGGGACTATATCTGATTACCCTGCTCGCAACGGTTCTAATGCATGCCGCCACGAACTTGATCAATGACTACTACGATGTCCAAAGCGGCGTCGATACCCAGGAAGTTTCCACCGCGCAATACCGACCACACCCACTGGTAGAAGGAAAACTGGCCGCCGGACATGTAAAAATTGCGGCATACTGTCTTTACGGGCTGTCCATTCTGCTCGGGATTTATCTGGCCGCGATCCGCGGCTGGGCACTGATATGGATCGGCCTGGCCGGGGCTTTCGCCAGCCTCACCTACACAGCACCGCCTTTAAAATATAAGTACAAGGCATTGGGAGAAATATCGGTTTTTCTGATGTGGGGACCGCTGATGGTGGCGGGTGCTTACTTTGTCCAGCGTCAGACGTTCAGCCTCGATGCCTTTTGGATTTCCCTGCCGTTCGGTGCTCTGGTGGCTCTGGTCTTGCTGGCCAACAATATTCGCGATATCAAACACGATCGGGACAAGGGCATCATGACCCTGGCCATTGCTTTGGGACAACGCCAGGGGCTGCTGCTTTACCTGGTCCTGGTGGTGATCGCTTATCTGGCTGTCATCTTGATGTCGATTTTCGGGCCGTTGTATCTGTGGTCGTTAATTGTATTGTTGTCCTTGCCGTTGGCGTTGAAACTGTTGCGACTGATGATGAAGCAGATACCGGCAGATGCCGATGCCCGCACGGCCCAGTTGGATACCGCGTTCGGGGTCTTGTTGGTTTTGTCGCTGGTTCTGGAGGGGATATTTTGACCCCCGTAAAATTTCGACCGATTCCCCTGATCGGGACCGTCCTGCTGGCATCGGCGTTGTGGTTCATCACATTCTATCTTGCCTGGTCGGTATTCTGGATAAAAATAGCCTTTTCAGCCGCCAGCCTGGCTTTATTGTCATTCTGGCTGCAGCCTCCCTCAAAAGAGCAACTTAGATTCGACGGGCGCGCCATAATAACAGGCCTTTTATCAGCCGCAGCACTATATTTTATTTTTTGGACCGGCAAAGCCGCTTCTGCAGCCATCTTGCCTTTTGCCGGCCAGCAAATCGGGGGAATCTATGATAAAGGCACCGGAACTTCGATGTGGATAATTGCCCTGCTGCTTTTTTTTATAACCGGGCCGGCGGAGGAGTTTTATTGGCGCGGCTACCTGCAAAAAAATCTGGTAATTCGGTTCGGTCGCTGGCAGGGATGGCTATTGGCGACTGCCATCTATGCCGCGGTTCACATCTGGTCGTTCAACTTCATGCTGATCGGAGCCGCCTTCGTCGCAGGAGCGTTTTGGGGTGCCATGTATCTACACTTTAAAAACCTGGCACCGGTAATCATTTCGCATTCGGTCTGGAGCATGGTTATATTTGCAATATTTCCGATGAACTAGATTCTCACTGGGTATATGAAAAGTAGAGAATTCGCTAAATTTAAGAAGATCAGAAGTTGAGAAGGTCAGAAAAGCAGAAGGTGAGAAGGTCAGAAAAGCAGAAGGTGAGAAGGTCAGAAAAGCAGAAGGTGAGAAGGTCAGAAAAGCAGAAGGTGAGAAGGTCAGAAAAGCAGAAGGTGAGAAGGTCAGAAAAGCAGAAGGTGAGAAGGTAAGAAGATCAGAAGGAAAGAAAGTTGCGATATAGAAACTGAGAAGGTCAGAGACGGGGGGATATAAATAAGAAAAGGGATATCGGACACTTTCGCGATGCTGAATTCAATGGAAATAAAAGCTGAAAAATTCGGTTTTTAGTGACCACTGAATTAATCTTGTGATTTTGTAATGCGACGTTTGATAAGCAGATGATTTTTTTAGCTTGTCGTCTGATTTTCTAATCTTCTGATCTTCTAATTTTCTGCTTTTCTTACCTTCTAACCTTCTGATTCTCTGCCCTCTGATTTTCTGATCTTCTTACCTTCCTACCTTCTGAATTACCGACCTTCTTACCTTCTGCTCTTCTGACCTTCTCACCTTCTGCTCTTCTGACCTTCTCCCCTTCTTATCTTCTGATCTTCCTGTATATCAATCATCAACTTTCGTGCTCTCCAGCAAACTCTTGACGATATCCAACATGGGTTGCTTTAAGGCCCGCCACTTAGGTTGAATCGCTTTATCCTCGTGCCATTTGAAGTCCACCACGTCGTATTTTTCTGCAATCACATGATTTTGCTGCTCGCCGTAAACCGTCTGGGGATAATATTCGACAAACATCATCCGATCCGGCTTGATATTGAAATCTCTGGCAACACCGGTGGCAATATGACCGCAGCAACTGCGCACCGACATCCGGCTGTCGGCAACATCGGAGGCGATAATGATCATCGGCCTTATATGTGCCAGTCCCGTTCGGTCATCCTTTTCAAGGTCAAATATCCGCAGTCGGCACCTGCCGCTGGCAAGGCGCAATACTCCCCCAAATCCCTCCCAGGAATATATTTGATCATAAATCAGCATAAACTGCCTCCCGGTTTGATCTTGCCTTAGGGCAACATATGTAATATAGTTTAGAATTCAAAAAATAAAGGGAAAATGTTACAATATGTCAATGACAGAGAAATCTGAAACACGGTACGACCTCGAATACGGCGACAAAAAAATCATTCTGGTTGGCACGGCCCATGTTTCCAGGGAAAGTGCCCAGGAGGTCGAAGATATCATTCAGGCCGAAAAGCCCGATACCGTTTGTGTCGAATTGTGTCCATCAAGATATCAGTCAATTCGTCAAAAAGAGCGCTGGCAGCAAACCGATATTGTTAAAGTCATCAGAGAAAAAAAATCTTTCCTCCTGCTTTCTAATCTTCTACTGGCATCATTTCAGAAACGAATTGCAAAAAAATTTGATATAAATCCCGGCGCGGAAATGATCAAGGCGATTGAAACCGCGGATGCAGTCGGCGCTGAAATTCATATGGCGGACCGCGACATCCGCACAACGCTCTCGCGGACCTGGCGGGCTATGGGTTTTTGGGGCAAAATCAAGCTCGTCTTCCAGCTGGTCCTGTCCCTGGGGGAAGTTGGCGACATCAAGGAAGAAGACATCGAAAAGATGAAGCAGGAGGATGTACTAGAATCCCTGCTGGCCGAGGTCGGAAAATCACTGCCGGTTTTGAAAGATATTCTGATCGATGAACGCGACCAATACCTGGCGGATAAAATTAGAAATGCTCCCGGCAACAAAATAGTGGCGGTCGTCGGCGCCGGTCATGTTCCCGGCATTCAAAAATACTGGGATAAAGATATCAATATTCAGAGCCTTGAGCAGCTGCCGCCCAAAAAAAAGATGACCGGCATTTTGAAGTGGCTCATTCCGGGGGCGATCCTGGCCATGTTTATCGGCGGTTTCTTTTACGGCGGTGCCAAAGCCGGCAAAGATATGCTGATTTGGTGGGTCGCCGCCAACGGGATCCTGGCCGGCGTGGGGGCAATCATCGCTTTGGCTCATCCGGCCACCATTGTTTCTTCCATCCTGGCAGCTCCGCTAACCTCTCTGAACCCGATGATCGCGGCCGGCTGGGTCTCGGGGCTTGTCGAAGCATTTTCGCGCAAGCCCAAGGTGAAAGATTTGGAAACCCTGCCGAATGATATCCTATCGGTTCGCGGTTTCTGGCGCAACAAGGTGACCAGAATTCTTCTGGTTGTGGTGTTTACCAACCTCGGCAGTTCAATCGGCACGTTTGTCGCATTTCCGGTGATCCTGAAACTGCTGATCGGCGTATCCCCATAATTGCCTCTTGACCGGTGAAAGATGTCCTTTTGCCACTCAAACTTATTCTCCCCGCGAAATTTTTTTCGGCTGCACCGGCAGTTGCTGATGGCTTTGACCCTGCTGCTCGGCGGATGGGGATGCGGGGGACGTTCAGCCGATTTGCGCGAGGAAATACCCTCCCCCTCGCATAAACATCTGCCTGCCATGCAACACACCATCCAGGTCGGCGCCTTTTCTCAGATGAACAATGCCGTGCGTTTTACCGCCAAGCTGAAATCAAACGGAATAAATGCTTACCATTTTCGCCATGACACGGGGCTGTATAAGGTTCGTTTCGGCAACTACGTTTCTCGATATGATGCCCTCAAAAAGGCTGAAAGCCTCATATCCCAGGGAGTTATTGAGGAATATTTCATCGTCGGTCCGCAGGATTTCGCGGCCTTTTCGCGGCACTCGGGTGATAACGAACATCTGAGAAACGAAATCGTCAGAACCGCCAAACAGTATATCGGGATCCCTTATCGATGGGGCGGCGCATCACCGCAGGCAGGGTTTGATTGCAGTGGGTTGACCATGGTGGTGTATCGTCTCAACGGTCTCGACCTTCCGCGGTCGTCCGGCCAGCAGTGGCAGGCCGGAATCCCGGTCAAACGCGGTCAATTGTCCAAAGGCGATTTGGTTTTCTTCGCAACCTTGGGTGGGAGAGGGGTATCCCATGTCGGAATTTATACCGGCAGCGGCAATTTTTTGCATGCTCCCCGCCGGGGCCGCAACATACGAATATCGTCCCTATCAAACGCCTATTACCGATCCCGTTACCTGGGAGCCAGGTCCTACCTTTGATGCAAAAAAAGAAGAGCAGAAAATCAGAAGGTTAGAAGAGCAGAAGGTGAGAAGGTGAGAAGAGCAGAAGGTGAGAGGATCAGAAGGTGAGAAGGTGAGAGGATCAGAAGGTGAGAAGGTCAGAAAAGCAGAAGGTTAGAAGAGCAGAAGGTAAGAAACGCAGACAATTAGAAGATTAGAAGATTATAAAATCAGCTGCTTATCAAACGTCGTATTACAAAATCACACGATTAATTCGGTGGTCACTAAAAACAGAATTTTTCAGCTTTTATTTCCATTGAATTCAGCATCGCGATGATTTCCTCGTATTCGTTGTCTAGTTTTGCAAAGGTAGACTGATTGATATATTCGCAAGCGAGACTGAACTCCAACCAACATTGTGTCTCTGATGCCTCCTGCATGGAATCGGTAACTTTGTTTTTGAAAACGGCGATGTAGCGCCTTTTTCTCCAAGCTTCAGCAAGGTTGGAGCAAACCGATCGAGAAGCGCGCCTTATTTGATCAACCAATGAGTATTGTTCGTCGGGAGGAAATTTTTTGGTGATTTGAAAAATGGTCATCGCAGCCGTAAATGTCCGCCGGTAAACTTCAAGATCACGATAGTGCCTGATATCCCTTTTCTTATCCATATCCCCCGGTCTCTGCCCTTCTCAGCTTCTACATCTCGACTTTCTAACCTTCTGCTTATCTGACCTTTTCTGCATCTCACCTTCCATAAGTGCACATTCTGCGCTTCTAAGCTTCTTACCTTCTGCTCTTCTCACCTTCTCACCTTCTGATCCTCTCACCTTCTGCTCTTCTCACCTTCTCACCTTCTGATCCTCTCACCTTCTGCTCTTCTCACCTTCTCACCTTCTGATCCTCTCACCTTCTCACCTTCTGATCCTCTCACCTTCTCACCTTCTGATCCTCTCACCTTCTCACCTTCTGCTCTTCCCAGCTTCTCACCTTCTATCTATAGAGTCCTCGATCATCACGATCCTTCGCATCAGTTTCTTGCCCTTGCCCAGGTCAAAATCCTTGCAGACTACCCTTATGCGGTCCTGGGCAAAAAGCTGAATGCAGGCCGGGTATAGCTCCCATTCCAGCTTCAATCCCTTTTGGCGAATGGTGTCGACCGTATCTTCCGGCAGAATCTGGAAGGCCCGTTGACCGATTATCGGTCCGCTATCTTCACCGTAATCGATGAAGTGAACCGTGCAGCCGGCAACCTTACAGCCATAACGAAAGGTATCACCATAGCCGTCGACTCCGCCGAAGGCCGGGAGCAGGGCCGGATGGATATTCATGATCCGCGGCCGATTGTGATCCGTGTTGACCCGGTCGATAAAATAGGGTGTTAAGTTGCGCATATAGCCGGCCAACACCAGCAGGTCAAAAGGATATTGGTCCAACGCCGCCAAAAGCCTGGCTTCTGCGATGGCGCGGCTGATCAAAAACAGTTCTATTTTGTCGGGATCAACGCGATCGTTAAAAAAATTTTGTTTTGCCTGGACGTCGGAAAAATCAAAATCAGGCGGGAGGTCCGCCTCATCGGGTTCTGCTTTTACGGTCCGAATAATCGACCGATAGTCTACGGAAAAAGTCGGAATATTGTCCCGGCGCGCATGTGCCAGGCCTTTGGCATCCGGATTATCCGTTCCGACACTTACCATTCGACCATGGATCCGGCCGTCGCGACAAGCATCGATAATCGCCTGCAGGTTCGTGCCGCCCCCCGAAATCAGGGCGCCAATTCGGATTTTGTCAGTCAATTTCATTCCTTCCCGCTATGCCTGGTGGGCTGTTTTACAGATGAATAATCGAATAGTGCCGGAAACCAGCGGCAAATCAATTCCTGAATTTACATTTGGAATTCAGTCTGGTAAAATCTACAACGCCTCCGGCTCACAATATCAAAGATCCCCTCATTTAATCAAGCAATTGATTTATTTTACAAAAATTAGTTGCATAAGAGAAATGAGGCGAATGTTTTGATCATTGTTTTTCGCGATTTGAAACTAATTTGAAATTTGGTGTTTGGGATTTGGAATTTTTCTATTTTTATAAACCATCAATATCACCTGGCTTATATTTTGTATTGACACCAGACCGAATTTAGATTTTGCGATGGTTGACAATGGACACTGCCATAACTATAATGAACCATTCTTATCATTTTCCCAAGGAAAGGACGTAAGGTTATGGCAGAAGGAATCATGGAGATAGATGACGGAAATTTCGAATCTGAAGTACTGCAATCCGACAAACCGGTGCTGGTCGATTTCTGGGCGCCGTGGTGCGGCCCGTGCAAAGCAATCGGACCGGTAGTACAAGATCTGGCCAATTCATTTGGCGATCAAATTAAATTTGCCAAATGCAATGTTGACAATAGCCCCGTAACACCGGGAAAATTCGGAATCAAGGCCATACCGACGCTTATCTTCTTTAAAGAAGGGGATGTCGTCGAACAGATAACAGGCATGGTTGCCAAATCGAAACTGGAAGATGCAATCAACAAGTTGCTTTGATGACCGTACCGTGAACAGCAGCAACCCCTGTTTTGGGTAAAAAACTATCGATCAATGAAACGCCTCATAGTTGTTGGAATCACTATTCTGATATTCGGCTCCGGCTGTTCCGCGCTCAAAAAAACTTGGGATGCCCTTTGGGGCAGTGAGGAAACCGGAACCGCTCAAGAACTGGCATGGGATGGCATGGATGCCTACGAAGACGGCAATTATAAAGATGCCATCGAATATTTCCAGAAGCTCAAGGACTGGTACCCGTTTTCCAAGTATGCCAATCTGGCTGAATTGAAAATCGCCGATTCCCACTACCATCTGGAAGAATATGATGAAGCGATCTTCGCCTACGAGGAATTTGAAAAGCTGCATCCCCGCAACGAGGCGATACCCTACGTGATCTATCAAATTGGACGTTCCTATTACGATCAAATTGATACCATCGATCGGGATCAGACACCGGCACGCAAGGCTCTAGAGACATTTCAAAGACTGAATAAACAGTTTCCCGACGATCAATACGCTCGTAGCGCAAATGAACATATTCCCAAATGTTTAAAGAGTTTGGCCGGAAATGAGTACTATATTGGTGTTTTTTATTTTAAATCAAAACACTACCAAGCCGCCCTGCAAAGGTTTATGGCGGTGCTTGCCAATTACCCTGATGTGGGATACCACCAGAAAGCTCTGCAATATATCGCTCAATGCGAAGCCTCAATAGCCGAAGAAACCATGGAAAACTAAAAAAACACTTTACACTTACCCGGTATTAGTGTACAAAAATTGGTTTTTAGCGGCTTGCCCCTTATTGGCTGCAAAACTCAATATTAGGTAGGAACAAGGAGAACAATCATGTCCAGAATGTGTGAAATATGCGGCAAAAAACCAATGGTGGGCAACAACGTCAGCCATGCTCACAACGTCACTAAGCGCAGGTTCAATCCGAATTTGCAGCGTGTGCGAACGCTTTCAAACGGCCGCGTGAAAAAAATGGTCGTCTGCACCAACTGCATCAAGTCCGGATCCGTGGTCAAAGCACCATAGGAAATCAGAGGGCCTGAACCGCAAAGCAACATCAAAGTAAGTTTCGGTCAGGTTACATCAGAAAGGGTTTTCAAAACCTAAATAATCAAATCTCAAGCACCAAATCACAAATAAATCTCAAACTTCAATTTCCAATGACCAAAACAATTAACAAATTGGTATTGCTTCGTTTCGCAAACCCAGGGATTTCGCTAGCGAGTGTCATTCGGCAAAAACGTAAAAGAATTTTTTGTTTGGAATTTTGAATTTGGATTATTGGAATTTATTTGTGATTTGGTTTTTGGTGCTTGTATTTTTTATAGCTATTATGAACCATGAAAATATTAAAAGATTGAAACCTATTAATTACTCGCCTAAATTACAGAGACCGCTCAACCGATTCGTTTGACATCCTGCACGAGTTTTACTTTCCTGACCGCCGATAAAATCCTTTCCAAATGGCCGGTATCCTCAACGCCAATCGTGAAATAGCTGTCAACCATCTTATTCTCACGGGTTTCTGAACTCGCGTTGAGAATATTGGCGCCGAATTTACTGATATTGCCGACCACATCAGCCAGCAGCCCGACCCGATCGTGTGAAACAATTTTGATTTTTACGGGGTAGGTTTCACTGGCTTCCTGATTCCATTCAACCTCGATTTGGCGCTCAGGCGTCAAACGCAGGGCGTTGACGCAATTGGTGCGATGTACGGTCACACCATACCCCCGCGTTATGTAGCCGATAATCGGATCACCGGGAACCGGTTGGCAACACTTGCCGAACCGGATCAGGATATCATCCACACCTTTGACAAGCACCCCGTCTTTGAGCCTTTTTTTACGCACCACGCGGCCGACCAGTTTATTGAAAATGGACTCCTGGTCGGAAACCGGCTCCTGCTTGGGGGCAATTTTACGAACGACCTGCAGGGGTGTAATTTTCCCATAACCCACGTTGGCCACTAAATCGTCAACTGTTTTAAACCCAAATTGAGTCACGACCTTCGTCAATTGCTCGGTTTTAGACAGGGCACTAAAATTGAGCTTCTCTTTGCGAAAAGCCTTTTCCAGCATTTCCCGTCCCAGGCTCATACTGCGTTCTTTTTCCTGGGTTTTGATCCAGTGCCGTATTTTTGAACGTGCTTTGACGGTCTTGACATACTTGAGCCAGTCTTTGCTGGGATGGTGATTCTTGGCGGTGGTAATTTCAACGATATCCCCGGTTTTCAATTCATAGGCCAGGGGAACCAACTGACCGTTGACTTTGGCGCCGGTGCACTGGTTGCCGACCTCGGTGTGGATCATGTAGGCGAAATCGACCGTCGTGGCCCCGAACGGCAAGGTTTTGATTTCTCCGCGCGGTGTGAACACATAGACTTCCTCCTGAAAAAGATCAATCCGGACATTTTCGAGAAATTCACCCGGGTCGCGAAAATTTTCCTGATTTTCCACCAGATCTTGGATCCAAGCAAACTTTTCACTGATATTTTCATCGATTCGTTTGCCTTCTTTGTAGCTCCAGTGCGCGGCAATACCGGATTTGGCGACCCGATCCATATCCCGGGTTCGAATTTGGATTTCAATCCGCTCACCAAAAGGTCCGACAACCGTCGTGTGCAGGGACTGGTACATATTGGGTTTGGGTCGCGCCACATAATCCTTGAATTTATGATCGATCGGCTTCCACATGGAGTGAATTAATCCCAGGGCTTCATAACACTGGGAGATGGAATCCAGAACAATGCGAAAGGCAATGATATCGTAGATTTCTTCAAAAGGCAGGTTTTGCGATATCATCTTATTGAATATGCTGAAGTAATTCTTGTTACGTCCTAGTACCTCACAGGTCAAATTGGCCGCATCCATTTTCTTTTGGATGTAGTCCTTAACGGTTTGCATATACTTTTCGCGCTCGGTTTGGGATTTGTCCACAAGCGTCTGAATCCGTTTAAATTCATCCGGTTGGAGAAACCTGAAAGAAGATTCTTCAAGCTCATTTTTAATCCAGTATATTCCGAGGCGGGCGGCGATGGGTGCATAAATGTCCAGCGTTTCTTTGGCGATTTCCTTCCTTTTGTTGGCCTTGTGGAATTGGAGGGTCCGCATATTATGAAGTCTGTCGGCCAGTTTAATCAGAATAACACGGATATCGTCAGCCATTGCCAGAAACATCTTGCGCAGGCTTTCGGCCTGACGAGCCCGGGAGCTGTGAAAAGACAGACTGCTGAGTTTGGTGACACCGGAAACAATATGACGTACTTCAGGGCCGAATAATTCCTCAATATCTTCAGGACCGGCATGGGTGTCTTCGATCACATCATGCAGGAAGCCGGCGGCGACACTGATGGCATCCAGTCTCATATCCGTCAAAATTCCGGCGACCTCGAGCGGATGGGTAAGGTATGGCTCACCTGACAGGCGTACCTGGCCATCGTGCACCCTGGCCGAATATATATAGGCCCGTTCGATGATACCCAGATCCGCTTCCGGATGGTATTCACTGATTTTGTCTAGAACATCATTGACTCGGATCAAATTGGATACCCCTAGTACGCTTTAGCAAAAACCGCCTGGCAGGTGCCCGGCTTCCCGCAGCAGATACAAGAACCGGGCTGGTCTTTTTGCTCAAAAGGAATACAGCGGATGGTCACCGCCAGGTCTTCTTTTATTTTTAGCTCGCAAGCCTGCTCGCCGCACCAGGAAGACACGGCAAAACCGCCATGAATTTCAGGCTTCTCCAAATTCCGCGGCGTGAAATATTCATAGAACGAATCCTTGCCCTCAATGGTTGCCGTGTGATCTTTGCGAAAGGCTTCAGCGCGCGTATATAGGTTGTCCTGAATATCATCCAATATATTTGAAATTTCCGTCACGAATTGCTCGGTCTTGATGGATATTTTATCACTATGGGCCTTGTCGCGCCGAGCGACATAGACTGAATCCTGCGCGATATCACGCGGACCGATTTCCACCCGCAGTGGTATCCCTTTTTTAATCCAATCCCATCCGCGGGCGCCGCCGATATCTCGATCGTCAATTTCCACCACTAATCTACGATGATGATAATATTTCTTCCGCAGTTGATCAGCCAGTTTTTCGGTGTAGCCCATCACCTGTTCGCGATCGCCGGCTTTTCTGATTATTGGCAATAACACCAGATGCGCGGATGCCACTTTGGGGGGCAAAATAATGCCGTCATCATCGCCATGGGTCATAATCACCCCCCCGATCAGACGCGTGGAAGCACCCCAGGACGTAGTCCATACGTAATCTTCGGTCTCCTCGGCGGTTTGGAATTTAATATCGGAGGCGGTCGCAAAATTTTGACCCAAAAAATGAGAAGTGCCGGCTTGCAGGGCCTTGCAGTCCTGCATCATGGCTTCGATGCAAAGGGTGTCCACCGCACCGGGAAACCGCTCGGCCGCGCTTTTTGCCCCCCTGAAAACGGGCATCGCCAGGTAATCTTCGGCCATGCGGGCATAAACATCCAGCATCAGCTTGGTGCGTTCAATCGCTTCCTTTTTGGTGGCATGGGCGGTATGACCCTCTTGCCATAAAAATTCAGAGGTTCTCAGAAAAATCCGAGTCCGCATTTCCCACCGGACCACATTGGCCCACTGGTTGATCAAAATAGGGAGATCGCGATAACTGCTGACCCATTTGGAAAAGGAATCCCCGATGATCGTTTCTGAGGTCGGCCGAACCACCAGCGGTTCCGTCAACGGGCCGGCCGGCATTAAAGCACCGCCGGGGTCTTTCTCCAGGCGGTGATGGGTGACCACGGCGCATTCTTTGGCAAATCCTTCAACGTGCTCGGCTTCTTTCTCCAAAAAACTTAAGGGAATAAATAGCGGGAAATAGGCATTTTTGACACCCGTTTCCTTGAACATATCATCCATGACTCGAACGATATTTTCCCAAAGCGCGTATCCCCATGGCTTAATGACCATACATCCTCTGACCGGCGAGCGTTCCGCAAGATCGGAGGCTCTAATCACCTGTTGATACCATTCCGGATAATCTTCTACTCTTGTCGGTGTTATTGCAGTCTTTGTGTTACTCCCCATTGAGTTCCTTTCATTTAAAATTTCCGATATTTTCAATAGTTGACAGTCTCGTAAAAGGTCGAAAAACGGCCTGTTTACGAGAGTGTTTAGTATTTGGTGTTTAGTGGTATAACATCTTGATATGACGTTCGAAGGGTTTTACCAAACACCAAACACGAAACACCAAACACATGATGAATTCGCCCTAATTCTCCAATTCGCGGTGGTTTCGTTCAAACTCCCGTACTTCGGCCAGCAGCACTTCAACCAGCTTTTCCTGGGGAAATTTTTTGACAACCTTGCCCTTGCGGAATAAAATCCCGGTTCCGTCTCCGCCCGCAATACCGATGTCCGCTTCACGGGCCTCTCCGGGACCGTTTACAACACACCCCATAATGGCAATTTTAACCGGTGCCACTGTCGACAACAACGCTTTTTCGACTTGCTCGACAATCCCGAACAGTTCGATGTTGCACCGCCCGCAGGTAGGACAGGAAATAATATCAGGTCCCCGCTGCCGGATACCCAAAGCTTTGAGAATTTCATAGCCCACCCGAACTTCTTCCACCGGGTCCCGCGACAACGATACCCGGATGGTATCCCCGATACCTTCAGCCAGTATGGTTCCGATCCCCAGGGCCGACTTGACGATGCCGGAATACAGGGAACCGGCTTCGGTGACACCGACATGCAGCGGCAAATCGGTACTGGCCGACAACAGGCGATAGGCTTCGACGGTGCGTGGCACATCCGATGCTTTGATGGAAACTTTCACTTGGTGAAAGTCTAGCGACCCCAGCAAATCTATATTGCGCAGGGCACTGTCGACCATGGCCTGGGCCGTGACACCACTATATTTTTTAAGGATATCTTTTTCTAGCGAGCCGGCATTGACGCCGATTCGGATCGAAATCCCGGCGTCTTTGGCACAATCTACTACAGCTTTAACTTTTTCGGCACTTCCGATATTGCCGGGATTGATCCTGAGGGCGTCGGCACCGGCCTCGGCAGCCGCAATGGCCAAGCGGTAGTCAAAATGAATATCGGCGATCAGGGGTATCGAAATCTGGGGCTTGATCAGGGAAATGGCCCGGGCAGACTCCACATCCGGGACGGCCAAGCGGATGATTTCACAACCGGCACTCTGCAACCGCTCGATCTGGGAAATCGTGACCTCGACATCCGCCGTTGGTGTATTCGTCATGGATTGAACCGTGATCGGGTTCAAATTCCCGACAGGGACATTGCCGACCATGATTTGGCGGGTTGTTTTTCGCTTGACGTTGAAGGACATAACAGATTAGCGTGACTATATTGAGCATAGGGCACTTTTGGTAATTGAGGGCTAAGCCCTCAAAAAATAACGAAGGCCGGCGGGTTGGCTGTGCCCAATTGCAATTAAAATTGAACTTATGCTATACTTGTTTAAAATTTTAAAATTATCAAACTAGCAAATTTAATTCAAGACCGGATACTAATAATTCTGTTTCAAATTGTTTTTGTCAATATCCAACAAGGAGACTCAGCCAATGGCGCTTGAAAAAGGTACCAAATTCTCAGACAAACACGGCCCGGACGCCAAGGCGGACCCCGTCATAGAAGACAAGTTAACGGAAAACGCGACGAATGGCAATCTGGCCTGTGCTGTCGCTTTTAAACTGGCCCGGGAGCTCGGGGTGCCGCCGGCCGAGATCGGCAAAACCATGGATTTGTTAAATCTGAGATTAAGCAAGTGCCAGCTGGGATTATTTGGCTACCAACCCGAAAAAAAAGCCGTTAAGGCCAAAGCACCGGAAAACCGGCAAATGGAAGAGGCGATCCGGAATGCGCTAAAGGATGGAAGACTGGCCTGCAGCGATGCGTGGGATATCGCCGGCCGCTTTAAGGTGCCGAAAATGGCCGTCAGTGGCGCCTGCGAATCACTGGGCATCAAAATCAAACCTTGCCAGCTAGGAGCCTTCTGAAATTGCGGATTGCGGATTGCGGATTTAAATACGGACGTATTCCTTTTTCCTAACCAGGACACAATACGCTGACTCCAACTGATTTGAAAAAATAGGTTAAGCTATGCGAAGCATAAATTAATTAATCCGCCGGCTTCACAGTCCAGCACAATCTCTCGATATTCAACAAATTGTATAATAGTCTGATCAATTAATATTAAGGGCGGATTAATTAGCGGACTAATATTGAAGACCTCATCAGCAATTTATAGAATTTTCGGTGAACGGCGTGCACTCCAATTTATCATTGTGGTGTTGTGGGCCATTGCTATGGCCTATGTGTTTAGACCGATCGTCGAAGAATACCAATTCGTTACCCTTCACAAAATAGAAAAGGCCGGTCAGATTACCATCATTACCCGCAATACGCCGCACTGCTACTATATATATCGAGATGAGCCGATGGGTTTCGAATATGAGCTGGCCAGAGAATTTGCCGACTATCTGGGCGTGGATCTGAAAGTGAATATCGCCGAAACCTGGGAAACAATGATCCCGAAGCTAAATACCGGGGCCGGGGCCTTGATCGCTGCGGGTATGACCATTACCCCCCGACGCCAAAGCCAGGTATCTTTTTCAAAAGGCTATATGGATATACAACAGCATCTCATTGCTCACCGCAACAGTCCTAAAATAAAGGGTTTGAGCGAACTGTCCGGGAAAACCATCCATGTTCGGGAGGCAACTGCCTACCAGGAGCGGCTCGAAGAGCTTCAACAGCAGGGCTTGGGATTAACAATTAAGCTGCATGAGGATATGCCCACCGAAGAGTTGATTCAACAGGTCGCCCAGGGTGAAATTGGACTCACCATCGCTGACAGCAATATCGCACTGCTCAGCCGGCGCCACTATCCGAGTGCCATTATGGCCCATCCGGTCAGTGACCTGCAGCATCTTGGCTGGGCGGTACATCCCGAGGCCCGCGCCCTCAAAGCCAAGATCAATTCCTTTTTTGGCCTCATTAAACAGAACGGCAAATTCGAAGATATCTACAATAAATATTATGGCAGTGTCGCCAGCTTTGATTACGTCGACCTGAAGGTTTTCCATCGCAGCATAAAAAAAAAGCTGTCACGCTACAGTCCTTTCATAAAGGCTGCCGCAAAAAAATATGGCTTCGACTGGCGCTTGATAGCGGCTCAGATCTACCAGGAATCCCATTTGAACCCGCGGGCTAAAAGTCCCGCCGGCGCAAAAGGCCTGATGCAGCTCCTACCCAGAACAGCTAAGAGCCTGGATGTCAACGATCTTTATAACCCGGTGGAAAATATAAACGGTGGCGTGCGATATTTAAAAAAACTCTATGACCGGTACGACAAGGCCGATGCGGCCAACCGCCTGCTGCTCGCCCTGGCAGCTTACAATGCCGGCCACGGACATGTTTATGACGCCCGTGCCTTGGCAGTTAGAAAAAACCTGGATCCCAATTTATGGGAGTCCATTGCCAAAACCTTTCCGCTGCTGCGTTATCGCAAATACTATAAGGATGCCAAATACGGCTACTGCCGGGGGACCGAGCCGGTAAAGTATATAAAGCAAATTATGATCTATTACGATATTCTGAAACGCCAGGGAATAGAATACGGCGAGGCGCAGGCGAAGTTGCGATAATGGAAAGAAACTGCGCCAAATCTACGCAGTTTCCTATGAACTCATTTGCCGTTTCGTACCAGTACTCGTGCTCGTCCTCGAAGCTCTTGAGCCGCTTTCGGTTTCGAGGACGAGGACGAGTACGACGACGAGCACGATCTAAAATCCCTTTCTTGGGGTTAATATATGTTTCATAAAAGCGCGGCCTCTGGCCAAAAAACGGCCAGTCTGATCAAAGAATAGAAACAAGTGAACGTCGAACATCGAACGTCCAACATCGAACATCGAATAATGGATTCTGCCTGTCGTGAGCTTATCGTCGAACGGTCTATTAAAAACGATTGAGCGACGTGTCGGGTCGTCTTGTGGGGTCGCAGCCCGAAGGGCGAAGCCCCAAGCCTGAATCGATTCCAGCATTCGTCAATCGACATTCGTCATTCGTCATTCCCTGAAGTTTAGTACATGGCTTTTTCGCCCACAAATGGATTGGTTCGCCTTTCCATCCCAATGGTGGTCGGTTGATTATGGCCCGGGTAGACTTTAAGATCATCACTCAGCGTAAATAACTTTTGCTGAATACTCTGTCTGAGTGTTTCAAAGCTGCCGCCCGGAAAATCGGTGCGGCCGATCGAGCCTGCAAATAAGGTATCACCGACAAAAACTTCATGATCGGTATAAAGCGATATTCCGCCCGGTGTGTGTCCGGGAGTGTGAAGCACTTTTAATTTTGCATTGCCGAAGGCAACTTCATCGCCTTCCTGGAGTTCCCGGTCCGGCGGTGGTGAATTATCGGCGGCCATGCCCCATGCGGCGGCACTGTCGGCAAGTTGATTGAGCATGGGCGCATCGAGGGGATGGATCAAAATCGGAGCGCCGGTTACCTCTTTGAGCCGTTTATTGGCACCGACATGGTCAAAATGGCCATGGGTATTGATGATAAGTTTTACTGTCAATTTGGATTCCACCAGGGCCATCAAAATCCGGTCAGGTTCATCGCCAGGATCGATAACCGCAGCGTGAGAAGTCTCTTCACAGCCCACAATAAAGCAATTTGCCATAATCGGCCCTACAGCCAGTGTCTTAACAATCACATTATTCTCCTTGTTTTACAGATGAAAGAAGTCAGAGGACAGATGACAGAAGTCAGAGGACAGATGACAGATAACAGAAAATGGTAATGTTCTTTTGCCGAATACCGAAAGCCACTTCAATTTTCCAGCACCCGAATCACTTCTATAACCTTACACCCTATACCCTAAACCTTACACCATTCACCATCCAGCATCGAGCATCCAGCATCCATTATCCAATATCGAATACCCAGTACCCAATACCTAGTACCCAATACCCAGTACCCAATACCCAGTACCCAATACCCAATACCCAATACCCGGTACCCAATACCGAATACCCAGTACCCAATACCGAATACCCAGTACCCAATACCGAATACCCAGTACCCAACATCTAGCTCACCTCATCATTCACTTGGGCCACAACCTTTTTTAGTTTTCCTTCATTTTCCAAAGCATCCCGAATGCTGTCCATGATTCCGTTGATAAATGCGCCGGATTCCTCTGTGCCGAACTTTTTCCCGACATCCACGGCTTCGTTGATGGATACTTTTGGGGGAATATCTTCACAGTACAACAATTCGTAAACCGCTATGCGCATTACGTTGCGGTCCACGCAGGGCATTCGCTGGATTTTCCAATTTTTTGAAAAACGTTCGATCAAGGTGTCGATTTCAGCTTTAGTCTCCAATACACCGCTTACCAGCGTCAAGAAAAAGGGATGTGCCTTTTTGGGAGGACGAAAGTTATCACTGAAGGATTCAAGCATCCGCAACGAGCTATTATCCTGCATATCCATGTAAAAGAGCGCCTGCATAGCGAGCTCCCGCGCCTGGCGACGAGTACCCATGATAGAATTTAATCAATAATTTCGAATAAGTTAGCCATCTCAACGGCCGCCATGGCCGCGCTCCAACCCTTATTGCCGGCCTTTGTCCCGGCACGCTCGATCGCCTGCTCGATGGTATCAACAGTGATGACACCGAAAATCACCGGAATATCAGATTCCATGCTGACGGCGGCAATTCCTTTCGATACTTCCGCACTGACATAATCAAAATGCGGCGTGGATCCTCGGATGACGGCCCCTAGACAAACCACGGCATCGAAGCGATTGGTTTTTGCCATTTTTTGGGCCAACAGGGGAATTTCAAAGGCTCCCGGGACCTTAACGACTTCGATGTCTTTATCGGAAGCGCCGCTGCGAACCAGCGCATCCAGCGCCCCGCTTAACAACTTATCGGTAATAAAATCATTAAAGCGGCTGACAACCAGTGCGAATTTCTTACCCTCGGCAATGAGTTTCGCCTCATGGAATTTCGGCATGTGTGTTCCTTTCTTTGTTAGTTGACGGGTTGAATAGTTGATTAGGTAAATTGGGCAAAAAATAGCGTAGGTTTGCCTAATTTATAAGCGCTCGTAATCATGAGCCGTTGATTTGATCACCTATTCAACTGCGTCACCTATTAACCAGTCAACTATTCAACTATTTAACAAAATCACGGGTTGGCATCTACATTGAGCAGATGACCCATCTTCAACTTCTTACATTCCAGATAGCACTTATTGTGTTGATTGGGCGATACCTCGATTGGCACCTGCTCGACAATTTTAAGACCGTATCCGTCCAGGCCGACCATTTTTTTGGGATTGTTGGTCAACAACCTCATTTCACGGACACCCAGATCGACCAGAATCTGGGCCCCGATACCATAATTGCGCATGTCCGGCTTAAAGCCCAATTTTTCGTTGGCTTCGACCGTGTCAAATCCCTCATCCTGCAACGCATAGGCTTTGATTTTGTTTACCAGACCGATGCCACGGCCTTCCTGTCGGATATACAGCAAGACACCGCAGTCTTCTTCCTGCATTTTAAGCATGGCCTTATGCAGCTGGGGGCCGCAATCACATCGCATGGAACCGAATATGTCCCCCGTCAGGCACTCTGAATGAACTCGCACAAGGATGGGTTTATCGGAATTGATTTCACCTTTGACCATGGCAATATGCAATAAATTATCGACATCATTTTCATAAACCACGGCTTTAAAGTCACCGGCCACCGTTGTCGGGATGATCGTTTCAGCGGACCGCCGCACAAAAGATTCCGTGCGCATCCGATATTCGATTAAATCGGCAATGGTGCAGATCCCGATTCCGTGTTCTTCACTGAATTTTTCAAGAGAGGGCATCCTGGCCATGGTGCCGTCATCATCCATGATTTCGCATATGACCCCGGCCGGTTTCATGCCGGCCAGGCGGGCCATGTCGACAGAGCCTTCCGTCTGTCCGGCTCTCACCATTACCCCGCCGTCTCTGGCCCTGAGGGGGAAAATATGACCGGGTCGCACCAGGTCGCGCGGTTTCGCATCATCGGAGACAGCGGTTAAGATCGTGGTGGCCCGATCGGCTGCCGAAATGCCGGTGGTCACACCACACCGGGCTTCGATCGAGACGGTAAAGCCGGTTCCATAAGGAGAGGTATTATTATCGACCATCAGGGGAATATCCAGAGCGTCGATTTTCTCAGCCGTCATCGGCAGGCATATGAGTCCGCGGCCGAATTTGGCCATAAAGTTTATGGATTCGGGGGTCACCTTCTCCGCTGCCATGCAAAGGTCGCCTTCATTTTCCCGATCTTCATCATCCACCAGGATGACCATCCGCCCTTCTCTAATGTCTTTAAGGGCTTCTTCAATAGTAATTTGTGGCATTTTTCTTTATTAGCTCCAAGTTTTATTAAAATTCTATGTTGGATTAATTCACTCGAGGCATCTTACAACTATTTTCGATCGATTTCAAAGATCAAAACTGCTTGGTCCAATTAAATCTATGGCCCGACAATCCACGGCAGTCAATCCATAAAACCGGTTTTGATGAGATACTCCCGGTCAATGGGTGATCCCTCTGATGTTCGATCAATGTTGGAACTCGCGATACCGGTTAAGAATCGCTCAACATATTTGCCGATCATATCGGTTTCGATGTTAACCCGCTCACCCTGCTTTTTTATGCTGATGGTCGTCATTTTGGCCGTGTGCGGAATGATGCTGACCGAAAAGCTGCCGGCCTTACAACTGTTAATGGTTAGACTGATCCCGTCTACGGCAACCGAGCCTTTGGCAATCATATACCGTGTCAGCGACTCGGCCGCCTCTATGGTAACGACGATGGCATTGCCCAGCATTTCGCGCCGTTTGACGACGCCCGTACCGTCAATATGTCCGGAGACCAGATGCCCGTCGATCCGATCCGAAAATCGCATGGCCCGTTCAAGATTGACGCGATCCCCGACCTTGGCCCGATCAAAAATGGTGGTTTTAAGCGTTTCCGGCGATACATCGACTTCAAAGCGCCGATCCTCAATTCTGACGGCCGTCAGGCAGGCCCCATTGACGGATATGCTGTCACCGATTTTGGATTGGCTAAGCGAAAATTCCGCTTCGACGGTCAAACGATCACCCTGACCCGAAGATTGGATGGCCGCGATTCTGCCTGATCCCTCTATAATTCCTGTAAACATGGAAAAATCCGCCATAATTTAGATAAATTTTAAATCAGCTAAAGATAACAATGAATCCGGAATTTACAACTGACAACAGGAAGTGATGGGAGGAATGCCCCAAAAAGTGCTATACAAGCTGAGTCAGGAGGTTTAATGAAAACCTAAAATCCCAAATTTCAATATTCAATGACCAAAACATTCACTACAGTTGTATTGCATCGTTTTGCAAATCAAGATCTGCCATTGACGACACCATTGGTCAATACAGTAGACGGGCCATTTGTTTGGAATTTTGAATTTGGGTTGTTGGGATTTGTTTGAGGTTTGGTTATTGGTGCTTGGAATTTAGCTAATTCTCATTAAACATAGAACTTTCGCAGCATCGCTAAATTACTTATTTAGACGATCGAGTCCTCGACTCAACTAATATATCCTTCAATCATGATATCATCATCAAATCGTTGAATATTGATTTGGTTCAGCGGGATGCTTTGGCTCATCAACTCCGGGCCCGGACCGCTGCAAATGGGGATCCCGTCATCGCCGCCTAAAATTTTAGGGGCGTAGAAAAAGGCTACCTTGTCCACAATACCGGCGCTCAAAGCCGAGGCCAGCACGCGGCCGCCGCCTTCGATCAACAGGCTGCAAATCCCCATCTCACCCAGCCGATCCATTAAAGCGTTCATATCGATCAGCCCATTTTGGAGTTTCAATTGTATCACGCGGGTTCCATCTTTTCCAAAGGCGGCTTGCTTATCCTGCGACACCCCTTCGCCGACGACGATAATCGTGTCCGCAGAAGACTCTTGCCGCAACAAGCGTGCTTTAGGTGAAATAGCAAGATGCGTGTCCAGGATGATCCGCACAGGATCTTTACCCCGGCCTTCGGGCAGACGGGTCGTTAAACTTGGATTGTCGGCTCGAACCGTATTGATGCCCACCAGGATACCGTCCGCGGCATGTCGCAGGCGATGCACGTATTCCCGTGATTTTTCGCCGGTAACCCATTTGGAATCTCCGCTGCGGGTCGCAATGCGGCCATCAAGGGTAGCAGCACATTTGGCAATGGTAAATGGCCTCCGGGTGCGGACAAACTTAATAAAAGCCTCATTTAGTCTGCGGGATTGTTCCCGGCAAATCCCGGTAGTAACCCGAATTCCCTGCCGTTCTAAGAAATCGGCTCCGCCGCCGGCCACATCTTCATTCGGATCAATCATGGCGAGCACAACCCGTTTGATGCCGGTCTCGACTATTTTCCGGGTACAGGGTGGGGTTCGGCCAGTATGGTTGCAGGGCTCAAGGGTTACGTAAAGTGTAGCCCCATCAGCCAGTTTGCCGGCCGCGTCTAAGGCGTTGACTTCAGCGTGAGGACCACCCACCATTTGATGGTATCCGCTTCCTACCACCCGGCCGTTTTTGACTACCACGGCTCCCACCATCGGATTCGGCGACGTAAAGCCTTCGCCCTTGCGCGCCAGCTCCAACGCCATTTGCATGAAGTATTGATCGTCCATATCTATTTTTCAGAGGACAGAAGTCAGATCTCAGATGTCAGATGACAGAAGTCAGAAGACAGAAAACAGAGGAAATTGAAGTCGGAAGTCGGAATGCGGCCCTCGACAAGCTCAGGCGAGCCAAAGACGGAAAGATAGTTTGCAGCCATCAAAACCGAGGAAGACTGCCTCAGCCATTTTTTGATCGAGTGTCGCCGGTCGCCGATTTCCGGTTTATATTCATTTAAATCCGCATTCCGCAATCGAAACCCCCTGCTCTCTCCCCTCCGCTCTCAGCCGTCTGCCCTCCGCTCTCAGCCCTCTGCCCTCCGCCCTCAGCCCTCTGCCCTCCGCCCTCTGCCCTCAGCCCTCTGCCCTCTGCCCTCTGCCCTCTGTCATCTGTCATCTGACATCCGTCCTCTGTCATCTGCCTTCTGTCATCTGACATCTGTCCTCTGTCTTCTGTCATCTGTCTTCTGTCTTCTATCATCTGCCTTCAGCCTGGGGGTTGGTGCTCAACAGGCTTTTACCTCGATCTTGCATGGAATAGAAAATAATAATTGAAAAACCATCTGGGACTCCTGTAACAATTGGGTTTCGGAACCATTAACCCCAAAAACAGGAGGTACCCAGATGGTAAAACGACGAAAAAACC
>Ga0209454_1000378_pt1 | contig 23535 bp, 18 predicted proteins | sample WorMetHERISLAND1_2_FD_187400 | JGI IMG/M metagenome (GOLD analysis project Ga0209454, IMG submission 187400) | Marine gutless worms symbiont microbial communities from Max Planck institute for Marine Microbiology, Germany - Olavius geniculatus... | ecosystem: Host-associated > Annelida >... | reverse complement strand
CAGTTGCGCCGGGTGCGGTGATTTCTATCTCCGATGCAAAATACGAGATAAATGCCAATGGCATCTTGATACCGGCAAACACAATCGGAACCACGATCAACAAAGTTGCGACCACATACCAAATTCGGCCCGGGCGTTTTCTGGTGCCCGCAGCCGCGTCTGCCACCCCGGTGCCGGCCGGTATTGCATCAGTCGGATCAGAGCCGGGGCCTGCCGCAGTCAGCGGCGGAGGCAATACGTCAACATCAGCATTTTCAATGCGTTCAATTTGGCAGGAAATACCGGCTCCGCGAAGGGCTTCTTTATATTTGCTGGCCGTCGGGTAATCGAGGTTGCGCTTAATGACAACCGGCGCTTCGGACAAAAGCTTCTCGATTGTTTTGTTATCTGTTTTAACAGCCGAATTAGCCTATTTTTAACGTCATCGAGGTTATGACCTTCAAGAATCCGACCGTCAAAAACGATCTTATATTGGTCATTGTCCGGCATGCTGATACCTCTTCATCGTTTTACTGCTGACCGAAAAAAGGTCAATAGAACGATGCCGCTCTGGGAAGATTGTGCTGACGGACCATTTGGCGCCGGCTGGGCGTCGTTTCGTCATCGATGCTCGATTGGGTGCGTCCTGAAGTTGATCATTTCGTCTGTTTATTCCTTCGGACGGCTTCCGTTCACGAATTTCCACTTCGTCGAACCAATGACAATAATATCCTCATCATTGAGGATTGTCGATGTTTAAATTATTTTCCGATTGACCTTTGGTTTGATCAGACCGCCGACATATCACAAGCGGAAGCCGTCTGGCAATTTACTGATGGTGATCGCGGTTTGTCCCATAAACAGACCCCTAAACCGGATAAACCGGAAATACGAAAATCGAAATTCGAAACAAATCCGAAATTCCAAATTTCAAATGTCTCAAACGAAATTACCGTCGTAACAAAGTTGAATTCAATTCAAATCTTTGTAAATGCTTGTTTGTTAGTGCTTTACAAAGATGCCAACAAATGTTTTGCACAATTTGCGCAAAACTAATTTGGTAAGTGTCTAACGACGATATCAGATGTCGGATGCTTGAGTTTGATACTATTCGCTTGATCGTAAACAATCGTTAATCAAACCTGTGCCGATCCGTGAGAATCTGTGTTCTATATTTAATGTTCATGGTTTAACCCAAAAGGGGGTAGCGATGCTTCCGTTTCGCTACTACGGACAACTGACAACGGACCACTGGTAGGGCAGCCAAAAAAGAATTGGCTACTGGAGCAATAATGGGCTATTTTTGGGCTACTCAAGATCATCGAATGCGGCCCTTTCCCATTGCTTTACTTAAAGCACGAAGAAATGCCCAAATCGATCAAGGTCCTGGGAAAAATATCGCTACACTAAATGACTAAAGATCTTCTTAAAAATGAAATAGACCGGCAGATGGATGACCTTGTTCAGTCTATCGGTGAAATTGCGCAGGAATGCCGTCGGCTTGCACGTCAGGCTGAAAAACAATATACCCTTGAAGTAGAGGATATATTGCGGACCTGTCGCCGCGATCCCCAGCGCATCGAACATCTACTTGACCGCATACTCGATTTTGGTTTCGACGCGGCGATGGTCGGTTTATATAAAAACTCTGCCGCTACTACTTCGAAATAGATCCAAAGGCAACCGCTTCGTATGTCCATGCCTATCGAGATATGTGGGATGAAGAAGAGCAAGCGAAGCGAGAGAGGGAAAATTGAAATATCCGCTATTTTAGCAAAGCATTTATCGGCGTTGCTGACGATGGCACGGTTCCTGGTGTGAATTGTAAAAATATCGCATCATGGATTTTGGATTTATTAAAGCCGCAATATGCCGGTCTAAAAAAACTGTAAATCTGCCTCAATCCGTGAAAATCTGCGTCCCAATTTATTTACATTAAATACCCCGGCGAAACGGTGATACGCCAAATCCCCGCGGCGGGGTAAGAGGCGTGATTCCCGAGAAAATGTCATATCGAGAAATGATGAATTGAGTTTCAGGACGAAAAAAATTAACCGGGAATGACATCGGATAAAGAAAATTGGTATGGAAACTTTTGGGGAACTTGGTCAAGACAATTACGTAAAATAGTTACCCTAAACCCTTGCGAAGGCAAAATTTAGTTGGCTTAGTCAACAACGTCCCCGAAGCCCTCCCCTGATAAAGCTATAGTCAACCGTAACCAATTGCCCGCAGTGGGATCCGAGCATATTTGTTAAAGTTGTTAAAATACAGACGTTTCACCTCCCATCAGAATCAATCTGATCCAGGTTTGCGGAAAAGTATTCACATCTTTTCATAAAGTGCCTGTCTCTATTTTCCCTTCGACCAAAAGGATGGCGCACTTGAATTTGGAAAATACCTGAAAACCATTCAGGCAAAGCATTTGCAAACAAAAGGCTTTGGTGAATAAATGCTCTTAAATTACTCTACAATCAGCTTGATCTAATATTACACAATTCTTGGACGGAGAGGGGCGATAGACTTCCAACTGATAAACGGCAATATCCTGTTCTTCCTGCTAAAATCATGAAGGTGGGCACAGTCATACACTCGATCCGCTTTTTCAAAGTTTTGAGAAGCCCGATGATTTATAATAAATTTGGGGATAATCCCCATATTATCCATGCCTAATAATCTTGTTTGCAATTCTTCGGCATCATGAATTTCAACCGGCAATCCCTCTTTTACCAATGCCAGGGCAATTCTTATGGTTTCCGCCATGCGGGAAGTGCTCGATCCCCTTAAAAATACGGACCAGCCGTCTGCCTTTTCAGTGACTCCCAAATCGATGTGGGTCGTATTGCCTCCCCGGTACACCTCCCAGGGATGGCCGCCGCCTCGCGCCGAATGGTACCATTGTTTAAATGCATCTGCTGATTCCAGCGGCAGTTCAGCTAATCCTTCATGCCGTCCGTCCGCAAGCCGCTGATACATTTCCAGGCCGGACATACCCGTTTCAATGGCTCCATTGAAGCGCCGAAGGTTGGCTATATAAGCGACCTTACAATACCTCATATAAAGAGCCAGGCTCATTTCTCGATGGTGACCGGCATAGTCGCTGCGGAACCCGCCGGTTCGCACATGTTTGACAAATTGTGCAGTTTTCATCTTGCCCAGATCGATATCCACGCGGTACCAATCCGGATAGTACCTCCAGACAACTCCTTGTGGTAGAATCCCATATCGCATATCAAGTGGTAGGTTTTTCAGTGTTTCCCTGTAAACACGGAGCCAATCATAGGTGATTCGATTGGTCACTGTGGTGAAGTGCCTTAGCATATAAGAAATCCTTTTAGAATCGCCCTTGCTTAGTCTTAGAAAAGCAGGTTTTTTAATTTTCCCTTTCGTGCTTAATTCCAGAGAAAGCTCCCACTCCGTCAAGTAGCAGTAAAAGGTATTCTCGTAGAGGGTCACATGAACACTCGTCCAGTCTTTTGGGCCGGGACCAAACCGCATCGGCAGCTGCCATACCAGGTCACTGAGGCTATAGTCAGGCTGTATCCGATTTATATCCTTTATAAATTGCAGAAATAGGCGAAAGATTTCATCACACATGATAGGACTCCTGTATCAGTAGCCGATAACTTATATCTAAATTGAGTATATCAAATTATTTCCGACAGCCGCTTCAAGGAATACATCCCCTCCAAGCCCTTAATCGGTTTGGGCTTTTTTTCATGCTTGGAGTGAAATAGATGTTTGAATCGTTGATAATTTTCATTAACGAACTCTTTTGATCCAATGATTCCGGAGTCCGTAAAGTAGCGGGTTCGGTGTCTGAATCGATCGACTCGGCTGATTTCAAACTCCTTTCTGCGCTCTTTTGCGATAACTTTAGCTTTAATTACCCTAGCTTGCATCTTGTCGGGCCGGTCGACAGCCCCGGCCTCATAAACATAACGGCGATACCTTCTCAACCGTTCTTTTTTACTTTTGACACTGAACTCTTTGAGTCCGAACTCGGTGGACAGAAATTGATCTTTGTTTTGGGTTTGAAAATGATACCCAAGCGAGTTCCAGCGATACTCCTCAGGACGCTCCACCAATCCAGCCCGCAGCGGATTAAGATCAATATAAGCAAGACAGTTGACCAGCGTCTCACCTTTATCGACAATCACGCTTTTGAAACGGTCTCCCCAAAAATAACCTCTACGGTTGTGGCGTCGATTATAGTACCTGGCAAAGTTAACTTTGATCTCGCGTATAAATTCGGAAAGACTGGACAGCTTTTCACGCCAATAGGGTATCTGGCCTTCGACAAACTCACGGCTGTCGCCATAAAAGGCTTCAAATCGCTTTCGAATATCTTCATCTGTAAACCGGTCTTCGGGAATTATTTTTACCAGCAAATGAAAATGGTTTCCCATTAGGCAAAAGCCTAAAATTTCCGTAAAATAAAGCGCTGAAAATTGTTTGATCAAATCCAGCATGAAATCCTTTTCAACATCTTGCAGCGGAAAGCCATCTAGCGCAGTCCGGGACATAACATGGTAGACGGCCTTCTCATTAGCCACTATCAATCGCGATGTTCTCGGCATTTTTTGCCTCCTTTGTATGACCGTGTCTCTATTACAATTCGTTCAATCCTCTTATATTAGATAAAAATGATTGTCAACAATATTTTACCTGTCCCTATTCCTATTCTAATTAATTTCAAAATACGCTCTTGCAGATGTTTATTATCACCCCAATAAAAAATATAATTTTATACAATATCACCCATAATAAAACTACTTTTTTATTGACAAACACCCCTAAAATAAATAGTTTTCTTTGTAAGCCTGACACTTAAAAGAATGGATAATGGCGTTTTATGAAAAGAATAGCAGAAGAATTTCTTGCATCCTGGTTTGAAAGAGATGGAAGAAAACCCTTGATGGTGCGTGGGGCCAGACAGGTTGGCAAATCGACTCTTGTAAGGCTTTTTGCTGAAAAACGAAATTTGAACCTTATTGAAGTGAATCTGGAACGGTATCCTGGTCTATCATCGGAATTTGCATCCATGGATGTAAAAAGGATCGTTCGAGAAATTGACCTGGGACTTGGGCTTGGCAATGCATTGGAACAAAATACCATGCTATTTATTGATGAGATACAGGCAGTTCCAAAGGCCATCCAATGCCTCCGTTACTTTTATGAAGAGTTGCCGGATCTCCCGTTGATCGCCGCCGGTTCGCTACTTGAATTTGCGCTTAAAGATGAGTCTTTCTCCATGCCGGTTGGCAGAATTGAGTACTGCTGGATCGGACCCATGACTTTTTTTGAGAGTCTTGAAGCAACCGGAAATACCAATCTTATCGAATACTTTAATGATCACGATATTACCAGCCCTGTATCTGAAACAGTCCATGGGCAAATGATCTCCCATTTAAGGGATTATTTTCTTACAGGTGGTATGCCTGAGGCTGTTTTGGCTTTTTCCGGAAACGCAAATCGGTCACGGGTCGAGGAGATATTAAACCAGATCTTACTAACATACAGAGATGATTTCGCCAAATATTCCAAGCAGATTCAATTCCCGATACTTCAACTTGTTTTTGACGCCATGGCGAAAATCACCGGCCAAAAAGTAAAATATGTTAACATTTCCAGAGACTATAAATCCGGTGACCTTGAAAAGTCATTGAATCTACTCTACATGGCACAGGTCATTACAAAAGTGTTTCGCAGTAGCGCCAACATACCACTCAATGCATCTATTTCATTCAAACGTTATAAACCATTTATGCTGGACCTTGGGCTATTGAGCCATCTTGCCGGAATAAGAAAATTGCAGAAGGAACGGCTGTTAAACATCGATCCGGCAACCAAAGGCGTTCTGGCTGAACAATTCGCTTGTCAACATCTCATTTATCTTGAAGGATTCAGCAACAGACCGGAAGGTTTCTACTGGTTTCGGGAAGGTGCTAACAGAAATGCAGAAGTTGATTTTCTGATCAGACATGAGCATGATATCATACCTATTGAAATAAAGGCCGGCACGGGGGGAGCCCTCAAATCATTGCAGCAGATTTGCTATCTGAAGAATTGTCGATTTGCGGTGAGATTTGACCTTAATCCGCCATCAATTCAAAAGGTCAGGGCAATTATCAGAATCAATAACAGGAATGAAGAGGTTTTTTTTACGCTGATATCCCTGCCGCTCTACCTCATCGAGAAAATCCATGACTATCTCAGGAAAATTGTGCCACCATTGGAAATGTAATTTCTGTAATCCTTTTTTGGATTAAAGGTATGTTTTTGTTCCAAGGGGGCGGTTTAATAAAAGCCGGCCATTTTGCCAAAATGCCTTGCTACGTTAGATGCACCTTTTCAAGGGTTAAATGGGCATTCTAAGGCCTAAAAAACCGCCTTGTTTTTAAGCTCATGCCATAATTGGCGTAATTCTACCGTGGTCCGACCACAATTAAAATATAAAAATAAATATCAAGCGTTTTCCTCCAGATTTTATGTTTGAACTGACGAAGGAGGAATTTCAAAACTTGAGGTCACAATTTGTGACCTCAAGTTGGGGCGGTCCAAGATATAATCCGATGGTTTTCACTGAACAGGGTGTGGCTATGCTGTCTAGCGTCTTACGCTCGGAAAGTGCAATCCAAGTAAATATTCAGATCATGAGAGCCTTTACCCGGATCCGCAGTATGCTTACCACCCACGAAGATTTGAAACGTAAGATCGAAGCTATGGAGCATAAATACGATGAACAATTTCGGATCGTATTCGAAGCCATCACACAGCTTATCGAAGAGGATGAAAAACCAAAGAAAAAGATAGGCTACATAAAGGAAAGGCAAACCAAGTACGGAAAAAACGGCAGAAAAAATTGATAAACCAAAGAGAGGGTTCGGTATCCGGACGACTTATGAGTAAATTTTGTTGGCTTAGTCAACAACGTCCCGTAAATTTCTTGTGAATCATTCTTCGATCTGTTCAATCTTTTCCAATATCGACAATCCCACCAAGCAGTGTCCCTCGTGTTTTCCATTGTTGGGTTCTGTAACATGCCTTATTTCAGCTTTATATTTACCGTTAGGGTCAGTGCCGTCGGGGGAAATAAAATCGGCTTCTACGACTTGATCTATACTTATCAGCTTCAAAAAATCAGAATCCTCTTTGACGAAGAGTCCTGCCCCTTTCAAAGAAACATTCGTAACTCTAAACTGATATATTGGTTCACCAATCAGCTTGATCTCGACTCGATAATTCCTTAAGGTAGTCCGTCTGGGATCGGCCCTTCTTTCCTTAAAAATTTTGCTGCTTGATACCCTATGCATAGATTCTGGCTCCAAGTTTGTTATTAGATCAGACAAAGAAATATAAATCAACCTACAAGTTTAGTTTCAAGAAAGAAAAAAAGTAAAGAATATTAACAAGATAGATCAATATTAGTAATCATCAATACAATCAACGGTCATATAATCTTCTGGGACAATCTGTTTAAATCATTGACAAATTTTACCAAATTGGGGAAACGGTTACAGCTAGAAATAGAGGAGACCGTCATGATTATATGCATCTTATTCTAATAACACATTAGAGATGCATATATTCATGAATGTCCCCCAATTCCCCGAAAAATATCATATTGAGAAAAGAAAAAAGTATCGTAAAAAATAACCCTTGCGCAATTCGCGATTCGCGAATAAAATAAGGCCATGACACTAAAACCGCAAGATATTTTTATAATGTTAAAGCTGGTGGTCTGGAATCGCTCTGTGTGGTCCTATCCGGCTTTATCACATGAGCTGTCTATGAGTGCCTCGGAGGTTCATGCCGGCGTCAAACGAGCCGCTGCTGCCAGACTAATGGACATGCACCGAAAAATGCCTGTTAAGAGCAACATCCTCGAATTCTTAATTCACGGTGTCAAATATGCCTACCCGCCCGATCGTGGTGGAATTACTCGGGGAATGCCAACGGGCTATGCAGCCCAGCCTCTAAGAGATCTTATCACACAGCCTGACGAGCCTCCGCCGGTCTGGCCTGACCCGGAAGGACAGGTGCGAGGCTATGAATTCTCCCCTCTATACAGCTCGGTTCCCAAAGCGTGTAAGATTGACCCTAAGCTCTATGAATTGCTTGCCCTTGTCGATGCAATCCGTGATGGCAGGGCCCGCGAAAGAAAAATTGCTATAAAAGAAGTTCAATCAAGGATTTCTGAGCCTAAAAAATGAAACAACATTCGATAGAATAAGAGAAATTGCTGAACTTGGCAGCGGTGAAAAAAGTGATGTGCTCAGGAACCGGAAAAAAATCTGAAGGAAACTTTGGAGCCTGGACATAGTATGGCCGAAATTAGTCTGCTTAGTCAGCAATGTTCCCGAAGTTTTCATTACTCGCAGCGAAAAGATCAAGGATAACGGTCTGCCAGTCATCGCAGCAAAGTATTGGGAATTTCTCAAGGAGTATGATGGATGATTGGACCTGTAAAATATCACGAAGGGCAATTTCCGCCCAAAGGTCTTAATTGGGAGAAGCTCGTGCCGTTAATCGGCCCTGCCAATATCGAAAAATTCCCAACTGGATCGGCCCTAAGGGTTGTTCCATCGAAGAAGCGCGTTTCGTGCCGATTGAAGCGGAAAAACTGCCAGAGGCGATATCACGCTGGGAAAAATTTATCCACGAGGACAGCGCGGACCGGTTGATTCAATTATCGATACTCCATGCAGAGTTCGAAGCTCTGCATCCGTTCCTTGACGGAAATGGCCGTTTGGGTCGTATGATAATCCCCCTGTTTTTGTATCAGACCGGGATCATTCAACAACCAATGTTTTACATCAGTGCCTACCTGGAAAAAAATCGAGATGAATATTACGAGCGTTTACTCGAAGTCTCTCGCAGTAACGATTGGAGCGGATGGTGCGCCTTTTATCTGAAAGTCGTTCAAATTCAGGCCGAGGAGAACCTTGACAAGGCACAGGCGATCCTCGACCTTTACAACCAGATGAAAATTCGTTTCGCCGAGCTGACCCGCTCACTGTATGCAATTTACGCTTTGGACTGGGCATTTGAACGGCCGATCTTCAAAAGTTCTGATTTAATGCGTTCAGGCGATATCCCTAGGCCCACCGCCCAGCGCATACTGAATCTATTAAAAAAACAAGGCATCTTAATGGAGTTGCAACCCGGCCGTGGGAGCCGCGCGGCGACGTTGGTTTACCCGGCGCTTCTGAACATTGCGGAGGGATACGATGCATTTTGAGGCTCATGAATGAGCTACAAATTTTTTTGTGGCTCATATTTAGTTGTTTTTGATCCATAAATACCATTGTTCATATTTTGTGAGTCACAACCAAAAACGGCGATGAATATGGATAGTATGACAAATGAGTGAACAAAACAAAGACATCACTGAAGACCCGCAGGAGGCGATCTAGGGAAAAATCCTTCATCGACGTTCTGACTGGCCACAAGAATATAGGTGCCGCGTCTTGATTAGTGATTAACGAGTTCATCTAAGTAACTAATCAAGATTTGACACCGGTCTCTTACGCGCGGCGTAAGAGGCGTGATTCCCGAAAAAATGTCATATTGGGAAAATATATAATCAGTTTCCGGCTGAAAAAAAATTAACCTGGAATGGCATCGGATAAAAAAAATGGTTTGAGAAATTATGGGAACTTGGCTAAGACAATTTAGTAAATATTTACCCTAATACCCTGTGATAGCGATAGTTTGTTGGCTTAGTCAACAACGTCCCTGAGGTTCCCCCTGAAAACGATTTGACATCACCCCCCGGCTAGTCGGTGGCTGTACCCGTATCGAGGGCGACGCGTTGGGCAACAACGGCATTCATTTCCTCCATTATAACCTTCGGATTTTGGAACAGCTCCCAGACCTGACCGTCGGACGACGGTCTTGGAGTGCTGTCGACTCGTGAGGCTAGCCGGAAGCGGTCTGAAGGACTCGGGTGAGTGTCATCCTCCGATGTCTGGCGTGCCAGACTATCACGGATCATTTGTTTAAGCTCCTCAACAGTTTGCTTGTGTTTAGGCACCGGCAGTTTGTAAAGGTTGGCGATGGCGCGTTTGTTTTCGATGGCATCGGTGATTTCGGCGTTGGCGGTGTGGTCAAAGATAATCGAGCGGCGAACCACATGGGTGAGCCCCTCTCGAAAAGCGCTAAGGCCGTATTTTTGCACTGCCAGACGATCGGCAAGCACTTCCTGCAGACGGGTTGCGCCGTGGGTTATGCGCCGGAACAACATATCGTAAAGTCGCAGGAATAGATAACCGAGATTCCACCATACCGCGTATCCGGCCTGGGCCAACGCCACAGCAAACCGGTACATGCCGTTTTCGACCCGCAGTGCCACATCGCCGCCGGCGGTATCCCGGTGCGAGAAGTGCCCGTACTCATGCGCAAGGACGGCACGCAATCCATCTTGTTTGAAGCCTCCCAGCACGCCGGCCCCAATGATCAAAGCACGGCGCGCGCGATCAGCCATGCGCTGCCGCAGGCTGCCGCGTTCATAAACGGCAAGATCGGTTCCGGGGGTAAGCCAGATTTCATCCACCGGCCGGGTGTCCACTTCCTGCGCCACCTCGCGCACCATAGCCCAGAGTCCTGGCGCGTCGACTTCTGTGACAGCCCTGCCCGGATCCTCATCATCGCGGATGCGAACAAATAGGGATCTGACGATACCCCAAATGGTCACGATGGCGCCAATCCCGATGATAGCTGCAAGCTTGACCGGAATTTGACCGGACATATACATTGCATATAAAAGTGCTGCTGTAGAAGCGAGAACCAACAGTCCTACGAAGGGCAGTGACAGGTAGTAGTAAAATCCGGCGAATGCAATAACGCGCCGGTATAAGTTACGCAAAACCATGGTTGCCCCCGATGTTTCTCGATTCGGATCATCTCGCTCAACGGAAGAGAATGTCACGATTGATAAAAGTTTGCCGACCAGGAACAAAATTAAGATACCTGCCGCCCAGATCAGGGTGGCTATACCGGCATAAGTGGCCCAGCGCCAGGCCTGCGCCCGCAACTTGACTCCGGAAGCGAGGAAATCATCTACAACATTCTGAGCCAGCCCCAGCTGACCGGCTATGAGGATTTCACGTTCAGCGGTCGACCACTCCTCGTCCACAGCAGCACGAATGGCTGCGTAGTAATGAGTCGGCATATGGTCGGGGTGGTCTCTCAGAAGCACTTCGACAGATTCACGGAAAATTTGGTCCCTATCCAGCTTGAGAGCAATTTGTGCTTTTATGGTTATCTGGCCGGGGTCCCAAGGGTCGAGTTGCGCCGACTCATCAGCGAGGTCCAGGGCACGATTCAGGGCTTCCGCCGACGCCTTCCTTGGATCAGCGGGAAATGCCAGGCTATAGGCGAGAGAGATCAGATTTTCAGGACTGCGCCGAATAGAGACTGCTCGTTCCTGGAGTTTGATGCCGTCTTCATAATCCCCGAGTTGGACCAAGGCACCGCCGGATCGGCGCAGCGCATGATCGAAATCAGGAGCCGCGTCCAGCACGCGTTCGAATAATTCGGCGGCTGTGCCCCATTCGCTGGCATCCATTGCTTCCGTTGCAGCGACAAAATTGTTGACCGCTTCAGGTGCCACAGCTTCAAGTTCAGCGATGAATACAGATTCCTTTTGCATGTCGCGGCCGGTGTTCCCTGAGGCACAGACCGGAACGGCGAGCAGCGCCGCGCAAACGATGATGGTAAATACGTATGAACGTTGCATCTTGATCCTCCATCAAGTGATGAGTCCGTTGAAAACTAAGGGTGAACCAATATCTGAACTTTGCGCGAAAATCCTGGCAATAAACCATAGATCGGCATATTTTGAGCGAACTTTACAGCGATGTTTACAATATTTCCTTATCAGCAACCATCCCTTATTAATCAATAATCCTTTATCGTTACAACCAGCCTTGAGCATTTACTTAAAGTCAAATATCTGTTATGTAATAAAAAAATTGGATTGAAATCTCTCAAAGCCCTTCACAGCAAAATCGAAAAAGATATTGATAGATATTATAAGAAATTTGGTCGCTCGCAGTTTTTGACGGTCTTGCCTGCCTGAGTTGCATGATATGCTTGATTATCCTGTTGACTTGATGTAAGCAATTTTCTATCGACATCTTACTTGCCACCGGACCTGAAATTCACTTCGACACCTTACTTGCCACCGGACCTGAAATTCACTTCGATATCTTACACGGATTCGGTTATTGTTTCGCCAAATAGCACTTTTTTTAATTGAACCCGCAGTATCCGTATCAAGCGCGCAGAGCCAACGCAGCACGTCTCCGACATCTGGAAAAGCCCAGGGTGATGGCAACCATAACAGTGGCCAGCATCTACTGTTGGCCGTCGCAAATGTCATTCAACAACAGAAAGGAGGGACCCTATGAATCTTAGTGAATACGCAACATTTGATGGTTTAGGACTGGCTGAGCTCATCCGGCGCAAAGAGGTCAAACCCCGTGAGTTGGTCGATCTGGCCCTGCAGGCGATCCAACAGGTTAACCCAGAGCTGAATGCCGTGATTGCCTCCATTATCGAAAGTGCTGATCAAGTTGATGAGTCTTCGCTGCCCGATGGCCCTTTTCGCGGTGTTCCGTTCTTGATCAAGGATCTCGTGGTCCATGCGGCGGGCATTCCAACCGATATGGGTAGTCGGTTCACGCAAAATGTCGAATTTCCCCACGACACCGAGTTGATGGCGCGCTTCAAGAAGGCCGGGCTTGTGACGATCGGCCGGACCAACACCCCGGAATTCGGCTACAACGCCAATACCGCCCCGGTCCTCCACGGACCGACTCACAATCCATGGGACCCGTCAAAATCACCCGGCGGATCCAGTGGAGGATCGGCTGCCGCCGTAGCTTCTCGCATCGTGCCGTGGGCGCACGCCAATGACGGTGGAGGCTCCATTCGCATCCCGGCCTCCGCCTGCGGCTTGGTCGGTCTGAAACCGACTCGCGGACGCGTATCACTCGGTCCGGATTTCGGTGAGGCGCTACTCGGACTGGCGTGTGAGCATGTCGTCACGCGCACGGTGCGCGACTGTGCGGCCATGCTGGACGCGGTCCACGGGCCCGCCCCGGGCGAACCCTACATCATCACCCCGCCGGAACGCCCGTATCTCGAAGAGGTAGAAACCGCCCCGGGCACACTGAAGATCGCTTTCACTACAAAGGGGTTTAACGGTCTGAAATCAGATCCGGCGTGCGTAAAAGCAGTCGAGGACACTGCCGCCAAACTGGAGTCTTTAGGGCATAGAATCGTACAGGCCGCGCCCGAAGTGAACTTCGAAAACATGCTCAATGCCTCCGTGCCGGCCTGGACGGGTTGGGTCGCCAGTGCAGTTGAGGGCATCAGGCTGCTGATGGATCGAACGCCGTCGCCGGATAACCTGGAAGCAACGACATGGACTGCATATCAGCAGGGAACAAAAGCCTCCGCCCTTGATGTACTGACGTCAATAGCCTTGTACAACCAAATCAGGCGCGAAGCGGCCCCATTCTTCGAAGAGCACGATGTCCTGATGACGCCAACCATGCCGACACCGCTGGTTGAAATCGCCCACTATAACGCAGATGACCAGTCGTTGGATGCCCGCGGCTGGGTGGACAAACTCTTCAATGGCTGGGCCCATTTTACAGGTGTAATCAACGTTACCGGTCAGCCGGCGATTTCCTTGCCGTTGCAAGAGACAGCCGACAACCAGCCGATCGGTATCCATTTTGTCGGAAGATTTGGCGACGAAGCTTCTCTGTTCCGTTTGGCAGGTCAACTGGAAAAGGCCAATCCGTGGATAGACCGCAAACCGCCAATTTGCATCTGACGTTATAGTTTCGGGAGTCCATAATACCAATCGGCCTAAAAAGCGAACGGGGTGACCCACGATGGGCCACCCCGTTCCACTGACTGACATATCAACCGCCGGCGCAGCATTGAATATCGCGGCCGAAACCGCTCCAACACAATCCTTACATCCAGATCATTCCGGGACACAGGGCATATTCAATTTTTGGTAAATCACAGGTACAGACGAGCCGGACAAGATAGCATTAATGTCGGCCTCAAGACGTGGCCGGCGCCAGCAATTGGCTCAGCAGTCTGTCTTTGGAATGTTTATCGAGCTGATGAGTGTAATAGCGGAGAAACGCTTCGATTATGAGTTTGCCGGTTTCGCTGTCGGACAGCAATTCCACGCCGTAGCGCACATCCCTGGCGCCGTTGGCCAAGCTGAAGGCATGCCCGGTGTAATCGCCCTCCAGGGCCGGGGGAACCATTTTTTGCAAGGTGCCGGAATTGGCCGCTCCCCAGGACAGTATCGAAAACAGCGTGCCGCGGTCGATGCCCGGGGGACTGGGGGACATTCTCGGATTTTTGGTTTAGTAATTCTGACTATATGTGCTTCCTGGTGGACATGTCTCGAAAAGGCCATATCTCGCTTCTGGAGCAATGCAGCACATCATTTTGAGGCGAATTGAAAAAGCTGAACCTCGGCGCCCTAAAGGTCGACCTGATCGGTTGCGGGGGGCCAGTTAAATGTCGAGAAACACGGATGGAAGCTATTAGACGGGAACAAATCCGAAGATCCGAGGAGCGTCCCTTATGTTCCCCCTTGAAGAATTTATGACAAGCACGATAGAAAGTGCTAATTTTTTTAGCCCTATGACGTATTGATGTCAAACATCCATATCCCATCTTTTTATATTCGACTTCGATGAGTATGTTAGACCTTCAAACCAGAAACGAGGTGTCCAACTAAACGAAATTTTTTAGTTAATAGGTTATTGACCGAAACTGTCCAAATGTATACAATTCAAGCTCAAAATAACAAATCGAATTGCCGTGCACATCATGGGATTGGGAAGGTTTCACATTATGAAGACCAAGGAATTAATCGCGGAGGCGATCTCACTGCCAGTCGAAGAAAGGGCGATGGTTGTCGACTCTATTCTAAGAAGCCTGAATCCTCCGGATTCAGTAATCGACAAAAAATGGGCGGCTATTGCTAAACGGCGTATTAAAGAGTTACGATCGGGTGAGGTCAAGGCAGTGCCGGGTGAAGATGTTTTCAGTCGAATTTGGAAGCGTTTTTCCCCATGAACTATTCATTTCATCCCGAAGCGGAACTGGAGTTTAATCAAGCAATCGATTATTATGAGGATTGTGCTGAGGGTTTGGGATACGATTTCGCAGTTGAGGTATATTCAGCAATCGAGCGTATCACCTCTTATCCCAAAGCCTGGTCGATCATGGCGGAAGATGTTCGACGATGCATGACAAGACGATTCCCCTACGGAATATTATATACCGAAGAATCTGAGAACATCTTCATTCTATTCTAGCCGTTATGCACCTTCACAGAAATCCCGACTATTGGAAACGCAGAATTAGCTGAACTGGCATCGAAGCTGCCCTCTTTTAACCTTTATCCTTGAACCTTGAACCCGCTGCTATGAGCTCTCACCTTTCAGCCTTGAGCGGGCCAACAGATAGATACCTTCCCACCAATAACCACAACAGTATTTATTCTCAATAAATTAATGATTATAGATTCTTGCATCCAATCTTGAGCATTTACTTAAAGCCAATTATCTGTTATGTAACGGTTGCAGTCTATTTTTCTCCCACTATAAACAATGGATAACAACCCCCAGTCTAGCTTGATGAGGCTGATATTTTTTTCCTTTATCTAAACAATCGGCAGAGAAATCTGTGCCGATCTCTGCAATCTGTGTTCGCCTATGATCCGATAAAAGCAACAAGGATATTATAAAAAAGCAATCCTGAAACTATCGCCTCCCAAAAAAATTAAACTATCTAAGGACTATTTCAAAAATTTCGCCAAGAAGACGTATAATGACATTTTTATAAAATTGGATACGATTTATAAGGACAATGATCGAGCACAACGGATCAAGATGGTATCTGACGTGATAAGTTCCGCGGTAAAACACACGACCGTTGTATGGCATACAATCTTAGCGGAAACCAAAATGGCTGACAAGGAATGGTCTTATCAGCCTTTGCTCTGAGCAGCGAATGTGCCCAAACTGACGCATCTGGATTCGGGCAAAATAATTTCAGCCCGATATTTTTAAACATTCATATAAAATACAGTAACATAGCTTGGTAACACGCCGTGCTAAACTCGAATTTATGTAACATGCGGGCCTATTATAGTGCTTGGACTGAAGGAATTTCAATTCTCCAACAGCCTGTTGGAGAATTAGACGGCAAAAAAACTCCCACAGGCTGTTGGAGATTTACCGTGGGATCATAAGCTTCAATTACTTTCGAAGCTCAAGGACCCAGCCAAGCGACTCTGGTATGCCCGTATGGTGATCAAGCATGGTTGGAGCCGATGTGTTCTTGTTCGTTGTCGAATTTGCATTAAAAACTTCCAGGCATCCGGTTGGTGTAGCCAAGTACAAAATCACGAACAGGCTGCCCGAAAAGTACCAGGCTGAATTACCGACGCCTAAAGAATTGCGGCAACAGCTCAAAAAGGCTGCAAAATTAACATCGAAAAAAATGGAGGCTTGAATATAGTTCGAATAAAGTGAGTCGAATTAGTCAATGTATTTGAATTCCACATAGTTTTAACGAAGTGGGAGGGTCATCAAAGCGAAAACGGGTGACGAAACTATAAAACTTGAATGTCACTATGATTTCCCCAAAGGAAGCTTCGGAACCTGGACATGGTATGGGAAAATTTAGTCTGCTTAGTCAACAACGTTCTGGAATTTTTTAAGTTCTATCTACTTGATATAATTTAATTTATCTTTTATGTTGACTTAAGGAGTGGGGATCTCCCCGAGGCTCCAAGAAGAAGAAAGTTATAATTTTATGGGCGTCCCTAACAGCCCCAGGAAGTGGTAGAGGAGTGGGTGAAGCAGACAAGCACGCATGTAAGATCTTTCTGAGCTACGCGGGGGCGGACCGCGAGGCTGCGGTACAAGTAGCCACCGGGCTACGGGCGGCCGACATCGACATTTGGATGGATCTTGATGAGATTAGGCTGGGCGAGTCGTGGATCCGCAGGCTCGAGCACGGACTCTCGAACTGCTCCGGTTACATGATTCTCGTTGGTACCGGAGGAATCCGGCGCTGGGTCACTGAGGAACTCAGTATAGCGTTGAGGCGCCGCACCGAGGAAGGGATGCCCATCTTCCCCTTACTGCTGCCCGGTGTTACCGCCGGAGATTTACCGCCGTTTCTCGGCAACATTCAAGCAGGAGTTCTCAATACCAACATCCAGCAAGTTGATTTCACCGCCTTGGCGAATCAAATCCGGGCTGGGCTTAACGCGAATTTCTCATTAGAGTCACGAACCTTGAAGCGGCCGCCGTTTCAGGGGCTCGATGCATTTTCGGAGCATGATGAGCATTTGTTCTTCGGTCGCCAAGTTGAAACGGCTCGACTGCTGGGATTGCTGGGCCGCTTTGACGGCAGACAGCGACGTTGGCTTCACATTTATGGTGCGAGCGGGGCGGGCAAATCCTCTCTTATCAAGGCCGCTCTGGTACCTTCGATTCGTCGCGGCTGGGTGGGAACTGATGATGAGGCGGTTCGCCGCGACTGGATCGTGGCAGTTATGCGCGCCGGTAGTGATCCATTGCTGAATCTCGCCAGCGCGTTGCGCGATGAGCTGGGGCGGCGACTCAACGGCCGTAGCTTACCCGATTCCTTACGAAACATTCTTGCCGATTCTCAAACGGACCATAGCGCACTGGCCAGCTTTCTAAGAGAGTATTTGCCATCCGACTTCTACTTCTGTCTCGTCATCGACCAGCTCGAAGAGATATTTACCCTCATTCCCGATGAGGATACATCCCGCCGCGAGCAATTCGATGCTTTGGTCGGGGGCATGCTGGAGGATCGCTCAGGACGCTTTTATCTCATCACGGGGATGCGCGCGGACTTCATGCTCCAACTCTATAAAATGCCCTGTCTCGAGGCTCTCATCACGCGCCGAGCAGAAACTTTTTATCTCGGCCCAATGACTGACGCCGGTCTGCTCGACGCCATGCGTACCCCTGCGCGTCGTGCTGGTCTAATCTGGGAACCATTAGGACTACCGGAGCGCATAGTTCGCGAAATGCGAGAATCCCGTGCCGCACTACCACTTTTGGGCAACCTTCTCGAACTCTTGTGGAGGCGAGGGCGATCACGTGCCATCTTGAGTGAATCCGACTACAACGACTTGAAGGGCATCGGTGGCGCGCTGTCAGAGAGCGCCGATGGGCTGATCTCTAGCCTGACGGAAACGCAACGAGATGGTGCCCGCCGGCTGCTGCTAGCGCTGGTGCGCCCCGGCCGATCAAGCGCGGATACACGTCGAACGCTGACCCGACGGCAAGCGGTTCGCGTCATTGGGACTGAAGGTGAAGATGTCCTTATGCGTCTTTCTGGAGGCGCGAATCCAGATGCCGAGGACGCGCCGGCGATGCCTCGCCTGGTGACCGTAACGCCAGCGCAGGGGCCAGGAAACCAACGGCAAGCGGGCCTCGCCAAGGACTCACAAGAATCGAAATCTATCGGAGAGTCTCAAGAGGACTACGTAGATCTTGCTCACGAAGCGTTGCTGACCCAGTGGCAGAAATTTAAAGTCTGGCTCGATGATCCCGGATGCCAGGAGGAAATGAGGGCCAGCGAAGATCTTGAAGCGGCTGTTCAACTCTGGAACAACGACGGACGGCCGAAATGGTTTGGCCTGCCATCAAAGCGTCAGCAGCGGCGTTTTCAGCGTGCACTTCTGATCTCGAAAAGTGGCGACGCACTGTTGACTACGGCACGTATGCGTGAGCGGCGTGTCATATATGCGATTACCACGATCCTTGCGCTTGTAGCGGTTCTCGGATCATTATGGATGCATCTGGATACGAAAAGGAGGGAACCAATAGAACCGCGGCGGATGGTCTGGATCCCACCAGGGGAGTTCTTGATGGGGTCACCAAGTGACGGAAGTGATTCTGAATCTTCGGATGCGGAGTATCCAAAGCACAAAGTAGTGATAGCCAAGGGGTTTTGTATGTCGGCTCACGAGGTGACATTCGACGAGTTTGATCAGTATGTCAACGATAGTGAAGATATAGATCTGCCATCAGATATGGGGAGGGGGCGAGGCCAGCATCCAGTTACAAATGTTACATGGAAGCAAGCATTAGGATACTCAGTTTGGCTATCAAAAAAGACGGGTAAGAAATACGCACTACCATCAGAGGCGCAATGGGAATATGCGGCGCGAGCGGGAACAATGACGCCACGCCCATGGGATAACGACTCGAAGAGCCCCTGTAACTACGAAAACTTGTTCGATAGCGAGAGCTTCCCAGTGATACATAAAGCTTGGGCGCCTGATTGGCGACCCTTTACATGTGAAGACAAGCACGTTTATGCAGCTCCGGTTGGATCGTACGAGAAGAATCCATGGGGGTTGCATGATATGCTTGGCAATGTGGTCGAGTGGGTAGCAGATTGCTACCACAAGAACTATTCCACTTCTCCACCAACAGATGGATCTGCATGGCTTGAAGACGGTGGAGGCGTGTGTCAAATGCGCGTGGTTAAGGGCGGAAGTTGGTATCATCCGATGAATCAAACTCGACCGGCCTACCGAGGAGATCGGCGAGATGTAACGGGAGTATTTGATCCTCTCGGCTTTCGGCTGATCAAAGAGGTGGAATCGGCCGATGATTGTTGAAGCTGATAGGGTGGTATCTGTCTAGCGTGGAGGTCTAAATTATGCTTTGTCGAAGACGGCTTCTTTTACACATATGACATGGACAAATATAAAGAACAGCTACTACCCGCCTTTAAAATTGCCTTAACAGAAAATGATGTAATAGAAGTAAAAAAAATAGTCGATGAAATGATAAAACAATTCCTAAACTCAATCAATAAACAAACAAAAAGCCTTACAGAAAAATTTATCTTAAGCTCTGCGCAAATCCCATTCTATATTTCAGAAGAAGGGCATCTGACAATAGGAATCAGGAATAAAGAAATTTTTTAAGAACAAACTTTTTAAGTATAGCCTTTTTCTTTTTCCCATTTCCTTGCAGCGTCCTTCGGTTGTTTTTCTGCCGACTTGTTTGATGTGTCCTTTTGGCCATTTTTGTTGGTGTTCTTGTTCTCGGCGTTCTAAATCTTTGGTTATTCCGCCATGAACGATTTTGTTTCCAATTTTGTATTGGTACTTGTAATGGTTTCTTGGTTTTGGCATTAGATTATTCTCCTATGTTTTGGATTTGGCAGAAAATGAGAAAGTGGGGACAGTGTCCCCACAATTCAAAATCAACCGGAACAAACTCATTCAACGGTTATCATACAGCCATCCCGAGCTGATTGTTGATCTCGATGATGATCTTAAACGCATATTCTACGAAATCGAATGCATCCGGGGCAACTGGTCGGTGCGCGAGCTCAAACGCCAGATCAACAGCCTCTACTTTGAACGTTCCGGGTTGTCCAAAGACAAGGCAAAACTGGCGGCGCTAGCTCGCGAAGGTGCTGAAACTGCAGAACCAAAACTGGTGATACGCAATCTCTACGTCTTTGAGTTTCTCGAATTGAAGCCGCAGGAAGTCATGAGTGAGTCGCACCTGGAGGATCAACTCCTGGACAAATTGCAAGAATTTCTGCTGGAACTAGGCCATGGGTTCTGCTTTGAATCCCACCAGAAACGAATTTTGATTGGAAATATCCACAACTTCGTAGATCTTGTTTTCTATCACCGAATTCTCAAATGCCACGTTCTAGTGGAGCTAAAACTCGAACAATTTAGTCATAAAAGCATCGGCCAGCTTAACACCTATGTGAGTTGGTACCGGAAAAATATAATGTCGGAGGGAGACAACCTGCCCATCGGAATCCTGCTGTGCACCCAACGAGACCGCACACTGGTGGAGTATGCGCTAGCCGGCATGGACAATGGCCTTTTCGTTTCCAAATATCAGCTTAAACTGCCAAAGAGGGAGGAAATGAAGCGGTTCATCGAGGAACAGATGCGGGAAACAGAATCATGATGCCGTATCCGATTGGATAAAAAATCAAGCTACTCTGTGAGCCCAGTGACTCTGTGGTAATTAATTCTGTCCATCTGTGTAATTCAGTGTAAATCTGCGTCCCTATTTAATTAAATGATAGACTGCCCCTTTTGTTACTATAACATCAAAGACCGTATCATCGGCGAGCAAAACTCGGTCGTGGCGAAACCGGCCAGATGATCTGTCACGCGCATGTACATCTAATACTCCGGCGAAACGTTGATACGTCAAATCCCCGCGGTGGGGTGAGAGGTGTGATTCCCGAAAAAATGTCATATTGAGAAAGAATAAAATCAGTTTCCGGACGAAAAAAATTATCCTGAAATAGCATCGGAAAAAGAAGATTGGTATGAGAAGTTATGGGAACTTGGCTAAGACAATTGATTGAAATAATTACCTAAACCCCTACGATAGCAATAGTTAGTTGGTTTAGTCAACAACGTCCCCAAGGTCTCCTCGAGGTTCTTGGGATTATTTATCTTTTCAAAATCGTATTTTGAATGTATTTTTTACTCGCTGTTTAAAATATGGGTATGGAAGATCTTTTATGTATTCAAGGTATTCGGTAAGAGATTTAATATCTGATTTATTGATAAATTTTGTTTTGTACATTATTTTTATCAAATCAAGCAAACCCCAGGTTTCTATGGCAAAAGGTTTTGCAAGTTCGATCATATCAGAATCATCAGTCACTATTGGTACATCAAGGACAGAGCCACAGGCCAGCGCTCTGACGTCCACCCTGAATGTTCCCGAGGCTTCAGATATATTCTGTTGCCAAAGATAAGAATAGGTGATTTTGATATCTTCTTTTTCACTTGCAAGAATACGAAGTTGATGCTTTCGATTTTTTACATACTCAGGCTGATTGACCCAGCCAAACTTGCTTTTTAGCCTGGGGCTTTTGTTAAACTCTTTTTGGAATTCTGGGATTAAGTAAAGAGTGTAGTTTTTACTCCCAAAGCTTCTGTAGAGAAGAGGATGGAAGCTGTCGGCAAGTCTGAGATAGACATTGCTATCAAGTAGAATTCTAAATTTCGACATTTATTTAACCAGTTCCGCATGAATCTCCTTGGCATCCAGAATTGAGGTGTCTAGGATTGATTGAATAAACCCGGCTGATTTATCATTTTCTGACAGACAAATTTTCAACATTTCGAAAAATTTACTATTGAAAACGGTTTCCGTCATTTCAATGTAATTGCTGACATTTATTGATTTTTTCTTAAACAATGTTTCGCTAACATTTAGGTATTTTTTGTTTAAACTGGCAGCCGTAGCGAAAATATCTGGCTCTAATAAAATCTCGGCATAATCATATTCAATTGCAAAATTATTTATGGCTTTATATACAGTTATGGGAGAAATTGTTAATTTCTGCGATATCTCTACGATTTTGTTTAGGCGTCCCTTTTTGCTTCTGAGACGCATCAAAACTTTATATGCACTTTCTGCCTGTTCCTCAGAAAATAAAAGTGATTGGGCAAAAGTATCTGCAAAATCCTCTGCAGTTTCACCCTTCAAAGAAGGCGACAAGACATGACCTAATTCGTGTGCCATCCAAAATTTAAAGTCGTGGATATTTGTATCAAGATTAAGATAGATCCAAGTTGTGTTAGATGAGGGCAAAAGTATATGCAGTGCGTTTTCATGATTATCCTTGTTGCCATGGAAAACAGGAATTAGAATCACTTCGAATTCATTGACTTTTCCTATTAACTGTTCAAATTTAATTGGACTTCCATTTCTGATACCAATCTCCTCCCGAACACGTTTTGCCGCTTTTTGAATATATTGGTATTCAAGAGTTGGATTTATCAATGCAGGAGGCTGAAACATTCTGTCATTAGAAATGTAGGGAACAAGCAGCTCAAGCAATTGCCCCATTTCTTTCGCTTGATTAAGATGCACATCCTTAGTCTTTCGTGCCCCCTTCTTTCTGAATGCGATTACGGGTTCTTGTAATGTTGCAGATTTTGAAACTAGCTCTTGAAAAGACAATCCAAAAATCAACCCAAGCTTTAAAAGTTTGTCAGGTCTGGGAAACTTTTGGCCCTTAAACCAGGCGCTGACTATAGCTCTGGACACACCTAACTCTTTAGAAAGTGCAGCCTGATTTAAACCATGCCTTTCCATTGCAGAATTTATTTGTTTCATGTTTAGTTGTTTTTCCATAATTTCATCTTTAATACGGATGTAAACTTTTGTCAACTTTATTCTTGTTTATTTTCTAAATTCGAGATATAAAAAAATGGTCCGCAAGTTTACACCATAATCATCCCTTCAGTTTTGGGAGTTTGCCATGGAAATTTTGATCCGGCAATATTGTATCAATTGCGTTTGGCATTTCACGGATAAACGCTAGCGAATAGTGTAACGCCAATGTTCGCAAAATAATTGTCTTCGCATTTTACATGTCTTAGAATATCGATAGGTTTCTTCTGTTACAAAATGACCCCCAAATGCAAAAAACCGGCACGGT
>Ga0209454_1000373_pt1 | contig 23689 bp, 13 predicted proteins | sample WorMetHERISLAND1_2_FD_187400 | JGI IMG/M metagenome (GOLD analysis project Ga0209454, IMG submission 187400) | Marine gutless worms symbiont microbial communities from Max Planck institute for Marine Microbiology, Germany - Olavius geniculatus... | ecosystem: Host-associated > Annelida >... | reverse complement strand
GTGGTTACTACTTGGATGGGTGACAGATAAAGCAGTTAAACATTTAAACCGTTTTCACGGTTTTCGGCTGTAGTCGTGCATCATAAAGCAAACGATGATGCAAAAAGTTGCAATTTTGCGACGAACACTTCAAATTTCCGATGAAGAAAATTGCAAAAAAATTAATTTTGCCCCTAAATTTTCCACATATTGTTTTTGCCCATTTCTCATCTTGAACAAAGTTTTCGAACAAAAAAATGCCAAAAATTAAGAGGGGAAAAGCACTTCCCCTCCTCCCCTTCACTGCCCCTTTGCCACGAGGCCTCTGGTTGTGCGTACCTTGATGAGCTGGAAGTAAGCGGCCGGCTGGACGGCAAAGTCGACGCTGAGTGTACAGCTGACAAACGACGGACAGATCTCATCTCTGTCCAGACTACTGACCGCTCGCAGGAGCCCCGTCGCTTCATCGACCTCAACGTGACGCCGAGAATCAACGGGGGAGAGCTGAGTCGTCAGCATGACGAAGCGCAGCTGAGCGGTGACTGCAGGTGTGCTGGCGGCAATTAAGTAAGTCGATCGACTCGGTGAAGCGTGACGTCACTGGGCAGGTGGTTCTCTGTCTGCAGGAGTGCTGGCATAGCGCTGCGACAGACCGGAGTCCGTCTTGATGTCCGCCAGCACTGTGCCCAGCCGACAGTCCTCTTCGACCCGGTAGACCAGCTGTATCACTGAATTGGACTGGACTCCATAACATAGCATCAGACTCACGGCAGCGGCATTCCACAGCCACCACGTAGCCACTCCAGCGCCGGCCATGTTCATCATTGTTCCTGCATCGGACAACAAACAATGTCCTGAGTCACTTAAGCGTGCGGGTTTCAAACTACCAAAGCAACGCACGCATGGTACCATACACAAAGCAACGCAACGATCGTTGCAGCTGACGCAACGACTGCGCACTTTTATCTTTGCGTGCGTTTTTCAGCGTGATTCAACGCCAAGCTGACTGCGTGAAAAGTGCCGTAACAGCCTCGGAAGAAGAAAGTGCGGAAACTTATAGCCTATATAAATCATAGATGTAAAAAAACGTCTTAAACGTTTTTAATCTTACTACTTTTTACGTTTTTCAACGTTTTTATTTCTCAACGTTTTTAATTAAAAACGTTTACTAAAATTTTAAAAAATTCCACCGAAAACGTTAGAAACACTTTTAAAGTCGATGAAACGAACTAATAAGCTATGGTGGTAGTTTACTTAGGCCTACTAAGTCTATAACACTTGGTCTTACGGCCAGACGGTTGAATTGAAATTGAATAAAAATTCTCTCACTTTCTCTAGTTCTAGTTACACTGCAATTATATCATTACGTAGGTTTTAGGCAAGAAGTTAAACAAATTAAGGCTAACGTTTTTATCAATGCTTTTCAACGTTTTTTTTTAATTTTTGCCACGTTTGTTAACGTTTCATTTTTTTTCTATGAAACGTTTTTTACATCTATGATATAAATCTTTTATCTTTTATGCAAATATACAACACTTTTAAAATTGTAAGACTGATTTGCTTGCACTACATTGTAAATTAAAATCCAGTCATCTAATACAATACTTTCTCGGAGAAAGTATTCTTTTCTTATTGTGGTATTAAATATGCCCTTGAATAATTCCGTTTTGGGTCCCCCGGCCCTGTATTGGACACAGCAAAGTAATTTCTATAGTTAGTATATTCAAGAACAAAAGGGTGGTCCAGAAAAAAATTTAGTAGACAAATGCACACCAGCTGGTTTTTTTCCTTTAATGTTGGAAAACTTGTGTGTAAAATTTCAGATTTTTAAAACATTATTTGGGGGTTGCTCAATCAGTTTGAATTTTCTATGCAACAAAGCGCACTATCGCAGTTACACATCTGGTATGTTATTCATATGGCACAACATCAGAATGATCAAAAATGTCATAAAACATACGCGTTTTAACCCCAGAAAGTGTTACAGTTGGCACTAAAGAAATTGTGCCATCTCGCTGTAAGCCCGTAACAGTAGCCTATACTCAAATGTTCCACCTGTCTGCATTAGAGCTACTTATAGTTTACACAGCCAAAAGGTATCTAGCAAGTAGGCCTAGTATAAGTTGCTATGTTCTCTTAGATGTGTCTGAAATGCAATAATTGCATTTATTGTTAGTTTATGCACCTCCGATTCTCGTCTTGTGATGGATTGGTTGAAAGTCATCGTCAGAGCAACAGAACATATGGTCCTCTGATTCTCCAAAAATATTGTAGCTTCACTGATTTTAAACAGGATTACCCATTCTTGTGTGCAATGTCAAACAGCTTTTTTGCCTTCTCTTCAAATTCCTTCTGTTGAGCATTTTGTGTACAGCATCACTCTGTCTGCCGTAATTCTTCTTAAAGTTTACTCTTTGGTTTACCTTTGGTTTTGCAACTCTGTACGAATGACAAGTAGTTGGAATTGTGGCTTTGTTACAGATTCCCAATACTTGGTCAGCTGTAGAGTTAACACTTCTGATACTGTTTTCTTACAAATGTAATGATAATAGAAAAGTTTGTGCAACATTTTCACTTCAGTGAGCCTGGGCATTAATTATTTTAATGCATGCGTTAATGCGTTAATATTGCTGATATGGTAGGTGGACTACGTCGAGAGGGTGACGGTGAGGACGACCGACGAACTCGTGTCTGTGTCGCAGGACCATGACAGTAGTGATGGAATGGCAATAAAACATTATTTTTAATTACTTGAACATTATTCAGTCGTCAAATATCTACAGTTTAATGGAAAATTGCAACTCCTGCTTTGCAGAATTTAGTAAATTTACGTACATGCGTTAATTATTTTAACGTACGCGTTAATTTGACAGCTCTATTTTCCAGCTGTTGCTAGAATGCTACCAGGAAGTTCGTTTGGCTGTGCCTAACTAATCAGCCAGATAGCTGTTTTATTACAAGTAATGTATTAGGCAAAATTTGATTTTTCATTTTCAGCCACCTCAAAATTTAAAAACTGCACTATGTAACAAAATTCATGCAGACTGCACAAAATGGCTTAAACGGTAAACCAGCATAGAATATATATAATTACAATTGTTTATAAATAATTAATAACAAAAAAACCAGCTTACATAGCATTATGTATATAAAAAAGTAAATTAGGCATATAAAAAGTACAAGTTGACAAAATTAATTTACTTGATATATATGGCGCATATACATGTCAAAAACAATATTCCAGGCCATCGACTCGTAACTTTCAGGTTATAGGCTATGGTTCGATTCTCACTGCTGGCCATTTGCAAGCAACCTTGAGCAAGTTGCTGACCTACTAATGTGCTCAGGTTTTTGCCTAATGCATTACTTGTAATAAGCAACCTCCAAAGGTCATCTGATTGGAATAATTTTTAGCACAGTGACATTTCATTACAAAACGAAAACAATGGAATTGTGTGCATTTCCATCTGCAAAAATTTTTTTTCACCATACATTTATGGAACACCCTTAGGCCATTCAGAATTTTAAACACTTCAACTAAATCACCTCGTTTTGGACGCTGCATCAGCCGCGTTTGTTGCGCGTACTTTTCTTCTTACGTTCGCTGCGTACAACAATCAACTGAACGCTGTCAAGTCAGCGAACGGCTGTGATGCGTAATTATACTCGTAGCCTATAGAGTAGACCTATAGATTGACTGGACTGTACGACAACATTACAAAGGGTTGGGTGCAGCCTGCAGTCCAGACCGTGTGGCCAGTGTCCACTCTACCGCAGCCTGTAGCAGCAGCAGTCGGGTATCCGCATCATCACCTCGTGACGTCATTCGTGACGTAGTGAGTTGATCCTCATCAATATTTAAGTCGATCGCTCGCGCGGAGGCTCAGTCATCATAACTGCACGACGTGCTCTCTCGGAAAACAATTCACCGCAGAGCTCTACAGCGCTCCTCGCGCAGCTGCAGTTGCCATTTTCATCGGCGACGACGCTCTCTATTCAAGTGTTGTTTACGCGCGCCGCCTAATGGTCTAATGTGCAATAAATCTGTATAGCCTGTTTGCACGATCAACATTTTCTCGATCCTGACTTCCGGCATCACGTCCAATCTGCATCAATTACAGCACTTCATACAGCGACCGGCGTCGTCGGTTAAAAAGTAACTCGAGTTAATGCTCACAAGACGCGCGACAGCCTATGGCAATTCCTAGCTATTCGCAGGTTGTCTTTAATCTATCTTCGCCCGTGACCAGTTTTGTCGCAATTTAGGGACTCGCGAAGTGTGCACCGCAGCCGAAAATTGCAAGAAATCACTACAATCCCTTACTTTCGGGGAGGGAGGTTGAAAGTCTTTTAAGGTCATCACTGTTGGTTGCACTCAAAAGCCGGTCAGCAGTTCTTGTTACCGTATGCAGCAAGTCTATCTGCAACCGTTTTCACGCTAGATGAACCAACAGCGGTAAAAATAACTTTTAAGGGGTACACCTTTTTGATGCCCGCGTGCGTAGGGCAAAATTCGCTTTTTGGCAGCTGATTAGCATGAGCTAATGACACCGTACCGCAGAGCACTATGCGGCCATCCATTGCCCACGTCAGCAAACAACTAAACAGGCGGTTTGCAACAAGCAGACATACCACTGCCCCAATCAACCACCCCGTAGCCCGTAAGCTACTACTCATTTCCCATCCCACGGAGGGTAGGAGACTGAGTTGGCCTGAGCACATTAGTAGGTCAGCAACTTGCTCAAGGTTGCTTGCAAATGGCCAGCAGTGAGAATCGAACCATAGCCTATAACCTGAAAGTTACGAGTCGACACCCACAACTAGACCACTTGTACCTACAAAGGCACATAGGTGCGATTGTGAACAACTTGCCCAGAGTACGCCTAAATTGTTATTTAGTAGTGCTCTGTCTGGGAATTGAAACCTGGACCTTTCGGTTTCGTATCTAACCCCCATTAGGACATTAAAATATGAAAATTTTTCTGGAGACCGAGCGGACAGTGCCCCTTCCCCACCTTCTTTCCCTTGTGGGGAGAGGGAGATGACATCTTCTCTCCACACCACTCCCTACGGCGCCTTCGGCGCTCGAAGTGCCCCCTTCAATTACCATTCCCAGAGCCGTATATTAGAACCACTTACATAATGTCTATGTCGATGCGAGCGATCAATGAGAGGACATGTAGTGGACAGTGGTGGCACTGCATCAAATTTCCCAGTGGACTGGCAGCTATCCGATGATGATATGCCATTGATTCATCGTCTGACAACAGACACCTACCTACGCCACTAGGCCCCTATAATAGCCTAGCCGCTAATCATTGCCATCCAGGTCAGCTATTAATTTCCTATATGCTCAACGTGCGACGCTTATGTTGTATTATAACAGTTTTTAAGCGCGAAAACAGGTACTGCTGCAGCGCGTCTTGGCCATCGCAATTCTGTCCGTCTGTCTCTCTGTCTGTCCGTCCGTCCATCCATCACACGGGTGGATCAGTCAAAAACGGTGCAAGCTAAGATCACCAAATCTTTCCCGGCTGCCTGGTAGACTCTAGTTTCAGGATCCGTAAAACTTTTCCTTAAATTTTTTGGCGATTTCAGGCTGCGAGACACATTTCAAGAGCGAATTGCGCCGAAACCAACATGTATAGTTGCATGATTTGGATAGGAGTTCCACCCCTGAATCTTTCCTTTCCCTAGGAATCAGGGACCATAGATCTGACACAATGACATATTAGTGAACTTCACAGTACCACAGTAAGCCCCTATACATACCAAACGGCATCTAAATCTGTTGAACGGTTTTTGTAAGCAGGGTGCATGAATGCGACAGACGACAGGCAGACAGACAGAAATGTATAGCAGTAGACGGAATTGCTTGCGCTACGCCCGCGGCTAAAACGAGCGACGTTATAGTACATAGTTAATTATCTTTGATTTCTGCGAAAAGAAAGAAAAAAAAACCCAGTCGGTAACGAAGAAAAAGCGGCGTTCATAGAACGGATCGAACGTCAGCTTCATGCTTTCGTTTCATTATAATGCTAACGGGAATTTGTTTAACTAAAACTGTACTCAATTAAGCCTAAGTTGAAGCAGAAGCTTTAATTATACTAAGGTAAAAAAGTCTATCGTTATTTTTTAACCTAGGATACTTACTGCCAGACTGTCAGTGCGACCGACAACGCAAACCTCGCTCGATCTGCCCTTTTGCTTTGTGTCATGTTGCGTTTTTGTGTGGTTCGGCGTTCTTTCTTTTTGTCTTCCTTTTTACGATCTTTTAGCTTTCCCGTTTCTTCGCAGAGCCCTATGTCATCGGATTGCTAACTTGCTGTAGCATGTCTGTCACGGTCGGTCACCGTGAAACGTGAATGATGTATTGGCGTTTCTTGCTTATTTTCTCACCAGTAATTTAAATAATCTTCGGAGATAGTCGTTTAGTATTATCTATTCTTCGTTAGTAGGCGTAGTACTTTTTTTTAGATTAAAGTTGTTTTTTTACAGATTAACAGATCAATGAGCGTTATGACGTCGGTAATTTCATACTTGCAGGACGCGGAAACTGTAGCTAAGTTTCAGCGATTGTGTGGCATCGGTGTGCGAAATGGTGCGTCCGTGGACGACGGGCGGCGTGTACCTTGCAATAGTTCCGTGAGTGAGGACATAAAAAATGGCTACGATCCACGCCTGAAACATCGTGCTGCGACAACGGACAGCGTAGAAAATGTTACAGCCACGCCCAGTACCACTGCCTGCCACTCTCCAGACTACCAAGTTACGAATCGATTTCTTTACTACCTTTTCCACTTCGGCGCCAACCTGGGAAACGAGATATTCTACATGACGTTTTTCCCGTTCTGGTTCTGGAACATTGACGGGTGCGTCGGGCGACAGCTGTGCACGTTCTGGTGCATCTTCATGTATCTGGGACAAGCTACGAAGGACATCGTGAAGCTGCCGCGCCCGGCGTCGCCGCCCGTCGTACAGTTGGAGAAACGATATGCTCTTGAGTACGGCATGCCGTCCACGCACGCTATGGTCGGTGCAGGCATTCCGTTTGCAATCTTTTTCCTCACCAAGGAAAGATACATAGTAAGTGTTGGTGCCACTTTGATGGCATTCTGTTTGTGGGGACAGTTTACTAATCTAAAGGGGCACTAGTCGGAACAGTGTGAGGGTTAAGGGCTAGGTTATCGATATGGTTAGGAATAGAGAGAATTGCATTTTTGGCCATGGCAGAGCTTGGCTATGGTAGTGCTTGGATATGGCAGCATCTGGCTGTGGCAGAACGGAACCTAAGCATTTCAGACTAGTAGAACTGTACCAGTCACATTATTTGTGTACCATTTTTATTTAAGGTAGTTTGGTTTGTGCTACATAAAGAGGATGCTGATTGTATTAAGCAGTGTATGACATTGAAGATTGAGGGAACTGGACAACAGAAAGGCCTGGTGACAATGTGCTATGTTTTGGCAGAAATATCGTAGTTGGAGCTGTTGCTTCTGGCACTCTAAACATTCATAGCAAACTTTTAAACCGTGATTCATTTTTGCCAAAAACCTGCAGTTGATAGCCATAACAACACTGCAGTTGTTTGTTGTCATTGTAGTACACGTATGAATTGGCGTTGGTCGGAGCAGTTGCGTGGTGCCTTCTGGTGAGCTTCAGTCGTATCTACCTCGGCATGCATTCTGTCCTGGTCAGTCACTTATGTTGCTATCTTGCATTGTTAGCAGTTTGCTCACTGATTGTGCTTTTTTTGTTTCTTATGGTAGTTAGATTTGGCAGCTTCTTGCTGACGTTGTGGCTGTATTAATTTCCTTGCTTACAGGTTTAAAAATGATAAAAGTGTGTATGGCTCTTTGTGGGAAACCTGTTGCAGAGCTACAGAGCTACAGAGCATCACCAGCCTTGTGGGATCATGTAGTGTTAAAACTGCCACCCGACACAAGTGAACACCAAACAGACTGGTAGTTTGATTTACTACCCCTAAGGAATAGAAGGCTAAGTTGACCTTTGTGTACCACTCTGCAGTCCAAGTAGTAGCCACTTGATATCAACTCAACAAGGAGTCGAACACACGACCTTTTGTTTTTAATCCAATGTGCTAACCATTATGCTACCAAGCCAGTCACATGCCTATGTGAGTGCTAGTACATGTAGGTAGACAGTAGATGGAAATGGCAGCTGAACAGTGTTAAAACTACTTAATTACTAAATAATAAACTTGTGATGTCTGTGTGTGTGTAATGATAACACAGGATGTGGTTGTCGGTCTGCTGTACGTTGCTGCACTGATGGCTGTGTTCCTACCTTACCTTGGAGTCATTGACCAGTTCCTACTGTTCAGTCCCTATGCGCCGATAGTATGCACTGTGGTGCCGCTGCTACTGTGTGTCATCTACCCGGCACAGAGCCAATGGAGCTCTGCTCGCAGCGACACAGTGCTGATTGTTTCTGCTGGGAGTGGAGTGGCTCTGGGACACTGGATGTCGTTCCAGTATGGATTCATGCACCAGGCAAGCTTGCCACCTCCTTATGCTATCATTCCACCAACGTGGTCGTGGGCGGGTCTCGTCGTCTTACGTATGGTGACCGGTGTTGCGGTTCTACTGTTCCTACGTCAGACCGTTGCAGTGGTTGTGCACCGTGTCGCTTGCTACATGGCCGGGGTTGATCACCGAGATCGCGTGGCAGCCAGACAACACTTTGCTGTCGAACTGCCGTACAAGTTCATCACATACGCAACCATCTCTGTCGGAATGGTGTATGCTGCACCGGCCATGTTCCGTGCCCTGGGCATCGAACGTGTGACTTTCTTCACGGAAATTTAATGGCACAGGATTTATATGAATTCATAAAGTGCAGTGATGGTAAAGTAGTTTCCAAAGCAATTTAAAGTCACACTCAGTTGTGCATGCTTAGTACCAGTACATTTTGCTTTTGTTTCGAGTTATTTTAGGTTAGGCTGGTGCCCAGCAAAGAAAATGTTAAGTATTGCAATACTGTTATTATGTTGAATGTGACTGATTCTTGTTACAAATGTGACCGAATTTTGTTGCAAATGATTTGAACTTTGAAGCTTGTATTTTATGCTTGTCATTGATAAAGTGACAAGCGGCTGTAATTTTGTGCTGGTCGCTGTCTGAGAGTTGTAATATATGAATAACCCGCTGACTAGTGTACTAGGGATAGGGGCAGGGCCAAAAAGTTTTCAGCCTCAGTATGTTAGACTATAAAAAGGTCTATTGTCATTGTATCACTAAAATGCTTTTTCCTTGCATACGCATGTTAGTGTCTTGCACATGTGACATTATTTTAATTTCCCAAGTATTACAACAAAACGATTTGGAGCACAAATGCGAACAACTTAACATCTGTCTTAGAGGGGAACCCCTGACAAATATGTTTATGAATTTCTCACATGCTGCTGTGAATATACAATAGCCTAATTGTTGCATAGAAGAGTATTTTAGCGATCTACAATGTCATGTCAGTAATTTAATAGTTTCAGTATAAAATTTCATGAAAATTTTAACTGTTAATGATATGTTGTGCTGCTACTGATGTGCCGTAGTGACTATTATTTTTAAAAATCTGAAATCTCATCTTGGTGGTGTCTGCTATCTGCCACAATGAATGACTAGAGACTTTCGTTGATGCTGTGAATCATTTCTGTTTAGCACTTTGTGATATCATGAATTAGGAGTCAGTAAAGAATGTATGGTGGCTTGCTGATGTAACGGTGGAATGCCAGACCTATGATCCAATGGTTCGAGGGTTTGATTGCTGGTCGGGACACTATCAGGTGGTTACTACTTGGATGGGTGACTGTCTGTGGACAGGTGAACCATCCAGGTATATAACCCATACCAAGGTCAACTCAGCCTTCCATCCTTCTGGGGTAAATAAATCGAGTACCGGCATGTTTGGCTTGGGTTAAGGTGGGGTGCATTCACCTACAGGTGGCAGGTAACACTGTGTGATCCCATATGGCAGGTGACGCTCCATAGCTCTGTGATGGGTTTCTTATCAGGAGCTATGCACCACCTTTACCTTCTTTACCTTTGATTATAGGCCAGTAGATTGTGAAAAGAATTTTTTTGGGTTCATTACACTGAGGCCCAGAACTTCAACTGCCGCTTGTATTGCATGTGTACGTAATACAGTGTACTAAAAATTGCAAGTTAATCCAAATAATGTTATTAATATGGCTGCGAATACAGTGCATAAATCAATGATTTCAACAAAATTTTAGTTGTTAGTTCTTTATTTTCTGAAGTTACAACGTGAAGAATGCATTAAAGTGAATTCATGATTTCGATTCAGATTTTACCTCTTACATTTGTATACAAAATTTAATAGCATGCACAGAATGTTCATCAAACTGGCAGAATCAAGAGATGCAGCACTTTGCATATGACTAGAAGCTGACTTAATCTTCTTGACTAGACTTTCAACTTGAAGTCATGACTTATGTGTATTGTGTAGGGCCCACAGTTTTTTGCAGTAAATTGTGCCGAATTCCGCGGGCCAGTTTGCAAAGTTCCACGGCTTACCGCTGCAAAATCGTCCAAGTTCTGCGGCTCACCACAGCCTTCCATTTGTTAGTAAACTGAGCTCTGTCCTGTTCAAAAACATTAGTTTCTGAAGGGGCGGCTGGCACAGTGACATTGGGCGACTTTACTTTTTGACTTAGACTTTCACTGAGACTTTCGCTGAGCCTAAACTTCGGTCTAAGTACCTACTTAAGTCAAAAATTGAAGTGATTTTGCTGAGACTTTCGCTGAGCCTGCGAAAGTCTCAGCGATTCGCTGAGTCCAAAAGTACCTACTTAGACCAAAGTTGAGCTGAACTAATTTGGCCAAAGTCGGTTCGATTTGCATGGAAGAGATAGCTTTAGCCCTTAGGACTTAACTTTTGCTGACCCTGAATCCACTTCAACTTTTGCCTTTAGCTGAGCGAAAGCATGGCGACTATTATATACGTACGGATAGTTTAGTAAATTAAAGCAGTCTGGTACCAAAAATCAACGCTGTAATGAATACGCAATGATGTCAGACGTTATGTAATTATGTCGTTCGCGTTCGCTGCGCAATTACATAAGCAAGTCCAAACGTAACTGGTTGATTTATTTCCTGTTAGGTTTACTCATTTTCCGCCATTTTTAATCGTTTTGGTCTAAGTCTACTGACTTAGACCAAAGTTTAGTTGAACTGTGGTCTAAGTACAGACTTTAGCATTCAGCTTTAGCTTTGGCTTACCGGGGTAGTGAAAAGGCTCAGCGAAAGTCTTAAGTCAAAAAGTGAAGTCGCCCATTGTGCTAAGTTATGCTAGCGACTTTCAAAAAAAGTACCTATCTTTTTTTGTTTTAAAAGTGCAGTCTGTCAAGTTGCGTTGCAGTTATTTATGATTATGCCATATTGCGATAGCTATCAGTAGAGCCAACAGCTTTTGGCAGTTCAGTTTGATTTTTTGGTCATAAAAATACATCTTCAACTACAAAAAATTGTGCTAATCGCCAGCAAATTTTCAACTTCTGCCAAATTCTGCAGAAATGTCAGAATTCCATGGCAACGGGAAAATTCCGCGACTTTGTTCGAAATTCCGCGGCCCGCGGAAAACTGTGGGCCCTACTTATGTGTTTAGTGTTTTTGCCTTACCATACAGTATTGTATGTGTGAGTGTGTTTAATGTGTCATTTTCTAGTCCAGTGAAGCTCCAGAGGCGCATAATGCAAATGCAACACTTGCTGTATTGATTGCTTGTCTGCATAATATCTGTCGGAGCTCAAAGCTATGAAGACAGAAAAGTTTTTGGTCCTTCTGGTTGCTTCTTAACGTCATACTAACAACGTCTCATTGCACTGACTACTATTACGTGACTTCACTGTTTAGGCTTATTGTTACGTGTTCTTGTAGTCTTAGGACTTAACGCCATGCTAAAGTTAATTTGTCCTTCATCATCATCATCATCACCATACTAAGCTGGACAAAGATCTACACTCTGTGACCACTGATTTTGACAATTTACTAAAAATTTCGAGAATTTTAGTGATTCGTTGTTATACCCACTGTAATTTAGAAAAATGGGATGTTCATCATTCTGCAAAAATTGACAATTTTGTAGCCATTATTCAGCAGTTCACATTTTCACTTGCTGTAGTCAGTTTTAGTCCAAAAGAAATGCTGCTATTTATTGGCATGGGGCAGGCAGTGGTGATACCAATTTCGTCCAAATGCAATGAAGTTCGTATGGCAGAAAAAAGTGCGATAATGTTGTTCTCACTTGCTACACTTTCTGGATCTGGTTCTAGCAAAGTCAGCTCCCACTCAGATCTTATCGGTAGTGTAGCCAAGATAGCCAGAATCATAAATGCCCATATACTTCGACCGAGAATCGGCAAAAATTGAAAAAAATGTTGTTTATTTGCTAAGCTGTCAGTCCACCCAAAGTGTTCCGTTAGGTTATAGAAATGTGCTAAATTTATTTTTGGCTCAGTCTGCACCGTGAACTCAACCACCAGTTGCTCCGCCCACAGATCTTTTGGTTGGCTGGACTGGAGTGGGGGATACCAGTACCACATTTCTCAGATCCCACCCACGCGTTTCATTATCGGCGTCTGTAGTACATCTTTCTATTTGCCTTTGGATAATTTTTTGTCAGTTCTCGCTTATTGAAATTTCACATTTTAGAGCTGCAGGCGAACTACAAGTTGCTGTGGCCTACATTTCCAGTTAGTTGACTTAAAAGCACGGTTGGAGTCTGATATTATATTTGTTGACTACCGAATAAAGACTGAAGTTAGATTGTGTACTATAACCATGTTGTTGCATGTGATTATTGTTAGTAGTTCTATTGTTGTTGTTATGATTATCAAACTGTATTACTTTGCTTGCTTGTACAGGGTGGGCCAAAAAAGTAAGTTATTGTACTTTTTCCATATTTTTGCCAAATATTGACAAATTTTCACAATTTTTTCACCAGTAAACTTTGGCAGAAATTTACTACTCAGTGACATACACGCCACACCTTTATGTTGCTGCACTCTTTTGTGAAATATAACTATCCAAAACATACAATATCTACGGATGGTAATAAGGTCGAGTAGTAAATTTTTAAAGTATTAAGGTAAAGTTTTATAATGAGTGTCGAAAAGTTTTTGGTGTAGCTATGGAGTAAGTTTTCATGTTTCAAAAAATACTGCACAGCTTGTAGGGCTGCACAACTGAAATACATTGCTCTGTATGCTCATGCAGTTAACTGAGCAAAATTGCAGCCATCAACCAGCATTACTTTACATTGAAAATTGGTGCGCAGTGAAATCATTAAAATTATTCGGAAAAATATTTAATATGTCCTCCAATGTTTTTGACACTTACTATAACTCTTATTTTAACATTTAAGTTAAATACTTACAAAATTTACCGTTAGACCTTCTATTCATCTGCAGATATTGCATGTTTTGGATATTTATATTTTACAAAGTAGTGTAGTGACATAATAAGTGTGTTGTGCATGCCACTGAGTAGCAAATTTCTTGTAGAGTCCATTGGTGAAAAAATTGTGAAAATTGATCAATATTTAGTGAAGATATGGACAAAGTGCAATAGCTTACTTTTTTGGCCCACCCCTTACAGGATGGGCCAAAAAAGCACCATTTTTGTGCACCATATAATTTTACCAAATATTAACCGATTTTCAAAATTTTTTCACCGTCAGAATCAGGAAACAATTTGTAATAAAATTATCATTATAGATACCTCCACACCTCAAGTGTGTCACTACACTACCTTGTGAAATGTCAAACCACGCACTTAAAGTGGTGACGCCACTGATCAATGTTGATCAAGTCTGGCATGTGGCCTCCAAACAGCCCGGACTTAAATCCGATCAGTTATGCTGTTTGGGATGTTCTCAACAGATGGTCTGTCAATGTTGATGATTCACGACAGTTAACCAGCTGAAGCAAGTGATCGTCGCTGAGTGGGGCAAACTGTCGCAGGGTTTGGTTAATCGCGCCATTGGTCGTCATTTTGGATGTGTCGTCCAGCAGCAAAGCAGACACATTAAACATTTGATGTAAAATTGTGAGACATGACTTTTTAGACAATAATTGAGACAACAAAGTCGTTGTTTCTGTTGTTATTCTCTTAATATTTATTGTTGCAGAAGTTGTCTTGTTTTCAATTGTTACTCTTAAGACACTGACATTTCACAAGGTAGTGTAGCAACACACTTGAGGTGTGGTGGGATCTGTAGTGATAGTTTTATTACAAATTGTCTGCTGATTCTGACAGTGAAAATTTCGAAAATCGCTTAATACTTGGTAAAATTATAACGTGCAAAAAAATGGTGACATTCTTTTGGCCCATCCGGTATATTGTTACGTTTTGATAGCAAGCTTAGTAATGTTGTATTGTTATTTGTACATATAATCTCGCTGTTGAGGTCAGAAATAGTTTTTTAAGAAAAAAGTATTTGAGAATTTCAGGATATTTTTTGCTGGTTATAACTGTTAAATATTTTGGCAATAGTTAACTGGTTATTAGGCCAATGTTATTTGGCTGTTGTGTTTAGCAGTTTTAGCCATTTAGTCTGCCATAATTTAGTCCATAGGTAGCCAACAAGTAAAGCTGTAGCTAGCCAAAAGCTATTAGTAATGGGTATGAGGTCTAGTCAAGAACACAAGCTGACATTTCTGTAGCAAATACCAAATGCGCAGGCATTATAAGATGGAATAAAAGATATATTCTTCCAATCATAACAACTGCGAACACTATGTTGGTCTAACTGGAACTTTTGTACCTGAGTTTGTTCCCAGGAAAGTTTTCAGGTACAAAAGTTTTATTCATAGGCAATCACGACACAACCTAAACAAAAGGCCCAGCTCTCGCTAGGGAAGGCCGACTGTATGCCAATGTCCAAAAACACCAAATGTTAATGAAGGGTCAGTTCAGTACTTCTATTTGGAGCGAAAAAGAGGGTCGGCTATGGAGGCATGAGAGAGCGCATTGGTAAATGTCTGGTATCTGTTAATAGTAGCCATTTTGCTGATACATTTTGGCCGTAATGTGCTATGCAAATACAATAAAATATGACAGCATGATAACAGCCACAACTATAGACCATCTTGTTTGCAGTTGAACTTTGCAGGCTGTAGCTACTTGATATAACTTATCATGCAAGTGGAACTTGCAACGGCAGGTTCTTGACATCTTGTCGACTTTATGTCGTAGGCTTTATTTAATAGACTACTCTATGTTGATTGCGGAAGTTATTATGGCGACTAGGAATTTCCAACAAGAATAAAATTCCGAAGTTTCGCTGAGGTAATGGCGGATCGTTTGTGGTATTTGTCTGTTCTTCAGTAGATACTGGCTGTTTACATGTTGTACGCTGAATATCAAATATCACAAGTGTTGTAACTCTGAAAAGGTGATCAGACTGCTGACTTTCTGTTTAGAATGTTTGTTCAGTAAAGGGCGATATGATGTGACAGATCGGCACTAGCCAGACTAGATACGGCGGTCATTATCCACTGGATAGACAGGGACGGCATTGATACTAGGCTAGATCGGCATCTGTTTACCATTTTCTGCAGCTTGATAGGCCTGGTGGCCTTGGCTATGGGTAATAAGCGGATGTGCGGATGTGACAACAGGTAAAAGGCAGATAAAATCTGCGGATGCTAAGTGCAGATGCTTCTTCTTCGGCGTATGGTCGAACTTCAACAAGTTGAAGACTCCTGACCAGTAGTGGTTGTACGCATGCTGTCAGTGCTGAATGCGTAAAAACCATGAAGGATGTCAAGGTGCAGAACTAAGTGCTAATTAAAATAGAGATGTGTGGGTAAAAGACGGATGTGCGGATAACAGTTGTCACGTACGTTACCAGTCATGAAAGTTGTTGAGTTTTTCAGTCATTTGCTTTGTAATTAACTGCTTATTGGACTCTTTATAGGTGGCAATCTTTTGAAGTCGGCACTTGTGAATTTTTTTCACAGTTCACTCTGCATACCAGGTAGGCCAAGACAATATCCAAATTCTTGATTGCGAATTCGTCTAGGCATTTACTCAGAAAACAATGGTCTGCTTTGTCACTTGGCGACGACAACGCACAATAGGCCTAGCGCACAAGAAAGTGCGACATTGACGATGCAACGCGTGACAAAATGCTCGGAGACGATATACGATGATGACGTATGATGATGACGCACAGACATACGACAACGCGCATCAATGCACGACGACGACGTAGGCTTACATACTGCAGTGACATCATGCGACAACGAATGACAACGGATGACGACGATGATGACTGCAAAGTGCAGCAGGAAGTTATTATTGTAAACCCAGATTTGCCAACTATCTTATTTTGCTAACTTACGATTTTAACTTGAACGATATGCAAATATTACAAAGTACGGTAATTTCAATAACGTGCCATGGTGTCTGTTACACAGCATGGCGCCCAAACGTCTGGTACCCAAAGGCTTTAAATTAATACACAATTATACATCGCTTATTGGTCCAGAGGTGTGGCAGAGTACGATGGGTAAAAGGTGGATGTTCTTCGCATCGACATCCGTCTTTTACCTGTTGCCACATTCGCACATCCGCCTTTTACCATCATCCGGTGGCCTTTTGGCGATCAGTACATCAGTAACAATATGTGACTGTTCTTGGAGGAAGTTCCAGTGTTTACATAGAATTGTTGGGGTAATAAGGATAATAAGTTATGCTCGACAGATTGGAAATGAAGATGGGTATGATTGATTACCAAATCGGGGCCACAACGTACCTATTACAGTAGCGTAAATGTCTTTATTGCCTTGTCTTCTAAACTTTTTAAAGCTCGGTTAAACTGTTAAAGTTGTCATACAGGCTGATGACAGATTTACATGTATTCAGCATGGACTTTAGTTTGTGCACTTTTTTATGCGGATACATGCTATGACTACTGGACATATTCAGTATTAAGCAGATATGTGGGTCTGTGGATGATGCAACAGATAACACTGCAATTAAGCTGTTATTTATTAGTTTAACCTTCTCCTAACCCTATTTTCAACCCTGTTCCCAACTTCAATCTTAACGCTAATGCTAATCCTAGCCCTAACCATGATGCATTATCCACCTATCCACATTTTACCAAATGTTGTCCGATGAGAAAGTCGACACTTTTAAGCAAAGATAATCAACAGCAAAGATGATGTTGTTTTTACCATTATCTTCTCCATCTGTCCATTTTTGGCATCATTAATTCATCTTTGCTGTTGTTTTTCTCTCATTTTTTCCCATCCATTTTCCCCCATTCAATATCTTCTCCCTTTCTTCTCATGACCATATGCTCCCTGTCTGCATTGTAATTTTGACAGCATGAATTTTAAAAAGGTTTATAATGTTGAACATTGCTATGCCACTGGCATTTGACAGTGTAATGTGTTACGTGTGGCATGTTGCTGTCAGTGTGAAACAGGCAGATGTATTCGCAGTGAAACGCTGAGCAAAGATGAGTTCGCTGCCGGTGGAGGGTTACTGTCTCGATTCGAACGATGATGTTGATATGAAGCCTTTCCCTGCCACCTTACAACATGTAAGCAGATTTGATTTATTGTCATTCTCGCTGTCAGTGACATTAGCATGCTGGGCAACTTCACTTTTTAACTTAGACTTCGCTGAGCCAGTTTGCAGAGCTGAAGTTCGGTCTAAGTACACACTTTAGCCAGAAAGTGAAGTTATTTCCCTCAGCTTTTTGCTCAGTGGAAACTTGGTCTAAGTTCATAGTTTCCTCTCAGCGAAAAGGCTCAGTGAAAATTAAGTCCAGAAGTGAATTTACCCACTGTCAGGTTGTAGTGCCTCCAAGTCATGACTTAACAGTGCTGTAGATTATGATTATTATTGTTATTACTAAATTTTGGCCCTCAGTACTTTGTTTCTGACGGAGCTTATAAATGACTAAGCAGTATATAGATAGGTACGATCTTCAGTCTATGCAGTCAGCAGCTGGCAAACTGTCATGCAACAAAACAGCATTGATGCTTTGCAACAGAGCAGAAATTGTTCGAAATATAGGTAACTGGTCTCATTGGTTTGGTCACTCTGGGGTCTGCGATGGACTAGAGCTGATTCATTGAATCTGAACATGGCCTAGTTGTTAAATGGAGTATTGTTCGTCTGTTTGTGTATGTGCGTCATTCTGTTAATAATTAGATGTTAACATGTGCAGGCTTCAACAGTTGATAGTTCACCTCTTGCTTCCAGATTTCCTCTCCATTCGGAACAATTCTCCTCTGAATGTAAGGCTTATATTATCTCTTAGCTCATTGTGGTTTACAGTTGTTTGTAAATTAACATTTTGTGTCTCATGTTGATCTTTCTTGCTGAAAATATTACTATGCCTGGTTTTTAATACTAGGGGTAAGTTGTAAATTTCAAGTTACTCATGGATTAAGAAGAAATCAACATTTCAGCAACCTTTAATCTTAGGGTTAACTTGGGGTAAAATTGAGACAAGGATAATAGCTACTTACTTCCACAACCGTGACGACGATTTGTTAATCTTTTTCGCTCTATTCATATTTACAACAAATTTTTAGTTACAGCTGGTGTTTTGATTAAGTTGATAATGAAATGTATGCATTTTGTTTAACGTCATTTTTATGAAGATATTTAATATATTTTTTTAGTCTTATTTCTTAACATTATCATTTTTGTTTAGCATTCTAATTGAGGTTGCTATACCTGGTATGTCCGCAAAAATATTTTATGATTTGTAAATGTTGCCTGTAATGTTGCAAATAGCACTGTGAATCATCTGCTAAAAATGACCAAATGATTAATCAATTCGACTTCTCGCCAAATCATGTGGTTGTTAACTTGCTATTGGCTAATCAGATGCTTTTTTACAAAGATTGCTGAGTTAAATTCGAGAATAACCCAAGTTGCTAAATGGCCAAAACTTGCCTGAGATTTACCCTCAATTTAAACTTTTGACTTCAGGTTAACTGATTCAAGATTTACCTCTTGTTTTAAAAACTAGACATAAGATGTTTACTAAGCTTCAGTTTCTTGCAGATGGGTCACCTGCGCTAATGCGAACAGTCTCAAAGGGAAAAACTGCCAAGAAGAAGACGAAGGGTGAAGAAGGTCAGTTGTCAGTGATTCATTGCTTTTGAAACCAAGTGTTATCCTGATGTTGCAATACGTCAAATTGAGTACCGGTAGTATGGAAGTCAGTGAAGACTAGTAAATAATGGTAGCATTAAATGCTCTTTAATAATGTCAGCCACTGTGGTTCCTGGAAGCTGTGGGATAGCCCTGAATAGACCCGATCTGTCTGTTTTTCGAGTGCAATCGTATAGGCCCCTCATAAACAAAGAATAGGTTTTTAGTATTGAATAAAAAGTTGAATAAAAAACAATAATTTAAAATGCGCGTGTCAGCAGACGATGGTCGGTCACAAGCTGATGAGGATGAGATTGACATTGACAAATACGTTACTGAGGAGAGCGCCCACGTCTCAGTCAAGATTCTTCGCAAAGTCATTCCCAAGCTCAGGATTGCATCATACTTCTCAGATGAACAGATGTCTGGCAAGCGAAAGTGTGAGTAATAATGGCCAGTTTCCATTGGACTAACTGGTTGGAAACTTGCCTGACAACTTGACTGACTAACAAAAAACGGTTTTAAGTCAGGTCAGGTCAGAGGATAGGCTACCTCTACAACTAGTTGCCAACTAGTTTCCCGCCCAGTTGCTGAGTTAGCAGTGGCAACCTGCGTTGGAAACTAGTTTCCAACTGGTTTGACTAATGGAAATTGGCTTTGAAGTGGCTTGTTGGAGTAACAGAGGGAGGATGATTGGCTTACAATCGAAAGGTCATGAGTTTGACTCTTGGTCGGGTCGCTATCAAGTGGTTATCACCGGTATGGGTGACTGTCATTTTTTCAAATGCTGGCTAATGAGATGGCAGTGTATGCTGTTGAACAGTTCGGTCTGGGTACCTGGGAGTAGGCCAGGAGTTAACCCCAAGGTCTAATTTAAATGTCTAAAAAATCATGAGCTGTGTTTGGATTGACTGGTCAATGTTGCCCATGCCGGTAACGTGTACCGTATTTGTTACTGATGTATAATTGATGTCAGTTGTTGTTCACTGGTGCAGCAAGGCTCTGAGGGACTCTGGCTCAACAGTAAGTTACAAGCCCTTGGTTTTGAGGCCTGACATGTCTGAGGTTTGGAGAATGAGCGAGCCTCCTTTTTATGATGTTTATGAAAAAAAGTCAAGATGCTCTGGACCCATGATGCTGACAGACATACATTGTACTGCGACAGTACATGCCCATGCAGTAGCATGGTGTGGATAAAGGGCCTGAGGAACGTTGTAAGCTTTCTGGTGGGATCAAGGGCAAAGCTGCAGCAGCCATCAGTAGTTCTGATGCTTTTTGTGTTCTCAGATGACCTCTCTTAGCTGCACTCTGTAATTGTATCATTTCACTTATTTTCTTGGCTTGATTTTATGGTTGGGTTCTCTCAGGAGCTTGGAGCCCCAGCTCACTGAATCACCTGAACCCCTGTTCCTATGTTGCTGTTATTACTGATGTATTGGCAACAGTTTCTGCCATCGATGTGCTGAGTTAGTGTTCTTCATGTTTGGTGATTATTTGCAGTCAAACATCTCTGGGATGAAAGGCCAGCAGATTGGCCAGCACACATACCGTTCAAAGACCCGAACAATGCCAACAAAGACGGCAAGTGTTTCTCTTGGTCTCTAAAATGAAACACAATGTTTGAATGAACGAATGTTCTGTCAAATGCTTCTTCTTCAAAGTAGTTTTCAAAGTACAGTTTATATGGCTTAGTCGACACTTCAGATTTGGAATTGAAGTGCTTTAAGACATTTTGGACCTATTGAAGAAATTGTGGGACACTTTGGACTCATGAAAAAGTTGAGACGCTCTCGACCCACGATGCTGACAGACATACATTGTACTGTGGTCAATACCTGCCTATGCAGTAGCATGGTGTGTATAAAAAGTTTTGTGATGCTGCCTGAAGTCAAGAGTGATGGTGCAGTGGTAATGTCCTGTGATGTGATTGTGTAAATAATCGACAGTTGTTGTTGTTTTGTTTTTGAATAAAGTGACTGCAAAGTTACTAGGTGATTTTCTACTAATTGTAGCGAGAAAGCCGGGTAAAGATGAGCTGGGTCCGATGTTTACATTTCTCAAGACAAAATACTTGGAACAGAAGGTTTGTTAACTGCATTGGTTTGTAATATGAGCGGTTGCACTGTTTTTGGCATTAGTCTAGTCTTGTTGCTGTGGATCTTTTGAAATGTCATGTTACACTAATGTTGCGTGCACATGTAGTTACGCATGTACCATTGCTGATATATACAACATTACGATTTTAGCAGGCTATTTACATTGGTTGACTAACAGTGTTTGGGCCAAAGGCAATAGGCATGGCGTCACGTCGCGACACCATTTTTATTTTCAGACATTATTTTTATTACTTTCATTAATCTCAATAAAGCTTATTAAATCTGTAATTCGATTTAGGCCATGTTTCTTTCATGGTTTAGTTTCTTTTTACGACATTTTTATTTTTAGAATATTATGCTGTACATTAGTGGCTTTTTGGCATTTATGCACTATATAAATGCTAAAAGTTAAGTTGGTGTATAGTTTTTTTTATGGGAAACCTATCGCAGAGCTATTGAGCATTACCTGCTAATGCTATGTTGGATCACCTATCACCCTTCAGGTGAATGCGCCCCACTTTGAACTTTGCCAGACAGGCTGATATAAAATTTACCTAACTCAGAGGGATAGAAGGCTGAGCCGATGTTGGTGTTGGTTATATGCCTACCAGTAGATGGTTTATCTGTCCACAGACAGTCACTCATACAAGTAGTCAGTAGTTGATAGTACTGGTAGTCAAACCCAAGATCGCTCGATTGTAAGTCTTCCAACGCCGGATTATTATGCCACCATGCCGCCATCAATTCACGTTTTATGGTACTGTTGCTTGTGCAGTCAAGCCGAGCCAGGCCTGCAGCAGACACAGCCGAATCATCACAGGTCTATTCAGCAGGCGGCGGCAACGTGATGTCATCTGAAGTATTTGCGTCATCGTCGGTATCACACGCCCAGCCGACTGACAACTCGCAAGCTGCTTCAGCTGCCATGTTTACACACGAAGACGATAAGATGCTCTGGCACTGGCAGCAACTCCAACATCATCATCATCAGCAGCAGCAGCAGCAGCATGGGTGAGGCTCGACCCAACTGACGATTACATGGCCTGACGTGATTCATGTACTTGGCAGGTTTTTTTTGTAATTGGAAATATCCGTGAAATTGTGTGCAATCCGAAGATTTCTGTACTTTTTATGCTTTTGCCAGCAGCTCAGCCTAACTCATGATTACGCAGATGTGATACAATTTTGTATTTGACAGGTTTATATGCAATTAGATATATCTGTGAAATCGAGTGCAACCTGAAGATTTGTGTATTTTTTCTGCATTTAAGATCATCTCTTGATGTTTAAAGCATAATTTTTGGTTATAATTCATGCAAAGCACTTGCATACTATCTGCAGCTGATACACTGTTCGCTTAGTTGGCTAACCTTACTTACAACACGCATCTTGAAGAATGCATTGACACCATTCTACTTTTGTCTGTCATCAGTTCTTTGGCTTCTTTCAAGGTAGTGTCCATATCCTTCAGATCTTGTCGGATGATGTCCATCCGGTTTTGCCTTGGTCGTCCCGGCTTTCTCTTGTAGCCTCTCAGTTCCCACTGTATTGCTTGATGGGGTATTGTGAAGTTCTTCATTCTCAGTATTCATGTCGCAGCCACCTTCGTCTCGCTTCTTTGACGATGTGCTTTAATTTCCGCAATTTGGTCTTCTTTCTGATGTCTTCATTCCTGACTTTGTCTTTCCATGTAATCGTCAACAGTCTTCGTTGAAACTTGTGATGAGCAGTTTTCAGTTTCTTCATCTGTGTCACAGGCAGTGGCCATAGCTCTGCGCCATACAGTAGTCTTGAGATAACTGGCGACTCACACAACTCCACTTTTACTGACAGACTGATGTGGTCAACAGTTGGCTGAATCGCCGCTAAATCTGCTTTACGATGTGCATGCATTTTACTTCAGGCATCTGTAGCAAGAAAAAGTACTGCAACATTTTCAGGCCATTTCAACCTTTCATGTTATTTGCATTTTTCATTGAAAATGTTGGGGGTGTAAGTTGTATTTTTCCGCTGCTTGAATTAGGTTGGGCGCTGCGTACGGAAGCAGTATAGTCCAGCAGTCGGAAGAGCATGCGGCAGTGCTGGTGCCTACGCGTACAGAACAGCTGCCCCGCGATGTTCAACAGAGCATGCTGACAGCTGGGAATATCATATCCCAGCAGCACCTGGGAGCACCACCACCAGTGAGTGGTATATGAAAGTGTACCTCAGACTAGCAATAACATGTATGTGCTGCCATCTAGCAAAATAAAGGTGAATATACACTGTGTCTCAGAAAAAACCGGACCCCTGCTACTTTTTGCAATAACTCCAACAGTCCTGGTTCAATAGCAATAGATTTTGACAAAAATAATCGTTAGAGAATCAACACTTAATAGCATGAGTTACTTTGCGAGAAATTTTAAGAACAGAGTACCAGCTGAGGTTTTCCTGTGGCACCAACAGTAGAGG
>Ga0209454_1000372_pt1 | contig 23737 bp, 28 predicted proteins | sample WorMetHERISLAND1_2_FD_187400 | JGI IMG/M metagenome (GOLD analysis project Ga0209454, IMG submission 187400) | Marine gutless worms symbiont microbial communities from Max Planck institute for Marine Microbiology, Germany - Olavius geniculatus... | ecosystem: Host-associated > Annelida >... | reverse complement strand
CGTGAATATTGGGGGCCTGATCGGGTTTACTCGCGGCGTCCCCCATCCGGGGATGGAGATTAGTGCCGATACACAAGCTGACCCCGCGCAAGGTCACGAGCGCCGGTCCGGGTAAACATGAAGACGGTGGCGGCCTGCGGCTAGTGGTGTCCAAGACCAGAGCCAGGAAATGGATGTTGCGCTTCACCCTTCATGGCCAGCGCCGGGAGATGGGCCTGGGCTACAACCTGATGAGCTACCTCCAGCTCACCACAGGCAGGACAAGTGTGCCCGCTCCCGTCTGAAACGGCTAACAGCGGGCCGAACAGGCCGTTTGACAAAATCAAGTGCCGAAAATTCCCCTCATTTTTATCCCAATCTGACATAAATGTGTAAATATTTCATCAACTACTCATGAACCGTACCGAAAAATTGAATATTTCAAGGTCCCCTCCTGTCAGTTATATTCCTCCAAACCTTACCGTATCCGGGGATGATAAAAGATGGTATATCTATAGAGTAGCTGAATTAATTAAGTATTTAAAGAAGTAGTTTGGAGAGCCGGATATTGTTGTAGTTAATAAGCTATATGAGAAAGAATTCAGAGGAAAAAAGGGGATAATAATATTCGATGTTAATGTTTGGGACGATGCATCTGGCCATGCTACGTTATGGGATGGTATAACTTGTTTAGATGGTGGTGGATAAATTCGAAGTGATGAAGTTTGCCGGTCCCTCGTCATTCCGGCAGGAAGTGCCGGAATCGCCGAACTCTACGCCGTTGCACGCATATACAAATGCATCATACACTGTGATGTATGATCACGTGGGATGAATCGAAGCGGCAAATCAATCTTGGTCAACATGGAATCGACTTCGCCGATTTGGGACCGTTCTTTGATGGCGATCTCCTAACTCGCGAAGACGAAAGAGAGGCACACAACGAACGCCGATTTCAGAGCATCGGAGTGATCTACGGCGTCACCCTTTTTGTCGTGTGGACCCCTCGAGGCAAAACGGGAGACGAACCCCACCTCATTTCAGCTCGAAAGGCAGTAAGTCATGAAGAAAGAGCATGGTCGCAGCGCTACCGCAAAGGGCGCTAAAGGCACAACAGATTGGGAGAAGCTTCGCGCCCTGCCCGATCCGGAGATTGTCTTTACAGAGGATGCTCCGGTTACTTCTCCGGAAGATTGGGCCAACGCGATAGCTCACAAAGGCCTGCCGGTTCCTTCGCGCAAAACCCAGATCGCGCTCCGCATCGATGATGATGTTTTAGCGTGGTTCAAGGCCCAAGGTGCTGGGTATCAAACCCGCATGAACGTAGTTCTGAGAGCCTTTCGTGATGTCCATATGCGTAGCAAAAAGGCTCAACAATAGCGTCAGACTCTGTACTCCCAACGGTGGGACGGAAAGATCGAGAATATATGGTGAAATATGGTAACAGGTCTAGAAATCGTAAAAGACGTTTATAAACGTTTTGCTGAAGAAGACATCGCTGGGTTTCTAAGCCTTTGCGCTGGCCACATAGAGTGGGTCGTTAATGGACCGGCAACTCTAGAAAAGTGTAGGACCTTCAGAGGACGCGAAGGTGTGCAAGAGTTCCTGAATATACTTGGAGAAAGCTGGGAGTTCGGCGCATTCACTCCAAAGCAGTTTCTAACGGATGGGCCAACGGTAGTAGTGCTCGGAGAAGAAAAGGGAAGAGATAAAAAGTCGGGGGCGCGGTTCGAAAATCGGTGGGTACACATATTCGATGTGAAAGATGAAAAGATCATTCGCTTTCGCGAGTTTCTCTGTCATTGGACGGGCGATCAGCGGCCACCAGCAATGAGCTGGAATATGGCCTAACGAGCGCATCCAGACGACCGTCCGAGCGAAGGTTCACCGGCTGCCAGGTTCGCGCCTCGCCGACCAGGATGCGGTCGGGCCGCAGCCGCAGGCTGGCCCGCAGGAGGGCGAGCATGTCCACCGCGGCGCTGGTGTGGAGAAACAGCGCGTTGTCGGCCTGGCACTGGATTTCTGCGGTGTCCTCGATGATCACCAGGCGGTCGCCGGGGCACAGGCGAGAAATTCCCTTGATTAAAGCATTCGCGAAGGTGGTCTTGCCCGATCCCGTGCCGCCGACCACCAGGATGTTGGCGCGCTCCGCGAGGGCTTGCTCCAAAGCCGCCTGCTGGTCCCGCCGCAGCATCCCGGCCCGCACGTAATCCGCAAGCGAGAAGATCAGGGCCGCCCGTTTGCGGATCGCGAACACGGGCCGCTCGACTACCGGCGGCACCAAGCCCGCGAAGCGCTCACGCGGTTGATCAGGGGCCAGGACGTGACCTGCGAAGCAGTTGACCGGGACCGATACCGATACCGATGCACGGTGGACCGGTGCACTGCGGGGGGAGAAGACCTGGGAGGGCTTCTGATGCGGGCTGACTGGGCCTTGGATTACCGCCGTTACAGCAAAGGTCGCTATACGACGGATCAAGCCATGGCGAAAGCCAGCAGAGCAGGACTCTGGGGCGGTGGCGATCACTCCACAAGCGGGGTAACCGATGAAAGATCAAAAGCCACGACCCTTGAGCAAGGTCGCGACAGTTGATGACCGCACGCTGCAAACCTAACAAAAGGACAGGCTTTTTTCTCACGATAGCCATTCAGAATGATGAAACGATTATGGCTTGTTCTCTCCACTTGTTTAGCCGCCTTGCTCCTTTCTTGCGGGATTGCGGTAGAAAGTCTCAGGGCCATAATTTCAGCGCCGCGATGACGAGTCCGACCGCAGTCAAGGTCGTCGTAAAGGACAAGACCATGAAGCGGTCCATGCGGCGGGTGAGCGCCTCGAAGCGCTTGTCCATGTGCTGCTGCATGGCCTCGAACCGCCTGTCCATGTTCTGTTGCATGCTCTCGAAGCGTTTATCGACCGCCTCGAAGCGCTTGTCCATGCTCTGCTGCATGGCCTCGAACCGCTTGTCCATTTGCTCGAACCGCTTGTCCATTTGCTCGAACCGCTTGTCCATTTGCTCGAACCGCTTGTCCATGCTCTGCTGCATGGCCTCGAAGCGCTTATCGACCTGCTCGGAGCGCTTATCCATTTGCTCCAGTACAGTCTTGATCAACTCCCGCTGATTTTTGAGTTCCTCCTCGACCCGCACCATCCGCTCCCGCAGCTCGATCTCATAGACCACTGGAGGTTTGCCGAGCGATTGCTCGGTCAGCCATTCGCCGAAGCGGCCCTTGATGTGGTCCTCGATCGCTCTGAGGTCTTCTGCGGCGAGACTCATGGGTGTTCCTCCTGTTAGGAAAGGATTATTCCGACTACTGAAAGTGTCAATCAACCTAAAAACGGGTTTTCAGGAGAACCCGGAGCACCCGATCCGAGCGGGCTTATCGCCACGAAAAGATGCCCTGAAACAGTCTCTCGAACCCATCGCTCCGAATAGCTAGACTTCTTATGAGTTTTCGGAGGCATTGTCATGCAGCAGGTGGGATACGCTCGGGTCTCGACCTTGGATCAGAAACCGGAGCTGCAACTCGATGCGCTAAGGGCGATAGGATGCGAGCATGTGTTCGAGGAGAAGGCGTCCGGCGCGCTGCGGGATCGGCCACAACTCGAAGCGGCGCTCGATTACATGCGCAAAGGCGACGTGTTTGTCGTTTGGAAGCTCGACCGGTTGGCACGGTCTATCAAGCAACTCATCGAGGCGGTCGAGGAGATGGAGGCTATCGATACGACGCCGCCTGGTGGCAAGTTCATCTTCCACATTTTCGGTGCGCTGGCGGAGTTCGAGCGGTCGATCATCCGCGAGTGCACCAACGCCGGGCTGAAAGCCGCGCGGGATAGGGGGCGGCAGGCCGCCTGTGCGCTCGGCCAATGATCTGACTGCCGCTCGCACGCTGTTGCAGAACTCCGAGATCACGGTCGAAGCCGTGGCGAGACGGTTGGGCGTCGCCACTTCGACCCTTTACCGTCACCTACCGGGCGGTCGAGAGGCGGTCCTCGCAGAAGTGCGAAAACTTTGATGCCGATGACCCGGTGCGCGATGTCCGCCTACCTTGATGTGGGCCAGCGCGCCTATCGGGGCTTGGGTTTCCCGGCGTCGTCTATACCCTACGGGGAAATACCCTGCGGGGGCTATACAAGGCGCGGACATTTATATTTCTCTTATATGATCCTCCGCGGATGAAGGCGATGCACCTGACAAGTAGTCTAAACTGATCCCCAATGCCGTGGTTGCCGCTAAGGCGGTTTCCTCGCCGGCTAAGATTCGATCAAGATCTCGTGAGGGAGAGATGGCCAGGACAAAGAAGAATGCCAAGAGAAACATCGATAACTACACGCACACGGACAAGGAGCGTGTGAACAACCCACCGGTCGGTCTGGTCACACCAGACACGGATAAGGATGCGGGAAAGATAACCTACGCCTACGATCCCCACCTTGATCCGCAGCTTGTCTGGGCTGGGAAAGCAGAACATACGTCCTTCGACGTGCCTACGGTCTCCCTGCACGTTCATGAGCGCATCGACCCACGCAGCATCATCGAGGCGGTTAGAAAGCGCAACGGAGTGGACCCGCAGCTATCGCTGTTCACTGCCCCCAAGGAAAACCCGCCGATCCGTGAGGCTATCGAGTTCTACAAGCACAAGCACAACTGGACCAACCGGCTGATCGCGGGCGACAGCCTCCTGGTCATGAACAGCCTGCTAGAAAAGGAGGGACTTAGCGGCCAGGTGCAAATGGTCTACATCGACCCGCCCTATGGCATCAAATACGGGTCCAACTTCCAGCCCTTTATCAATAAGCGGGACGTGAAAGACGGCAAGGACGATGACCTTACCCAGGAGCCAGAGATGATCCGCGCCTTCCGGGATACCTGGGAACTCGGCATCCATTCATACCTTTCGTATATCCGAGACCGGCTCTTGCTAGTGTGAGAGCTCCTGGCTGATGAAGGATTCATATTCATTAAAATATCGGATGAGAATATCGTTCATGTCAGGGAAGTTTTATCCGAAGTATTTGGATCCGAAAATTTTGTTGTGACAATTCCTTTTCGGAAGAAGGGAAACCAAAAATCTGGAATGCTTGCACCGATTAATGATTATCTATTGCTAGCTGCAAAAAACAGAGCGTCAGCAAGGTCCAAGTTCCGTAAAATTTACAAGACAATCGCTGAAGAAGACCTGGCCTTAAGGTTCAATCTTGTTGAACTTGATGACGGGCGGGTTGCTACGATCAACGAGCTTTCCAAAGAAACTGGAAACGATTACCGTCGGTTTCCAAAACGTCTTACCCAAGATTATCCGAATGCCAGATTGTTCGAGTCCGCTAACTTGACTGCCGGAGGATCCCGGCGCACCCAAAGCGTCCCGTTCGAATATAATGGAGAAATTTACAATCCGGGCAAGGGTAATAGCTGGAAGCACAGTGCAATCACTAATGACGGTTCACCATCTGGAATGGAAGTTCTAGCGGATAGAAATCGACTCTTTGTGAGGAATAACCAAATAACCTTCAAACGATACGCTACGGACTTTCCGTATGAAGGGGTGACAAACTGGTGGGATGACTTTGGTGGTGCTCGTGACCTAGTCTATGTTGTGCAAACTAATCCCCAGGTGGTTAAACGTTGTCTTCTCATGACCACAGACCCCGGTGATCTGGTTCTTGATATTACTTGTGGTAGTGGAACAACAGCCGTTGTTGCCGAAGAATGGGGTCGGCGTTGGATAACTTGCGATAGTTCACGAATTGCCCTGACCCTGACCAAACAAAGGCTAATGACCTCCCTGTTTGATTATTACCAGCTTGCTTACCCTGATGAGGGGGTGTCCAGCGGCTTTACATATAAGACAGCCCAGCACATTACTTCGAGCACTATCGCGAACGGTAAACCGCCTGCGATGGAATCGCTTTATGATCAGCCCCTTGTGGATAGGACGAAGGCCCGCGTATCCGGTCCCTTCACAGTCGAGGCGGTTCCCGCACCTACCGTAAAGCCCTTCGACGACATTGAGGAGGCCGGTGATAAACCCGCCGACGAAGCTGTGGCTCGCATGGGAGAGACACAGCGCCAGGGTGACTGGCGGGACGAACTGCTTAGGACCGGAATCCGTGGTAAGGACGGGGCGCGGATTTTGTTTTCCCGCGTGGAGCCGCTGGCAGGCACGCGCTGGCTTCATGCAACCGCCGAGACCAAGGCGGCTTCGCCGCAGCGTGCGGTGGCTTCCTTTGGCCCAGACTACGCGCCCATGGAGCAGCGCCAGGTGATGCTCGCCATCGAGGAAGCCCAATTGCTCGTTCCCGCGCCCACGATCATTGTCTTCGCCGCCTTCCAGTTCGATCCCGAGGCCGCCAAGGACATCGACGAGACCAATTGACCGGGCATGACGCTGTTGAAGGCGCAGATGAATGCCGACCTCTTGACCAGAGACCTCAAGAAGCAGTGCGCGAGCAACGAGAGCTTCTGGCTCATCGGTCAGCCCGACGTGGAGATTGAGACGATCACCGAAGGTGATGACAAGGGAAAAATCTGCCTGTCGGTTCACGGCTTCGACTACTACAACATCAAGACCGGCAAGGTCGAATCCGGCGGCGAAGACAAGATCGCCCTGTGGATGCTGGACCCCGACTATGACGGGCGCAGCTTATTCCCCCGCCAGGTGTTCTTCCCCATGGCCGGTGCCAGCGATGGCTGGGAGAAACTCGCCAGGAATCTCAAGGCCGAGATCGACGAGGCGTTGATCGAAGCCTATCGCAGGACGCGCTCCTTGCCCTTCGAGTCCGGAGGGCATCGCCGTGCCGCCGTTAAAATCATCGACGACCGGGGCATCGAGAGCCTCAAGGTGATCGGGCTTGACTGATGGAACGCAGAACCATAGACCGCTTGATCATCAACTCGCCCTACAAAGAACCGTCGAGTTACTGGAGCTACAGCCGCGAGAGTCGGACCTTCTCCCTTATGGGGGGGCGCCGTTCAGCCGGATATGTCATCGCATCGGAAGGCTCCAAGTCCTTCGATGACCCCGGTATCTTTGTTGAGATACCTCTGGTCAACCAAATCCGCCTCCGTGTGAAGGCCTGGCGCGAATCCGGATATCCAAACGTCTCCGGCATTACTAAACGCTTGCTTGAGCACTGGAAGAACCCGGAGGAGTTCGAGACCCGGCGCTTCTTCTTCTGCCAGCTTGAAGCCGTAGAGACGATGATCTGGCTGGCCGAGACTGCGCCCGCCGAGAAAGTTGGTATCGAGATTCCGTCCGATGGCGGCACGTTTGAGCGTCTATGCGCCAAAATGGCGACCGGCTCCGGCAAGACCATTGTTATGGCCATGGTCATCGCCTGGCACATCCTCAACAAGGTCACCTATCCGCAGGATACCCGGTTCGCCAAGAACGTCCTGGTCATCGCCCCCGGCCTGACAGTCAAGAGCCGCCTGGCCATCCTTGGGCCGTCCAACCCGGAGAACTACTACGAGGCTTTCCGCATCGTGCCGTCGTCCCTGTTCGACGAACTCCGGAAGGGCAAGGTCATCATCTGTAACTGGCACGCGCTCAACTGGGAGACCGAGGAAAAGATCGCCAAGAAGCGCAGCGTCGATAAGCGCGGGGCCAAGAGCGACGAAGCCTATGTCCACGAGGTCCTAAAGGACATGGCGCACGCCCGCAACCTCCTGGTCGTCAACGACGAGGCCCATCATGCCTGGCGTATACCAGCCGAATCCAAGGTCAAGGGCGTCACCAGGGACGAGATTGAGGAGGCCACCAAATGGGTCGGCGGCCTCGACCGGATCAATCGGGCGCGCGGCATTCTCACATGCTATGACTTTTCCGCCACGCCCTTCGCCCCCTCGGGAAAGAAAAGCTCCGAGGAAGCGCTGTTCGGCTGGATCGTGAGCGACTTCAGCCTCAACGACGCCATCGAGGCTGGTCTGGTCAAGACGCCGCGCGTAGTGGTCCGCGACGACGCGGTGCCGGATGCCAAGACCTACAAATCCCGTCTTTATCACCTCTACGACGACCAGGGCGTGAAGGATGACCTGAACCGGAAGGCCAAGCCAGAGGAACCGCTTCCCGATCTGGTGATCAACGGCTACTACCTGCTCGGCTACGATTGGCAGGAGACTGCGCGGGCGTGGCGGGACGGCGGGTTCAAGACCCCGCCGGTAATGATCACCATCGCCAACCGCACCGAGACGGCGGCCCGGATCAAGTATGCTTTCAACCGCAACAAGGTGCGCATCGACAAGCTGTGCAACCCCGACCGGACCCTGCACATCGACTCGAAGGTACTGAAGGAGGCAGAGGCCGCCGAGGAGCCGATTGCCGCTATCGTTGGAGATGAGGAGACCGACGAACAAGAGAACAACGGCCCCGTACGCAAGCTGACCAAGAAACAGCAGGCCGAACTATTGCGCGTGCAGGTGGACACCGTGGGACGGGACGGGAAACCCGGCGAGCAGATTCAAAACATCATTTCCGTCGGGATGCTGTCAGAGGGCTAGGACGCCAAGACCGTGACCCACATCATGGGCTTGCGCGCTTTCACCAGCCAGTTGCTGTGCGAGCAGGTCATCGGGCGTGGCCTCCGCCGCACCTCCTACGAGGTCAACCCAAAGACCGGCCTGTTCGATGCGGAATACGTCAACATCTTCGGCGTGCCCTTCACCTTCTTGCCCCATGAATCACAGGAAGGCGTGATCCCGGAGCCTCCGAAGCCGAAGACGGCCATTGAGCCGGTCGCGGACAAAGCCGGATTCGAAATCCGTTGGCCGAACGTTATCCGCATCGAACACGTGTACCGCCCGCGCCTGTCCCTGAACTGGTCCGATGTGAAGTATCTGGAGCTTGATGCCGGACAGACGGCCAAGCTTGCCGAGCTTGCCCCGATCGTCGAGGGCAAGCCGGACATGACCAAGATCGCGGCCATAGGCCTGGAGCGTCTGGCGCGAGAGTTCCGCACACAGCGGATCATCTTCGAGACCGCGCGCGACGTTTACGACCAGATGCAGAAGGACTGGCAGGGCAGCAAGGAGTTTCTCCTGGCTCAACTGGTCCGCTTGGTCGAGCAGTTCATCTGCTCGGACAGGATCAGTATTGCCCCTGCCTTGTTCTATCAGGATGAGCTGAAGCGCCGTCTCATCATCACGCTCAACATGACCAAAGTCGTCCAGCATATCTGGGAGGCGATTCGCTTCGAGAACACCGAGTAGCTGGAGCCCGTCTTCGACCGGGTCCACCCGATCCGCTCGACTGGTGACATGGGTACTTGGTACACCGGAAAGCCCTGCGAGTACACTGTTCACAGCCACATCAATTTCTGTATCTATGACAGCACCTGGGAAGCCTCGGAAGCCTTCAAGCTAGACAACAATCCTGATGTTGACGCCTGGGTGAAGAACGACCACTTGGGCTTCGAGGTGCTCTATGTCTATCTCGGTGTCGTGCGGAAGTACCGCCCTGACTTCATCATCCGGCTCAAATCCGGGGATATGCTAGTCCTGGAGACCAAGGGTCAGGACAGCAAGCAGAACCAGACCAAGCACCGGTTCCTCAGCGAGTGGGTGGACGCCGTCAATGAGCATGGCGACTTTGGCTGCTGGTCCTGTGATGTGTCCAGAGATCCTGCCGACATCCAGGATATCCTCGCCCGTCACGCCCGAGCTAGGGAGAGAAAGTCCTGAGTAAGTTGGCGAACCCGGTGATCGTCTGAAGCGGGACCGGCCCGAAGTCCGGGTGCTCGCCGGGCAGCCAGCCGAAACCGGCTGGAACGGGACTGCCCAGCCTGGGCGGGTGCATTCCGCGCTCGAACAGCTCGTCCCCGAGCGATGGCTCGATCCGTGACTCGGGGAGCGCCTGTCCATTCACGCGAAGACCAGCTCCGGTCATGGCCACCAAGTCCCTGGGAGGGCCGCCACGCGCTTCAGGAAGGGCCGCTTCCCGCCAGGGCACACCGCGCATCCGATTCCTATTGGGGCTTGGGTTTTCCGGCGTCGTCGAAGGCTCGGTAGTCACAGGCGGGGAATCCGCTACATCCCCACCAGTAGGTTGCGCCTTTCGCTCCTTTGCCCTTGGCTTCTTTCCCTCCTTTGGTTCCTTTCCCCGTTCCTTTCCTCACCTCCCTGCGGATCAATCCTTGCTGGCATTTCGGGCATGCATGCTCGGTGGACACGGTGACGCCACCGGATAGGTCCGGTTTCCCATCCTTCCCGTCCGGGTAGGTCGCCCGGCAATCGGGATACCGGCCGCATCCCCAAAAGACCCCCTTGCTCCCCTTGCGTTTCCTGAGCGCTCCTTCCTGGCACCGGGGGCATTGGACAGCATCGATGGCCAGCGCGAGCCCTTCCTGCTGCACGCGCTGAATTTCCGCCTGGATCGAGGCGTCAACGCTGCCGATGAAGGACTCATAATCCAAGTCGCCGGCTTCGATACACTGCTGCTCGGCATGCCACAGGGCTATGCCACTTGTGCCACCTGGCGGAACCCAGGTGGCACGCCTGCATCTCGCGCCATCATTGACTGTACCACCTGTGCCACTGCCGATCAGGTTGCCCCAAAAGCTCTGGTCCGGTGCCGGCTGAACCCGGTGCACACGAACAGGCAGGCCATTGGCCTTGGCGTGACTCTCTATCCGAGACAAACGGTCTGCAAGGTAATGCTCAATGTTGGGCGCCTCGACACGTGTGTCGGAGGCAACCACATGGATCGGTTTGCTCGCCTTCGATCCGAGTTCTTGGATCAGCTCGTAGACCAACTGAAGCACAAGGGTCGAATCTTTCCCCCCGGAGTAGGCGACCACCCAGGGGCGGCGGTCAGCGAAATAGTCCTTCCGTAAAAACTCCCTGGTTTCCACAACATGGTCTGGTTCTGAAGACTGAGATAGTTGAGGCTTGTTTGGGAGGTGCATAGGTAACCCTGTCTACCCCGGCGCGGTGACTGTTCGTCAAGCGTCGAGAGATGATGCAGGAATGGGCCGACTATGTGAGCAGGGAGCCGATCTCATCGGCGGTCTCGGCCCGGCTCATCTTTCTAACCGGTGTCGCCGGGCCAGTTTTCTCACCACACGACGCAGTCGCTCTCAACCTCGAAGTCGATCTCATCATCCTCGTCGAAATCTTCCTCACTGGTTTCGAGCAGGGCTAACGCGCGCTCATCTGTGGAGCCTATCCTTTGATGTCCAGTGTTTCTTACATAATATACTTACCCCCTTAGAGAGAGGAAGCTAAGATGAACAGCGAAGACAGCAGCTTCGGCGCGACCATTCGGCAGTTGAGAGGGGAAAAGAAGGTTAGCCTGCGTAAGTTCGCACACAGGGTCGGCATGAGTCCGACCTACCTATCGAAGGTCGAACGCGACGAGTTCAGTCCACCAAGCGAGGAAAAGATCAGGGCCATCGCCGAAGCTCTCAACCAGGACGCCGACAAGTTGCTCGCGCTGGCCGGCCGCCTGTCATCGGACCTGGCCGATATCATCCAGCGTCAGCCATGCGAGATGGCAACCTTCCTACGGACAGCGAACGGCCTGTCCGCTGAGGAGATGCAGCACCTGGTCGAGGAGGCTCGGAGGCTCAAAAAATGAGATACCCGAATGCGATGATGACAACCGTACCGTACTTACCCAAGGAACAGATAGAGCGCGAGGCGCTGAGCCTGCTTGATAACTATTTCCACGAGCGGGGTGAAACAATCCAGGTTCCGGTTCCAGCGGATGAGATCTTGGAGGCCCACCTAGGCCTATCCCTGGATTTCGACGACCTGCAAGCCTTGCTCGGCATCCCAGATGTGCTGGGTGCCCTTTGGACCGATAAGCATAAAGTCTTCATCGACCAGAGCCTGGATCCGGAGGCGCATCCTGAGATGGAGGGCCGCTATAACTTCAGCGTCGGTCACGAGATTGGCCACTGGCAGCTACATCGTTGGCACATCGGAAGTGACGATGGGCAGATAGAGATGTTCGGCAATCCCAAGCTGACCATAATTTGCCGCGCTAGCCAGTCCAAGGAGAATATCGAATGGCAGGCCAACTATTTCTCGTCTTGCTTCTTGATGCCCCGGAAGTTGGTGTTCGGCGCGTGGTCTGATCACTTCGGTGGCCTGAAGCCATCGGCCGGCACGCCCTTGCACACCGTGGCCTGCGAGTTTGCTCCCGAGTTCCGGGTCTCGATACAGGCCATGCAGATCCGCCTGGAAACCCTGAATCTTCCCGCCGAGCAGGACCTGCTCGGTGGGTTCTGACGGATGGCTTTTCTTGAGAAATATGTTTAGAGTTCAAGACACAGGGGATATAAGACCCCTATGGAGATTACGAACATGGCTCCTGCAATTCTGCGGCTACCCACCGTCCAGGCCCGCACCGGCCTGTCCCGCTCCACCATTTATCTACGTATCTCGGAAGGCAACTTTCCGCAGCCCGTCTCTCTTGGCGGTCGTGCCGTCGGCTGGATCGAGGCAGAGATCAATGACTGGCTGAACCGGAAGATCGAGGCCAGCCGCAGGGAAGGGAGGTCTACCCCGCATCCTGACCCTGAGCATAGCGAGCGCCGCGAGGCAGAAAACGTATGGACCTAGCATCGCCAACCTCAAGGCCGGCAGCTTACTTCAGGTATCGGAAATCCACGCACGAATGGCAGACGGCTCCTGGCGGGCAGTAGCGGCCATCAAGACGGTCTCCAAACAAATGGTCCAACAACTCGACTTATTCGAGGCCAGCCACTACCACGATGTGAATAGGTGGGGTTATTTCTCGATCTTGTATCGAGACAACCTGAACGGCAAACCCAGTGTCAGGCAGGAGAGCTTCCCGCTCAACCAGATGCACAAAGTGATCCCGCTACTCGGGTTCCCCGAGCGTCGTGATTACTGGATTTCTCAGGCTGACTTCTCACGCAGGAATCGCCGTGCGGTCAATCTGGCAGCCATTGGCGTGCTGTTCGTCGATCTCGACTACTACGCGATTCCGAGCTTGCAGCTCATGGACCGCGATCGCATCGCGCACCTTGTGCTCGATCGCTGCAAGGACCTTGGCAGCCCGGTCCCTTCTCTGGTCATCGACAGCGGGCGTGGCATGCAGCTCAAGTGGTTCCATGAACCGTTGCCACGAGCTGCTTTACCGCGCTGGCATGCTGTGGAAGACACGCTTGTCAGGTCTTTCAAGGATCTGGGCGCGGATCAGAAAGTTCGCGACGTCAGCCGGGTTCTCAGGATCGCGCACTCGATCAATCAGAAGAACCAGAAGCGAGTCGAGATTATCCATGTGGAATGGGGTGACAAGGATGAAGCCAGAAAGTACGCATTCGACGATCTTGCAACGGCCATCTTGCCATTCAGCAGAAAACAGGTATCGGAATACAGAAAGCACAAGGTTCACCGGCTCATCGATAGGGGAAAGCGAAAGCCGAGCGTCGAGGGTCTGTTGCCATTCGACCCCAAAAAGCTGGCCTGGGAACGGTTGGAGGACGTTCGTATGCTTGCGAAAGTCCGATACGGCGGGGAAGTCCCCTCGGGTTCGCGAGAGCGCGACGAGTTTCTGTTCTGGGCGGTGAACTTCGCGGCCCTGAATCTCTGGGGGCGGACATCCGGATTCTGGCACGAGGCTTACCAGCTCGCGGCGGAGCTAACTCCCACTCTGCCGAAATCCGAAGTGTTAGCGAACCTGAGCACCGTCTGGAACAAGCTGCAGCAGATGGCCCGTAGCGAATGGATTGAATTCAACGGATGGATGTTTCCGCCTCTGTACACGCCTCGGAATGCGACTCTGATCGAGAGGCTCCGCATCAGCGAGGATGAGCAACGCCAGCTCAAGACGATCATCGACAAAGACCTATCCCGCGAACGCGATGCCGCCCGCAAGCGGGAAAAACGTGCCGAAGCGGGAGCAGTCAATCGTGAAGCGTATGAGGCCAATTCACTGAGCCGTCAAAAGCCGTGGGAAGCCCTCGGGATAAGCCGTACCACCTGGTATCGAAATAAACTTGCAATATGATTTAAAATCATAATATTACAGTACAATTTTGTCATATAACTTTATTAATGATACAAGTCCGTCCGTATTACTATGGTAGTGCCTATCTCCTCCAGGGCGATTGAAGAAACGGATGACAATCAGCTTCAACCTGCCGTATCCCCCAACCATCAATAGCTAATGGCGACAGGTCGGCGGGCGCATGCTGTTATCCAAACGGGGCCGGCAGTACCGCGACCTGGCAATGGGAGAGCTACTCGATCAAGGGGTTGCCGGGATGCGGATCAGCGATCATGTGGCAGTACGCATCGAGGTTTACGTTCCAGACTGGCGGCGGCGGGATCTGGGCAACTTACCCAAAGGGGTGCTCGATGCGCTGACCCATGCGCGGGTATGGGGGGACGATCACCAGGTGGACGAGTTGCGGTTGATCCGAATGCCTGGGGTTGTGAAGGGGGGGATGCTGGCTGTCACGATTGCTGAGGCTTCGAATTGCGCGTGTTTTCTACCAAGACTACAGCAGCGGAAAAAGGTCTCCCCCATCACGATCAGGGAGGAGAACAGCGGGCATGAGTCTTGAGTATGCGCGGGACCTGATCGAATCCGAGCCAACCTCCTTTCATTTTTAGGTGGTACAGGTGGTACAACCAGCAATGACGCGGGCTGACGGCGTTCCACCACAACCCGAGCTTGGTGGCACAGGTGGCACTAGAGAAGGGGTAAATATAGGGATATTGTGCGTCACCTCGCGTCACCAGTAGATAACTGACTGATGGAACGTAACACCGGAGCCGAAGCCGATGGCGAGTAACCATAAGCCGCTCAAGAAACGCAATCCGAACCAGCTCCCGATCGTGGGTAAGCCCGGTGAGGCTGCGTCAATCACATGCGCTCGTGTCGTCTTGGACCCGTCCGTACAGGCGGCGGTGACGCTGCAGGGATACGGGCAGACTTACGGCGACCTCGAACTGGACGGCCTGGTCGCTTCGCTGAAGGAACAGACCCGCGCTTGCGGTGAGGGGGACTTAGGGCGTGCCGAGGCCATGCTCACGGCGCAGGCGCATACCCTGGACGCGATCTTCAACCACCTGGCCCAGTACGCCGTCACCAGCAACTCCGCCCGCATCCTCGACTGTTACCTCAAGCTGGGGCTGCGGGCGCAGGCGCAATGTCGGGCGACCTGGGAGGCGCTGGCGGCCCTCAAGCGGCCCCCGACCCTAGGGTATGTGCAGCAGGCCAACATCGCCCAAGGTCACCAGCAGGTGAACAATGCAGCGGCTGTGCCCGCCACCGACCGGTGCGGAGAATCCGATTCTGCAAAACAAACTATTGGAGGAGAGCGATGGCGAACGGCTGGACCCCAGAGCGGCGGGCGCGTCAGGCCGAGCTGATTCGGACCTGGCAACCGTGGGAGCAAGCGACCGGGCCGAGGACCACGGCCGGTAAGGCGGTGGTATCCCGCAACGCCGACAAGGGTGGGGAATGGCGACGGTTGCGTGAGCTGTCGCGTGTCCTGCGCGAGCAGCGCCGGCGGTTGGTCGAGTAAGCGGGGATCCGCGCCCTAGCCTACCCGAGCCAGCGGGAATCATGGCAGGTCCGGGTCAGGCGGCGGGCCGCGCGAGCCACGGCAGGTTGGGATGGGATCGGGGTATCCACGACGGCGGGGACGAGAAGCTCAAGGGCAGGCCGATCGCTCCCCAGCGATCGAGGTTCCGGCCTGATCTGGTGAGCCTGTCAGTCCGGTGGCGACGGCCCAAGCCGGGCGGATCAAGGCCAGCCGGGAGGCTAGCGCATTGATAGGGTAGCCGAAATCAAGTAAGTTGGAAGGCGCTGTTACACGACTGGTTTTGCAGCACAAAAAAATAAAGCCCCGCGTCAACAGGGCTTTATTCCGCGAAACCACTCGTTAAAGCGGTAACACTTTCTCCCTACTATATGCACGAGAAAGTTTATCGCTTTTCCCGATCCGGTCAACCACGGGTTTTAAGAGCGGTGAAAATTTCTCACATCAGCGATCTCCTCGATCCTTCCGCTGCGAAGCAGCCCAAGCCACGCTTCTCACCGAACCGGGACGGCACCTTCCTGGACCGCGTGCTGCGTCAGGGGGCCCGTTGCCCGCTGCCCGTTACGGCCCATGCCTACGTGCCGCGCATCAACCCCGGCGGCAACTTCTGCGGCCATGACCCACGCAACCCACGCCTCGAGCTTGCCAAGCCCGCCAGGAAGGGGAAGGGCGGCCTACCCCGCATCCTGACCCTGGCGATGGAGAAAACCCAAGGCTTCTACGACCACCCCAACCTGTTCCCCTCCCTCAACCTCGCCAACGGCAGCAACCGGAACATGCGCAGCGAGCGCCGCGAGGGGTGCGTCCTCATGCAGCAAGCAATCGTCAAGCGCATGAATCTGGCGACCATGCAGGTCGGGGTCCCCACCCCACGCGGATTCCGGAACCTGTCCGTGGCCTCTCTCGCCCAGGATACCGGCCTGTCGCTGAGCCGCGCCGAGCGCGCCTTCAAAGACCTCAAGGCGTCCTGCCTGATCACCATGACGACCATCCGGGAACGGATCGAGGACGGCTCCTGGCGGAGCCTGGCGGCCATCAAGACGGTCTCCCAACACTTCTTCGAGACGCTGGGCCTGGGCAAGATGCTGAAGCGGGAACGGAAACAGGCCAAACAGCGGCGGGCGGAACAGCGTAAGCAGGCCGAGACCGTCCCACTATCGGATGCCGTCACAGGACGCTATTCACTGGTCCTGAAAGCCTTGTTGAATCGCAACCCCAGGAAACCTAGACCCGAACCCACGCCAGCCTCACCAGACCTGCCGCACGCTTTCGAGGCCCACAGGCGCTTACAGCTCACGGCGCTTGAAATCAAGCACGCCCATCCGGACTGGACTCGCAACCAGGTCTACGCGGAAGCCCAGCGGCTCCTGCGATTGCGGCTCTGACCAACCAACCAGCCAACGGCTGATCCAACCCTACCCGCTGGCCGCTTCCGACTGGCCGGCAGGCACCGGCTGTCCAGGGTTTATCTGCACGGCGGTTCAGACCCCGGAATCTCCGGTTGCGTCACCATGCCGGGCCCATGGGCCCCCATTTGGCTCGATATTCCGCTCCCCACAAAGCCTGTGGAACCACAGCAGGGTGACAACCGAAAACTAAGTGTCACTAGCCTCCCCGACAAGTGCCTTTTCCCTATCAATATTTTAATTTCAAAAACAAAACGCCAAAAACTCCTGCACCGCCAAAACTGGATGTCCTCCCCGTAGCACACAATCGGCCAGTCATCAGCAGTCCTGAACGGACCAAACAAAAGAAAATCAGAAGGAAAAGTCTACAAGTGCAAGGACGATCCGGCGTGAAACCCCAGGCACGAGGCCGCGAACCAAACGTCGGTGCTGAATGCCAGGACGAACCCCAGCAGGGCAGTCTGCCCTCCCTGGCGGCGCGAGCCGGAAGACTGGCGTTCGGCATCCTGCCTCACGCCGCTGCGCGGTGGTGATGGTCAAGGAGCTTCGACAGGAAGGTAGAGCCAAGCAGCCTACTTCCAGTTCACGGGCATGGAACCGAGAATCCGAGGCAGCAATGATACGCAGAAGCCTCACGGGTTTTCCAGAGGCCCGCACGTCAACGCCAGCACCCCACCGATCCCCACTGTCCCATGCAATTCACGATCAATCCCGTGATCGCGGCCGCGAAGGAAAGTAGCGAACGCCAGAGGCACTCAGCGTAGCGACAAACGAGAATGGGCCACAAATGGCAGCTCCCGGCACCGCTCGGTGGCCGTCGAGACGATCTCCATCTGTCTCCTTCGTGGAGCTGTACCTGGCAACCATAAAACGCGAACGGCTGCCGGTCCGGCGGAAAGACAGCTCGGAAAGCTGCTACTCATGCTCGGGTTCCTACATGCACATCACCCGCGCTGCTGGAAAGCGGGCTAAGGTAACGAAGGCCATGATCGAGGAAGAGGCCAAGGAAATGAACGAGGATGCGTGACCCGGGAAATTGCTTACTCGCCATCCCCGACCTCGCGCGGGCGCGGGGAGCTGAAGGGACGGCGGGCAGAGGATCGAAAAGCTGGGAAGCCGAGGGATCGAAGGACTGATAACGAAGGGATTGGGGGCCTAGTTGGAGGCAAAAAGCAGACCTAAAGTATCTAATCCGTTGTCTTTATTGCCTTTTTTCCCTAGCTTTGGCTCATCCGTGTGCCGCCATAAAGACCCGGCTTGAAGATTTCAGGAATCAAGACCGGGGGGGAGTCGAAAGGCAAAAGCCCAAGAGGGGGTCAAATTTGGGACCCCCTTCTTACCCCGATTCATGTCCAAAGGGGTCGAAAAAGTCACGCCGACCGGCGTGACTTTTTTGCGTCGGCAAGGTGTCAAACAAGCTTGCGTGGGGGCGAGTCTTCGTAAGACTTGCGTAAGCGGTCCTTAACGCGCTGTAGAGCGGCGCTAATGGCTTTGTCGGCATCGGCATCGGCATCGGCATCGGGAGCGACGTGGTCCCGGTCGCCGAAACGCTATCAACGGTCTGCATCCAAGCGGGTGTGGGTCCGGAGCGAGAACATCCTCGACTATGCCACCACCCGTCAGTACCGCAACGCGCTTAACCCGGCCTACTGGCGGGGCTACCTGGACAAGCTGTTGCCGAAGCCCTCCCAGGTGAAGACGGTTCGCCACCACCCTGCAATGCCCTATTCCGAGGTGCCCGCCTTCATGACGGAACTGGCCGGTAAAGGCTCAGGAGAAGGCATCTAAAAATTGGCAGATGCCCGCGCAAACCATCACCGCCACGACCGACGCCCGCAGCCTTGATCCGGCGAGCAAACACCTCGATCAGCTCAACCTCGAAGCCAGAGCGCTCATCTCGAAACTCGATCTCGATCTCGATCTCGATCTCGATCTCAAAATAACCAACCCGGATTGGATCGGGAAAAATTTACGCCGAAGCCAAGCGCTTGCTTCCCGGCGTCTACCGAAGTCCCCAATCGTTTTACAGACCTAGAGCCAGTTTAACAAACCCCGAGCCATTAATTGGATTGGAAAGGCCTGCCGGGGCAGCGCCAGGTCGTCCGCCGCGCGCTAGCGAAGGCGCTGAAACCAGAGTTGTGCCGCAAGGGTGCCACCGATACGCAAGCAGCCCTGCTACAGTTGGCGCGCAACCGTGAAGGTAAGCTGCGGCTAGTCACCACCAACTTCGACCGTGTGTTTCACATGGCGGCTAAGTGCACCAGCCAAAAGTTCCAGGCTCATGCCGCGCCGCTGCTGCCGATGCCGAAGAACAGCCTCTGGAACGGGCTGGTCTACCTGTATGGCCTGTTGCCCAAAAAGCCAGACGACATGGCCCTGAATCGGCTGGTGGTCACCAGCGGCGATTTCGGTCTGGCCTACCTCACCGAACGCTGGGCAGCCCGCTTCGTGAGCGAGCTGTTCCGCAACTACGTCGTCTGCTTTGTGGGCTACGGCATCAACGACCCGGTGCTGCGCTACATGATGGATGCGCTGGCCACCAACCGAATGCTAGGCGAGGTCGCGCCGCAGGTCTGGGCACTGGGCGACTGCGAAACGGGGCAGGAGCGCAGCAAGGACATCGAGTGGAAAGCCAAAGGCGTCACGCCCATCCTGTACGAAGTGCCTGCCGACAATCACAACCATTCGGTGCTGCATCGGACCTTGCGCGCCTGGGCAGACACCTACCGCGACGGCGTGCTGGGCAAGGAGAGCATTGTCGTCGAGCACGCCCGATCACGGCCATCGGCCAGTACGCAACAAGACGACTTCGTCAGCCGGATGTTGTGGGCCTTGTCGGACAAGTCTGGCTTGCCGGCCAAACGCTTTGCCGACTTCAACCCTGTCCCGTCCCTGGACTGGTTGCTGGATGCCTTCTCGGACGAGCGTTTTCAGCACAATGATTTAGCCCGCTTCGGCGTTCCCCCTCACGACGAGGTGGACGCCCAGTTGCACAACTCCTGGTCGTGGCTGATCGAACGCGAACTCGATCGCTTTGCCTCCGTAGAACCGCGCTCTGCACTGATCAGCGCTCGACGAGCGAGGATCGCTCGGGGGGTCATACCGGACATTCTTGATACTGCCGTCCCTGATCTTCTCGACAGCAGTGTCAATGGCATAAAGCAGGACGAGAATCCACTCGCACGGCACCACCGGGTTTCCGAAGCGATTCATTACCTCGATGTCGAGGCGGGCGGGTGCAAAGATGCGCGGTAGGCTGGGTCTCGTCCCTCGACCCAGCAAGCCAGGTTACCCGCAAAAGCTGGGTTTCGTACCTCAACTAGCCTACACCGACGGCTTTTTTTAGACAGTCTCTTAGCTGATCTCCGCCGCTGAGCGAATGTCGGAGAGGATCCCGTCCCACAGACTGATGCGCGCACGGATCGCCTGTCGGGCGCTCTCCAGCGCCCTGGCATAGCGGTTGCTATTGTCCCCGATCAACCTTTTAAGAATGTTCATTACGGCCGGTCCGTGTTGCTCGCCGTCCAGCTCGATGTGCCGCTCCAGGTAGTAGACCATGTCGGGTGCCTTGTCGGCGGGAATGCCCCACTTCGCAAGCAGGGCTCGGAACATTTTGGGGATGGAGTCCTCTCTGCCGAGCAGGAAATTGCCGGCGACCTCTTCGCTGCTGCCCTGTCTCGCCAACGTAAGATTCGAATGCACGAACTCACGCACGTAGCGGGGTACGCGCGCTTCCTCAAAGGACTCGTCGATCCCATCTCCTTTCTTCAGGTGGCGTAAAAAGGTGTCGAACATCCGGGTCGGCGCACCGACTTCCCGCATCGCTTTCAGGTAGAGGGTCAAGTGGCTGGTCACATTGCCGTGGCGATCGACGTCGGATTCCTCGTTGAGGACGAGTTCGTTGATCAGCCGTGCCGAGGTCTCGTCCTCCGGCGGAATCCATGGCACCTGGGTGCACGTCAGGAAGTCCTGCAGGCGCTTGGTCAGACTCATGAAATCCCATACCGCGAAGACGTGGATCCGCATGAATCGATGTAGCTCGTCCATGGTCTCGATGGCGTTGTAGATCGGATGCGTGATCAGCTCTGCTTGAAGGTTCTTCAGCTCGTCGGTGAACATATATGAATTCCTGTGACGGGGGGGTTGAACCCTGCCGTATCCCCACAAAATCTGCCCCCGACTGGCAGGACGAGAGTTATCCCGTCCATCTTGACTGGACCGATTGCAACCTGGGCGGAAAGCGTCCCTGGTTTCTTTGTCCTGCCCGTGGTTGTGGTCGGTGGGTGGCACTTCTCTACGGCGGTGGCATTTTTGCCTGTCGTCACCGTTACCAGTTGGCCTATCCCAGCCAGCGGGAGGCAGGTTACAACCGGATGGCGAGGTGCGTGAACAGACTACGCGCCAAGCTGAGTTGGGAGCTTGGTTGTCTCAATGGTCCTGGCGGGAAGCCCAAGGGGATGCACTGGAGCACCTTTGAGCGGTTGGCAGCGCGACATGGTGTCTTTGTCCGAACCTCGCTAATCAGGATCGGTAAGCTAGGCGATTTCTCGCCGCTTAAAAGAAGTTTGCTGGAATTATTTTAGGGGAGCCTCCAGCCACCTCCAAATCGCTAGTGTTTCTCTGCAATCACAAGCTATCTGGACGTTTAAGTTATTGAAATTAAAGTCTTGATGAAGATAAGACACTTGTCGTGAAGAGTATGGGCACTTAATTTTCGGGTGGTTCTGTTGCAAGGCTTCGACAGCTTGCAGGTGAACTAGATTTCGATCCTGGCGGCGAGACTGGGGCGCTTCAGGAGGGAGAACTTGGAGTTTTGGGGGCCGGAAAAGCCCCAGAGGCCAATCTGAGGCAGCTGGTGACTGCCCGCGGTCCGTAGTGTCCCACAGGGATCGCCCAGTCAGCCGCGGGGCGGCTTGACCGGTGGCTAGCGCCTCGATCCCAGGAGCCGCCTGGCTTCCGCGTAGATCCGGTCGCGGCTCCAGTGCGGGTGCGCCAACTTCACTTCAGCCGCCTGGAGCTGTAACCGCTTGCCGGCCTCGAAGTTGGCTGGTAAGTCCGATGGGGGGCTTCGGGAGGGACTGGCATTGGGCTGCCGCCGCCCCGGCGCGCGTTTTTGGAAGAGACCGCCCAGGACCAGTGAGAGGCGGCCCCTGGCGGCCTGCGAGGCCGGGGCGCGCTCTGCCTTCAGGCGCCGCGCGTCCTGGCGGCGTCGGGCCTTTTCCCGTTCCCGCTTCAGCATGGTTGCCAGGCCCAGTGCCGCGAAGAGGTGTTTGGAGATCGTCTTGATGGCCGCTACGGCCCGCCAGGAGCCGTCCGCCAGTTGTTTGCGGATTTCCGATACCGTGATCAGGCTGGCGGCCTTGAAATCGGTTATGACGCGCGACACGCGCTTCAGGGACAAGCCGGTATCCTTAGCGATCTCGGTCAGGGTGTAGCTCAGGAACCCGCCAGGGGTCGGGACACCAACCTGCATGGTTGCCAGGTCCATGCGTTTGATGAGTGCTTGCCCCACCAGGACGCACGCCTCGCGGCGCTCGCTGCGCATTCGGCGGGAACTGCCGTTGGCCAGGTCGAGGGATGGCAGGAGCTTGCGGGGAGCGTCGTAGAAGCCCCGCAACTTCTCCATGCTCAGGGTCAGGATGCGGGGTAGGCCCCCCTTCCCTTGCTTGGCGGGCTTGGCGAGCTCTAAGCGTGGGTTGAGCGGGTCATGGCCACAGAAGTTGCCCCCACCGTTGATCCGTGGGACGTAGGCATGAGCCGTGGCGGGCAGTGGACAGCCGGCCCCTTGGTGTTGTGCGTGGTCTAGAAGATTGTGGAATGGCCACTGCTTCGGCGGGTTGTCGCAGCGGGAGGGGCTCTGGTTTTGAAAGGGTATTGCCACGTGTACTTCCAAGGATGCAAAGGGACTTGCACACGAGGAAAGAAGGACGTAGCATTTTTCTTGCCCTGCAAATGGCAAGATGCGTTTTCTGCTTGCTGCTGCGTTCTGATTAGTTAATTGTTGGTAGCTAATAAGTCGCAGTGCCAATTACCTGGCAGTTACGCTTCTTTTCCTCGAAAAAGCCCTGTAGTAAGCAGGGCTTTTTCCTTTTGTGCGTCCAGTTTTTGGTGTCGGCTGCCGAACGTTGGATCGATGGATTGTGGATCGAACTACCGCTGAGTTCAACCTCCAGGCGAGTTCTTTATTAATGCGCTAGCCTCTCGGCTGGCCTTGATCCGCTCGGCTCAGGCCATCGTCACTGTTGGCGCTAACAGCGCTGGAGCGGCCCTGAGAGCCTCCCAGAGGGGGTGAGGGTGTATCCTGTACCGAGGAGGGGGAAACGCCCCTCCGACGCGCTCAGGGAGCCCTGGCAGCCAGGGTGAGACAGGCTTCATGGCCCCGGCAAAGGCGAAGCTCGCACGGAGCGCCAATAACCGAGTCGCTTAGCGACGTATCCCGGTCTTCCCCCAGAACCTCTCCTGTTGCCAGGTGAGGTGTTGCAGGGGAAGGCTGCTCAGCGTGGGCGAGCGGTAAAACTCGCCGTGGGTTCGCGTGTGGGCGAAGCCCTTCGCCGGTAGAAACACCAGCATTTTCCCCGTCCCTTCCTCGGATTCCCATAAGGCCCTGAAGCGGGACCCCCGGAGCTTATGGTTCCCGGTCAGGGGATCACCAGTCCGGAGGGGTGGATGCCCCGCACCACGGAAAAATGCCCCCGATCCTGATCGCGCAAAAACACCAGGGCGGGGATTTTCAGGCGCTTGAGGTGCTCGAAGTTTGCGGTGAGCCCCAAAGCGTGGAACCCGAAGCCTGCAACCGCTTGCTTGAGGCTAGCGAAGGAAGCGCGCCCGTCGATAC
>Ga0209454_1000371_pt1 | contig 23746 bp, 21 predicted proteins | sample WorMetHERISLAND1_2_FD_187400 | JGI IMG/M metagenome (GOLD analysis project Ga0209454, IMG submission 187400) | Marine gutless worms symbiont microbial communities from Max Planck institute for Marine Microbiology, Germany - Olavius geniculatus... | ecosystem: Host-associated > Annelida >... | reverse complement strand
AATATACGTTCTATGCTAAAAGTGTCATACGCAGGTTGTTCAGGCCCATCTCCAGCCATTTCGGCGCAATTCACTTTTAAAATGTGTGTCGCAGCCGAAAATCGCAAAAAAATCACTAAAAACCTTATTTTAAGGGTTTAAGGTCATCTAAAATCATCGACGTTGACACCAATAAAAAGTTGGTCACTATTGCTTATTATCATAATCATAAGCAGCATGTTTGTGCCTATCTGCAACCGTTTTCGCGCTACACGAGATAATTGAGGTAAAATAACCACGTTTTGGGGAGTAGCTGTCTTTGACGCCCGCCTGCACCGGCCTCCTTGAACCTAGGGGGTCGGGACTTGGACTGCTAAAATCTACGTTGAATGCGGAAAATTTTATGCGCAAGTTGTCTTGGATTATCTCAAGCCATTTCGTCACAATTCAATGTTGAAATGTGCGCTGCATCCAAAAATTTACTAAAAATCCCTTTTTGGGGAGGTTCAAGATCGTTCAAGGTCATCGATGTTGATAAATCTAAAAAGCCTGTCACCAGTGCTTGTTATGGTAAGCAGCATGTCTGTACCTATCTGCAACCGTTTTCAAACTATATTAGCCAATAACGGCAAAATAACGTCTTTTTTAGGGGAACCGAAGGAACCGCTGCACCCACAGACACGAAATTTTGTCACGATAAACTAGAGCCTTTGGGGCAGCCCACAGTGTAGATCTCGTGATCCTAGCTTGCGTCTTTTAGACACAATACCACAGTGTCACAAACGGACAGACAGACGAACGGGATGGACGCCTATACGATGGCTAAGACAAGCGAAGCATTCTGCTATCGCGCGTAAAAACTGTCTTGACTTGCACAGATTGTTTTTGTTTTGACTAATAGGTTTTTACTTTTTATTCACGGAAACTTGTAAAATGTTTAAACTCAGTTTCATGGTAAGATTTGTTAATTGTAATAGGCTAATTTGTGCGCCATGTACGTAAATTATTTTAATAAAGTTGTCGATTTTGTTAACCAGGTTGCTTATAGATCTAGATTATGTGCCTGTTTAATATTTGTTTGTATTCCTTTTGAAATTTCGATGTTGTAATTATAGTGCTAATATTAAGCTTATTACGTTGTGTACGAAACAGATGAGGGACATGAATCACGAGAATTTGAATTCCTTTATCGGACTTTGTAGTGAAGCACCGAACATTTGCATGGTAACAGTTCACTGTTCGCGCGGAAGCTTGCAGGTGGGCTATAACTACACTGTGTCTCAAAAGAAAAAACGTTCCACTTCGTAACTGTTCATATCTTTGACAAATATTAACCGACTTTTGAAATTTTTTACTGGCACACTCTTTGGACAATTTGCAATATAGTGGTTATTAAATATTTCACCACACCGTAACAGCGTCGCTACACTACCTTGCGAAACACAAATGCAAGAAAAAACTAGCAATACTAGGCAACAGGCGTGTTGGAAGATGAAAGACACTTCAGACCAAAATCGCGACGAATGATTTATAGGCCTACAATGCTACACTGTATTAGACCCGTCTTTGTGGATATCTGGCGTGTTATACGGTGTGTTTGTTTCTGCCCTTCGTGGTTTTGTAAAAGGCTACCAGTTCATCCACAGTGGTCACGTTCTCTTCAGTACGTGCATGCTTCAGTCTGCAGCTCTCATGGCTTTGTTCGGCGTTTCCTGTTGTCCAAATCTTTTTAGTAACGTGTTTCAGTCCTTTTATGTTTCTGTTTATTTTTAGAAATTTTGCTAGTATTCTTTGCCAACTGCATTTTTTAACTCATAAAAGTTTTTAGTTAAAGCCTTGTCCCCATTGCTAAATGCACGTTACTTTACCGGTGTATTGTCACTGCATAACAAAAATTATTTTTACAATAATATCAACTGCTTTTGTTTAGAAACACAAGAATTGTATCAAAACTAAACATTGTTGGAAAATTGTTTTTAAAAAATAATTTTTGCATTATTTTTGCATTTTTGTAATATTAGGATTTAAACATTTTTGACAATTTAAGTTTTACATGGTACTGTAGACACGCAGTTAAGGAGTGGTGGTATGTTTAATAATAGCACTACTGCTACTTGTCCACAAAGTGTGCCAGTGAAAAAATTTTGAAAATGGGTCAAGATTTGACGAAGATATAGACATTTACAAAGTGGGACGTTTTTTGAGACACATTGTAGATTACACTGTACAACGTTAAGTCGCAGGCCTGCTAAGTTGAGTCATTTACGCGTATACTTACTTTTGTTTAATTTTCGTGGCAACAAAGAAGCTACAATTGCGTTAATAATTTTATAACATGTTTTTTAAAATTAACATTAATAGTTTGTAATATTACTGTACGTTCCTGAGTACAAAATAGCTTCTATGTGGTTTCTGTATCAGGCTACTTGTCTGGTAAAAATTCTGAGCGAGTTTCCTGAAACTAATCGCTGCTATAAGCGGGCATACATATAATTATTGTTGTTCAATGCTGATGTTTAGGATGTGCTACTGAATGATCACATAAAACTCGACCAGAACTTCAAGAATTCGTTTATCAGAGAAATCATAAAGGTTAGCTATGAATCAACTTATCAAGTCACTGTTTTCGTAATGTTGTAGCTGGTGTAAGACATTGACAGTTTTGTGCTTAAGTCACTTTGTATTCGGATAATGAACTCTTATGATGTATCATTTATCAGGGAATGGAATACGTTCACAAAAGTCAGCTGAAGTTTCACGGTCGCCTTAAGAGCACTAACTGTCTGCTGGACGGTCGCTGGATGATCAAGATCACCGACTTTGGACTCGGACATCTTAGACAAGTCGCTTACGACACAGATAACGAGAAATATTCCGGTCCGCATTTTGCTCTTTACATTTTTTGTTTATGTACAAAGCTCTTACATTTGGAGACAAAACACAAGACAGAATGTGAAAGTGAACGCATTATTTGGATTGAACACGTTCAGAGTTTCATAAACAGTTAGCTGCGATCATTGCAGTGAAGAATGGTCGTGTATTTAAGTATGACAGTCTTCAGCATGACCACCCTGCACTGATCGAGGCTAATCGTTTCCGAAACTGGCCATCACTGTCCAAACTGTCGTAGCTCAACGCAAGGAAATCATGTAGGCCTATGTTTCACAAAAACTTACGGCAAAGTCAGAAGCATCCAACCTGAATGCGTTCAGCTTTTATAAGCAGTTTGCGAATTTGCAGGCGAGATTTGTAATTTTGACATTCAACGCTTCCCGTCTAACAACGTGAACGTTACGACAACTTGTAGTCAGTATAGGCCTGGTCACTGTCTGGTCTCGTACATAATTGTGTTTGAAAGTTTGTTAACAGACATTGGTATGGTAGCCCAAGTCAAATGAGGTGCGCGGTTGTTGAAGCGCTGCTGTGGGCGGCGCCTGAGATAATGAAGGCTACGTCCTCACAAGAAACGTCCGAAGAAACTAGGCTTGCAGCGGTCAGCACTCAGAAAGCTGCAGACGTTTACAGTTTCGCCATCATCATGCACCAAGTCATCTATCGCACTCCAGTGTTCCAGTCTGCCGACCACTGCCAACCCATCGCCGCCAAAAGTACGTCAACCAGACGACGACTGCAATAGTCTCACAGTGCTTGCGGAGCAGATGTATTTAGTTGTTTGTATTTGGTATAAGAACGCTTATTGACAGTCGCACACCGGCGCTATGACAGTCCTTAAAGTTGCCGTGCTGCTTTCAGCTTTTCCCGATGTTTGTCCCTGTCTGAGCAGCAGCGACGTGGCCGTTCCGACCGACCTTACCTGTCACCCCTCATCGCCTCTTAGAAGGTACCTAATAGGGGGTGTTTACACGATCCAGCAAACGTCCAGCATTAGCACGTGTATTTTGAATACATTTGCTGAAAGTTTGTTGGACGTTTGCCGGATCGTGTAAACACCCCATAACACTCCGGACGAGTTCACTTATTACAGCTGAGTGCCAGCTTACGTACACTTTGCCCGTTTTGAACGACGCCGGCGAGAAGGGCGCGGCCGTAAGGCTGGCTGTGGGCGCGCACACTTGCGCTAGCACACAACATCCATCGCCTAAGTCATACTTGCTGCGATTTTTTGGTCTATTTATACGGCCGTTCTAACAAGCCGTGGATCTTGCCCGTCTGTCCGTCTGTCTTTGACAGATATTGTTGACGCGCTACAGCAATACTGTAGATTGCGTCTTGCATGGTTGTCGTCCGTCGTCGTCTGTCGTACTCTGTAACGGGTGTATTGTGACTAAACTGTGCAAGATAGGGCCTAGGTTGTTATTGATCACTAATAGGAAGTCAAATACTGCCTTTCAAATGACATTAAAATCATTGACCTTGGATGACCTTAAACGCACTATGGTGTGCCAATCGTGCGGTATTGTGGCTACACGGTAAGTCGCAATAACCATCACGACACGCGTAGAGCGCGACAGTTCCCTAAGCTAAGAGCTTGTAAATACTTAACTGACTTGGCGAACAACACTGGTTTTTGGTGCTATGCATTAATGGTTAAAACTTTTCTATATTTTAAAACAGTAGGAAAATAGACATTGGATATGGGCCATTTTTACCCACAAGTGCAAACGACTTAATAATTTTCAATGTAAAGGCGATCAGATTTTGCAGACAACATTCGACACCATAGTTTTTAAACGGATCGATACTCGGCTCTTAAATCTTATTAGTAACATGCTGATAGTCGCGATGTAGCTATAATTGGTTGTTGGCAAAAACGTTTAGTAGTCGAGACGTATTAAAAACCAAAAATGTTTGCCCAGGGTGGAGATAGTCTACACTGCTATTTTTGCTTAGCGAACTTTTTTGCGATCATCTTGTACACTGTACGTAGTTTATGTGTTTGTATTAGACAATAAACGTGCATGCTGCGACTTATAAAATAACGTGACTCGCTAAATAGTGTCACTCTCGCTTGAACAGATATATTCGTTCGTGTAAGCGGAGGTGAAACGCCTCCGTTTCGTCCTCCAATTCCAGCCAACGACACGACCAACGATGTTCAGTTGATTCAGTTGATGCGTGATTGCTGGGACGAGTATCCAACCCTGCGTCCCGACTTTCCCAACATCCGCAACCGCTTTCTCGTCCTCAACAAAGGAAAGTACGATATTTTTTGGCTTAAAAAAGAATATATACAAAAAAGATAAGTGATCATGTGGTAGAGTTTTAACTTTAACATAAAAGCTCCCAGGTTCAGTTTTCGTTTCGGCCAATGAACCGACAACAATTGTAGTTTCTGAATACTTACAACGCTTCGGTTTTTATCCTGTGTTGTAATTTTTGTGTCTGATGGTTGTCTTAGTTTGTTTTAATGGAGCTACAGCATTGTTGGTAGACCGATTGTTAAAAATCATAGACACTCATGCTTATGGCCTGATTATTAAGATTACTGTTAAAAATCAACACCCATGAATGGCAAGGTCATACTGGATAGAGCTATAGAGTTTCGTTAAATTATTTTTTAAACTTTTGACTATACGCTTAATGTGATCTTTTTTGAGCCCGGCTGTCATGTTTTTCTATTTTTTTTGTATCATTTTTTTGTGAAAATAAAAACGTTTTCGATATTACGACACATGCTGCACATAGTTTCGTTAGACGCACAACTCAAACACAATCTGAAATCTGCAAAATGTCGTTTGATGCAGAGAAGTAAACATAATAGACAACATGCTGCAAATGATGGAGAAGTACGCCAACAATCTGGAAGATTTGGTCGAAGAAAAGACGCAACAGTACAAAGATGAAAAGAAGAAAGCAGACATGCTGCTTTACAGCATGATGCCTGTGTTAGTTCTTTACGCCTGTGATAAAAGCCAATGCAAGAATAGCTTGTTCTAAAGCAGTTCTGTTACTTCTTTTGAAAGGAGGCTCGAAAGAATAGTTTTTGGTTAAACCCGAATAACGTTGATTTCTGTGCGTTTATTCCGTTAACCATATTTCCTATAGCACTTTTGGCCATTGTTCCGGATGTTCAGCAGTACGATATTACGAGTATATAATAATACTACCTAGAGAATAAGTAATCACATTGTAGAGCTACGCAGCAGTGCAGTAAAATCTTTTATGCTGTTACAAAGTTGCAACAATGGCGGTAATTCTGGTTTTGCATCGCGGTGTTTTAGGTTTTGAGCTCGTTTTTTTCTAGTACAACCGCACGCACCTTTTTCGCTTTAGTACAATTATCTATGTGTTAAAATGTTTAAAAACTCGAATTCAAAATTGGCAGTAAGTTTCATTTTAAGACCGAATTCAATTAAACAGTTTTGTTCAACATTACATGCAAAGTATGCTGTATTGGTCGTATATAGAAGCGTGGCGGAACAACTGAAGGCGGGTAAACATGTCAACCCAGAACTGTTTCCTGATGCGTCTGTTTATTTCTCTGACATTGTGTCTTTCACTAAACTGGCCAGTGAAAGTACTCCAATGGAAGTGGTTACGATGCTCAACGATCTATATTTTATGTTCGACACCACAATCGCAAAGTTCAAAGTCTATAAGGTTACACTTATTCAGATTCTGTGGCGAATTCATTCACTCCAACAGTGAAAATAAAGTTTTTGTCTAAAGTTAAGCTTATTTGCAAGCAGGAATACATAACAATATGCTAGACAACGGTCACCAATAACAAGTTTATGTATATTGTGTTTTTTGTTTATTTGGTTTAAATCTTCTTTAATCTTTTTTATGCATGCCTTCACTTGCGTAACATTTGTTGAGACAATAGATTTGCAAAATGTCGGACGTCACAAACACCAAGTAGTAGGATTGATTGGAATTTATAATTTTACTTGTTTAACGATGATTCATTTTGTTTGTATTGCTGACGTGTCCAGGTGGAGACAATTGGCGATGCGTACATGGTGTCATCAGGTATACCGATATCCAATCCACAACATGCTTCGGAGTTGGCCGACATGGCTCTTACACTGTGTCACGGCGTCACTAACTTCAAGGTGATGCGAGCTGATAAATGTGCTTTATTTCGTTATTTGCAGATTTTAAATTAATTTTGTTTATACTGTTTGATCATCGTGGAATATAAGCTTATATATAGACCGATATTTTATAAGACGACTTATAAAACCTGAGTTATAACAAATGTGTTAAGCTTCAATTGCTGCTGTTTCGCTGAATTTTGCAACTAATTTTACCTACTGTATAAAGTTTAAATAACATTTTTGTTTCGTCTTAATTAATGACTTGTCTACTTCAAAACTGTGTCTGTGATGCATGTTATAAACTCGCACGTTACTCCCACAACACTTACTCAAAGAACACATGATGTGATACAGCTAAGCAGAAACTTGAATGTGAAACTTTTAGCAGTTAAACGAAAATTTCAGGGTAAGTGTCACTTTGTCAACGTTAGCCGTATTTGCATGATAAGCGGATTTTGTTCGTGTGTGCGCGTGTAATGCATAGATCGCTCATCGTCCGGAGCGCAGGTTGATAATACGCTGCGGTATGCACAGTGGCTCAGTCGTCGGCGGAGTGGTTGGAGTCACAATGCCGAGGTACTGTCTCTTTGGTGACACCGTCAACGTCGCCAGCCGCATGGAGTCCACCGGAAAACGTACGTCAGTTACAGGCGACGCACGGGTGTTCTAGTTGTACTTCACGATTAAGGTTTTAATTGCAGAACAAAGCGAGTGCTTGCCGTCAAGATTTTACTGCGATTTTCGTTCGATTGCCGCCAACGGAACTTTAGCGACAACGCTAAAGGAACCACTTAATGTGCGCTTGAAGTGCACCTAATATGCCGAGAGTAGAGCATTTGGTGAAAAATTCGCGTTTTCTTTAATATACAACGTGATCATACGTGATAAGTAACTTTATACAGTTAGTTACCTGTTCTAGCACATAATATTAAAACAGTTGCATAACATTTTGTCGGATTTTTTTTGGTTTTACTACAAATTTATGCCGTCGTCGTTATAACTGTATGTAACAATGTTGCAGCGATGCACATACAGCTGAGTCAGTCCATGTTCACCGCATTGTCGGCATCACAGCTTGGATACATCATGCGTCAGAGGGGCGAAGTTGAAGTCAAGGTGAAACAATTTCTCCCCGTCGTGCTTGTTAGCTCAGACCGAAAACTTTACTTATTTTGATTTGTTCGACTTATGCACGTGTACTAACCGAAATATGAATTTATTTACATTCAATCTTTATGCTTTTCTTGCAATAATACCCGTTTGTTTATTTCGATTTTGACTGCTTTACATTTTGCTAATATTTTTTAACAATCGGCTGCACGTTTACTCTCACACGCGCTCTGTTTCAAACAATTTAACGCCCTTCTTACTTCTCAGTTTATGATACCCAAAATGTTTGTTTCTGTTTTCTAGTAAGTGCACTTTGCGTGATTTGCATTCCTAGCAGTTGCCATCATTTGCAGGGTAAAGGACTGCAGAAGACGTACTGGCTCGACGGGCGCCATAACATGTCTCTGCCTCTGCTTGGCAGCCAGGTCGACGTCACCGATGATTAGCCAGTCTGCAGCTGTAGTAACCGTTTAGAAGTAACCGTTCAGACTCAGCTTATGAGATCGATTTTCAATGTCGTGATTTGTCGTTAGACATTTGTTTAGTAATCTGTAAAAATTGTGTAACTTACGATCGCGCAGATTCGATGATCATGCGCAACAAACATGCATTCATGGTTTTAAATTTACGACACCGTTAAGATTTACTGGTGATATGTATTATTTTTTTTGATGCTGTTAAACTGTCTCGAGCGTTCAAGGTTTACATAATCCCTGTTCTTAAGTACGTTTCAAATATTTGGTCACCAATACAGATCGGCCTGATCGATAAACTAGAGTCAGTCTAGAGACGATACACAAAGCAGATTCCCGGCTTTGAAACACTTTCATATTCCAATAAGTTATCATCACTAAACTTGGAATGTCTCGATCTGTGCCCCTTACGTGCTGACCTTATCATTACATAGGCCTATAAACTTATATGGTTTACTAGACGTCAATAGCAATTTTTTGTTATTTGAGATAACAGCGTTACAATAGGACATAAAAGCATGATCGAACATTGTGACAACTAGAAAGCAGTCGTAGCCCGCAGCTACCTTCGCCAAGGCAAAGCTATTCGCCAGGTGGCGTCACCATCTTCACTTTGCCAGCGGTTCCCTTATGTCCCCTTTAACGCGATGGTAACGAAAATTTCAAAGTAATTCAGAATTCAGGATTCCTGCCGGATCACCCCCAAAATTGAGTCACTGGTAGTTTGTGCCATGCCCGACATACCCTCAAAATTTCAGAAAGATCCGTCCATAACTTTTCGAGTTATTTTGCTCACACACAGACAAACAGACAAACAAAGTCCGACAAAAACATAACCTCCTTGGCGGAGGTAATAATTCTCACAGACAGTTTTTATCGCATCGTATTGCTCATATTTGGAACAGTTTGCCAGCATTGGCTATTGATTGTACTAATTTTGCTTTTTTTAGCACTAGCTTCCAGGACATTAATTTACTGATATTCAGATAGCAGATTATTGCAGCTTACTCGGTTTTGCTTACCTAATATTGCTGGTCTATGACTTGTTATATATTGGGGAACAAGTTATAGGCTTTTAGGCCCTATGCGTCCTTTGAACTGACTTATGTTTTACACTGTTTAATATCTGTGTGTATAACCGGTTTAATAAATAAATAAGACAATAATATGAAAATAAATGTGACGAAATTCTCGGTCGTACATTTTTCATCTCGTGTGTTGTTTCCATTTTATTTATGTTTTCGATCAACTGCTTTCCATTATGTTAGTGCGTATTATTTTTATCACTTACACAAGTACCTTTATGCTAATACATTTAAATTTAAGCACAATTTTTAACACAATGTAATTGATTTAGAAAATGCCTTTCAAAATTTTGGTTAGATTCTTACTGATTTTTCAACTCCTAAATCCTACAATTTGAATTTCTTATTTAACTCCAACAACAGTTTCATAAACAGTACAAGACGTCTTTCAATACAGTACAACCCGGTCAGTTCATAATGTCGGCGCTATTTTCACTTCTCTATGTTCGTGCTAACTTTAATTTCAAAACAACAAAATAGTTATTTTTTTCTACCATAAACGTGAATATTATTATGCTATTACAGTAATGTAAAGTAACGAAGTAAAAGTAACGCGCTACCGGTACATTACTTAAGTACAATTTTTACTACTTTCTTATGTAACGAAGTACTCATAGCGAAGGACACATTTTACTTGTAGTAAGGTAAAATTTTAGAGTAATGCGACTTTTACTTCGTTACTTTTGCGGCTAAATCAACGGCAATCAAATGACGTTAGTTAGCTTAAACCAAAAATTAACAAAAATACGATACTGAAAAGTAGTAAATATGCAAAAAATCTCCGACAACGTAAACATCCTAAAAGAGTACATTTTAAAATTACGCTGTAGTTTTATGTTGTTTAAATAACATCATACTAATTTTTTTAACTGCGATATAAACCGTGACACTGACAACCACAACATGGTCTCGCATCTTTAAAAAGTGCAAAACTACACAATAAAATGCTTGTGCGTAACATACTGGTAAACTACATGAAATCTTGTTACATCAGAAACAATCTCATTAGTTTTTCTTTATATAGGCGAATACGTCTAAAAAAATTAGCTAATTGTAGTGGTAAAAACAAAATTCGCCAAAATTTACGAATTACTCCGCCAAACATTGATCGTATATATGACGTGATATTGCTTGTGACGAACAACAACATTATGTCGCAGGTTTTACATGTATGCTTCACAACTGATATAACTTTGATTACCGTAAAGCTTTGTACGGCGTCAGGCGATTTTGTTTAGTCGACCTCAGTAATAACAGTGAAATAACAGGAATATTCAACCAAACACTGAAATTAAGAAGTAATTTATTTAAAATACAACATTGTCGGTGCAAATCATATTCGTTGAATGGCTTAAATCAATCGTTTGTATTTCATTATCCACCGGACTGCTGAGCAGCGGTAGAGACAAGCCTTCACGACCGTCCAACCAATATGTCTTCTGCAGGCCTTTGCCCTGAAACGGATATCACTTCCAGATTAGCAAACCTCATAAGATCAGTTTTATATCCGATCCAACAAAAACATAGTATGTATCTGTACCGTAGCAAAACGTTTACAATGTTAATGACACTACAATAATTACCTTGTCCAAACAGGATACCCATATCAAAGATACCATAAATATGGGTATCCATACCACTCGCCATTCCTCTCAGCCTGCGCCTTGGTATCGACAGTATCACCACTTCCACTGCTACAATTCTGTATTACACATTAAACGTGGTATTTTTATCGTAGCCAGAAAAATTCGGAAGGAAATGGGACGTGCCAAATAAAGATGCCGGAGACACCCAACTATTTTATGGAGGGGTTATCATAATGGAAATTATTTTCTTAAAACATATTTTCACAGAATATCGTAAAGTTTGGAGAAACAGCTGTTGCTGCAGCAGTTTACGAAAATTGGTGATCACATGTTAAGACTGCAGAGTTGTTGTGGTGAAAGTGAAACATTACTGCGCATTAAAACACTACAAAAGCTTAATGTTTTACCTTGATTTCTACTTCACCTCGCCTTTTCATGATGTAGCCAAGCTGTGATGCTGTCAAAGCGACGAACGTCTCTTCGCTCAGCTGAATGTGCATCGCTACAATATTAGCAAATTAACAACATTGTCTAACAAGTTTTGATGCAGTATTGTTCGTAGAGAGCACATTACAGTGTATCACACACCATAACAAATGTTTGCGTTGTCGGCTAACAAAAACTGCGCTAAAATAAACCGGTGCAAACCAAGTTACATAAATCGCCGTTTTACGCTTCACGATACAAATCACAGTTTACGTTTTCCGGTGGACTCCATGCGGCTGGCGACGTTGACGGTGTCACCAAAGAGACAGTACCTCGGCATTGTGACTCCAACCACTCCGCCGACGACTGAGCCACTGTGCATGCCGCAGCGTATCATCAACCTGCGCTCCGGACGATGCGCAATCTATACATTGCACGCTCACGTCAACGAACATCGACAACAGTAGTCACAAGTATCAACATACCGCGCATCACTTGGTCCCAGCTGGGTATTTTGCCAATTGAAAAAAAAATCGGTCAGGAGTCCAGATTTAGATCAGTGATATACTAGAGGCAACGAACTGTACACTAAGGCAGTTGCTGTGTCTCACAGAAGACCGCCGATCATGGAGAAATGATTTATTCAGCGTCCAACAGCAGTGATGAAAGACGAAGAAGAAAAAATTCAGATAAACTACTCCATGAACAGTGCCGGCGTTAAAGAGTTGGAGCCTCCCCAAATGCAAGTGTGAGGCCCCTATAATAGGGGGTCTGAAAGCGGAGCCCCAGCGAAGTCCAGGGGCAGAGCCCCTTGTCAGAGGGTCAGGGGGCGAAGCCCCCCTGAAGCTAAAACACATTTGGCTTTTGGACGTTCACTTAGAGTCGCAAATTTGCCCACTTTCAAAAAAAATCTGAAACGCAAAAATGCAGATACAATTTGTGTTGTCTTTTCAAAAAAATGACGTCTATAGGCCACAATACGTCACAGATTACTGTACAGTAATGAAAAGTAATAGCCCTGTCCACTTTGGGTAAACCTTTTGCATGTTTATTCATTTTATATTATGAATATACATTTTTTAGAAACTAGAAAGTTTTCTTTACACCTAGCATGAGGTCGGTGAGCATACGTGAGGCCCCCGGTCGGAGGGTACGGGGGGCCCTTCCGCCGGTTCTGTCCATAAATGTGAACTTAAAAACATGCGGCGTAGATAAAACTGTAAAAAAAAATTGTATACCGTTTTTAATGATGTTTGCTAGGTTCAAGGTTACTCAAGGTCAATCAAGATTAAGATAATGCACAATAAAAAAGTTTTATAATGCGACTGAATACAGAGTCAACGTCGGTGACGCAACATGTATAGCGACTAGTGAAGCAGGCTAAACATTTCTCTGCTTGACCGTTTTGTGCTTTAACATTCCACATCACGCGGTTTTTCCGCAATAGCTAAGCGTCCGGCATGCTGATCTAGACAGCTGTTTGTATCTGTTTCTGGTTAAAGTTCGCCGCCATTTACCACACGTACCATATCCACTGTTTCTAAAAGCAAATTAAACTTTTACTTAATCGCTAACTGTAACGTTGGAGTATTGCGTAAGCACATATAGCTCATGATAACAATGATGAAAAAGAGTTATTCAAAACGTTAACAGTTAGTTTAACAGTGTCGATCATCTAGAGAGAAAGAACTGTTACCTTGAAGTTAGTGACGCCGTGACACAGTGTAAGAGCCATGTCGGCCAACTCCGGAGCATGTTGTGGATTGGATATCGGTATACCTGATGACACCATGTACGCATCACCAATAGTCTCCACCTAGAGAGTTATAGTGCCAGAATAAGTACATGTACTGTTGTTCATGTAATGAAGTTCGTAGTGTTCGAAAAAGTGTCTTGGTGTAACTTAGTAGTTTCCATGGAAAATAATAATGAAAACCAGTGGTGACCACGATCAACAACATAGACTATATCTGCAGCAGAAAAAAGTGAGATACAGCATAATTATACAGCAACTGCAAGGGTTTTATTCAGCTTTTAATCTATGGGTTTTATGGCTCGAAAAGGACTTTACGTTACGTCGTAGAACGGGTTTTGGAAATGGCACTAGGCTATTGTTCGTTTGTCTGCACCAGCAGATATTAGATATCAAAGCCCGGACCCCTAAGTTCCATGGAAACTCATTGGTGAAAATTTCACCGATATCTGCAAGTACCTTGTAGACGTTAAACTGGGCCAGCGCGGAGTCGAACATAAGATAGAGATCGTTAAGCATCGTCACCACTTGCATCGGAGTACTTTCACTGGCCAGCTTAGTGAACGACACAATGTCCGAGAAATAGATTGACGCTTCAGAGAACAACTCTGGTTCGACGTGTGAACCGGCCTTTAACTTATCTGCTACACTCCTACGCACAGACAAAACCGACTTTACAGGAATGAAAGACGCTATGATTTAACGCGGGTTTGTAAAGTAGCAATAAATATCTTACAGGTATCACCGACAGAATCTTTAAAATAAAGGTTCTAATCGCAAACCGAATACGAAAAAAAACTGTTAGCTACGAGATGCAATCACACATCGCTGATGTTAGTCTTAAAACAGAACTTATGGTTACAGCTGTGGTCTTGGTTTTTAGACAAACGTCTAGATATGCTAATAATTTTTAGTTATAGGCTAAGCTGTTAAATGAAAGCACTTTGTATTTCCTTCCATAAACTGCTTTGTTTGTGTTTATTTGGTACAAAAGTCTTATACTCTCTTATCGTCGATATTTTGACCAAATAACGCGGAGGACGTGTCGAAGTGACAGAAACGAAAATAATACGTCTTGAAGTGACAAACAATATGCCAAGTTTGACTTTCGCTGCTTTGTAATTTTTTGTTTTATGTGAAGCAACAAAACGCAAATAAAGAACTAACACGGGCATCATGCTGTAGAGCAACACGTCCGCCTTTTTCTTCTCCTCCATGTATTGCTGCGTCTTCTCTTCTACCAGTTCTTCCAGGTTGTTGGCATACTTCTCCATCATGCCAATCATGTTGTCCATGATGTTCACGTTTCTAACATAATCAATCTCTTGAAGCAATGTAAGCTATACGATGTAAAGCACTAAAAATGAAATTATTATGCAGTTGGTCGGATATGAATGTGCATTTGAGTATTGCTACTTTTCCCACTGGTGAATTTTGATCACACAAACTGACACGACGCAGTGACGGGTTCAGCATGCGGCCATGATTCTCAAAGGCATATCACAAATGCACATGACGCGTGTTGTCTTTTTTGCAAGTCAGCTACACGACATTCTACATTCGTACGGATCGATTCACCACGATCTTGGTCTGAAGTGTTTTTTCGTTTACCGAGAGGCTAGTTGACAATTACTGTTAGTGTTTTTACATTTATATTTCACAAGGTAGTGTAGCGACGCCGTCATGGCGTGGAGGATATTTGGTAATCTCTTTATGGCAGATTTTTTTCCGCAACGTGCTAGTAAAAAATTAAAATTTCTTGAGAATTGACAAAGTTATCGCTATGATATCTTCGGTAGGCCTATTATTTTTCTAAACACAAATACCAGGGAATATTAAGGCTAACACAGTACCAACGTGTCAATGTTTGCTGAGATATATCCTAACAAAACTCGTGTTCAGTCTTTTTTATACTTTAAAGAAATAAGCTTTTGATGCTTTTTAGCTTTCAAGCAAGTGTAATTTACCAACGTGAAAACTGTCACTTACTTTCCTTTGTTGATCTGAACGAAGCGGTTGCGGATGTTGGGAAAGTCGGGACGCAGAGTTGGATACTCGTCCCAGCAATCGCGCATCAACTGAATCACCTGAACATCGTTGGTCGTGTCGTTGGCTGGGATAAGAGGACGAAACGGAGGTGTCTCGCCTCCAGTGACACGAACGCAAATATCTGTTCACCCAGTAGCAAACACAACTACCGGTTTCTACACCGGACTATTGGTGGTTTAATGTGCGCAAGTAACCAAGTATTCACGTAAGAATACTGGTAATAATGTAATACGTTAAAACATAACTAACAATCGTCGATAATGATTTCTAAGGCGGTCAGTGGAGTGTGCCAGTGAAAAAAATTTGAAAATCAGTCAATAATTGGTGAAGGTATGGACAAAAGTAAAGTGCCACGTTTTTATAGCCTACAATGTAGGACCGTTAACAGTAACTGAATTCATCCTTGTGTGACAGAATGACAAATCTTGCGTTTAACGGTAAACATTGCGTGAACTTCATTGCCTTTAGAGTTGACACCTCAGATACGAATACTGACTGTTGAGTACGTTGCCGTTGCTGTTAGACCTAGGCTACTTGTAAAAATCCCATCTGTATGCACTATTACGTCTACGATGCAACTGGTCTAGTGGTTAGAGTATTAAACTCACAGCTTTCAGGCTGCGGTTCTAATCTTACTCGCGTTTTTCGCAAACAACCTTAAGCAAGCTTTTAAACTAATGTATGTGTAAAGTGTTGCTAAATGGAGTGGCGGTATATCGACATGCTGCACCAAGAATGTCATTGTTTTAGCTTGAAAAGGCGGTTGAAAAGTGCTGCCGATCACGAGTAGAGCAAACAACGCTATAGCAAGTACCCGAGCTTTCACCGTTGCCTTTACCGCCATCGTTTGCAGCGATAAAAGCATAATACATCCACTGACTTATTCACTTTTGGGTGGGACGGACTCATCGTTATCAGCACAGCGGAACACTCCGGCTCGGTAAAGAATCTCGTGCAGAATGATGGCGAAGCTGTAGACGTCTCCTTTCTGAGTGCCGGTCCGCACTCCGACACAGCGTGATCGCTGTAACGACATCAGCTCCGGCGCTGTCCACAGCAGCGCTGCACCATGACGACACACAACATCACTCGATCAACTGAGATAAACGTTCGGCAACGACTAATATAATCGGAATGTTTTAGTAGATGGTGCTGAAACATGTATTTTTGCCGAAAAAACAATCAATGCAAGTAAAGCGAGTAATGCATATTAAGTTGTATAATAATGTCCTTTAGGCCTACTGCTTTGCCTTCATTCAAGGCAGCTTCGTGACCTTAAAAATAAAACATTCGTGTAGCATCATTATTTCGCATAAAAAAAACAAAAATTTACGATGCGCAGCAATTCATAACTGTGGCAGTTTTCGCACAGAATAATTCTTCTCAATGCTCTTTCTTAATATCGTCATTAAATTATTCTAGCCATTTAGAATTTATAAATGTGATTACTTCAACTCAGAGTTACTGACACTTTCTTTCTCTTATACCATTCAACAGATTTTGGTGTCTGTTGTTGTCGATCAAGTTTGCTAATATTAGTAATAGTTGTGCGTAAAGTATTTACCGTTGTAACAGTACAAAAAGTTTTTACTACTGATTACGATCGTGACTTAATTCTCTTAGTGTGTTACATTTTTAAAAGAAGCAGTATAAAAACCTTTATATTTTTCATACTGTGTGTCGTATGTATTATGTTTGAGATGTCCGAGTCCGAAGTCGGTGATTTTGACAACCAATCGACTGTCCAACAAACAATTAGAGCTTTTCAGGCGACCGTGAAACTTCAGCTGACTTTTGTGAATATACTCCATTCCCTACAAATGCACACAAAACGGTGTAAACTACTTTTCTTGTCAGCCCGCGTATTAACAACTGCTTTATTAACGACAAAATAAACAACTACTTGAAGTTTTTTTTATCGCAACCAGCCACTTGTTTGTAGTGCTTTGAATCACAACACCAGTAAATACACTGCTGTTTATTTAACGAAAAAATATCATATAACACCAAAGTGATTTACATAATCCTTTACAATAAATCTCTTAGTGAGAACGATACACGCCCAGAAACGTTTTTCATTTGTTTTATCGCCAGCCCGTATTCGTTGGAGTCAGGCAGCTAGATCAGACTTAAGCTGAGACATGGTTCAGCTGATTTACGCTGTTTATCAGTCTTCGATGTAGATGTAGTCTACGCTTGGCGTTTTGGAGCTTTAAACCCTCACTTAAGATAAAGTAAAAGAACACTCGAAGAGCGCAAACCTTCGTCAGCGCGGTCACTTTATTTCGTTGTGTTTGCCAGATGGCAGCACGGACGCCGTAGAAGGTTTACCGTTGTGCCCTGTTTCGCTATGAAGAGAATGGAATCGTATCTTGGATGCAGAATTGCAGATACTGATTGGGGTCACCATTAAAGTCTAATTACCTGGTTCAGCTGATCCACAATGCTTATCGATCTGATTTAACATACTATAAGTACTTTTTTGTTTGTATCATTGTATAGCGATTACAAAAAGTATATAACGCCTTCTTGACTCAGCCGACAATGTTTGGTATAATTAGGCTATTTGTGAATCATACACAATCAATATAATCCAAAAGTTACCCTAAACGTTGACACATGTTGTGTTTATAACAGTCTTTTACTGTCAGAATATTCAATTACAATCTCCCTTCTGTTATGGTGCTGCATTTTTCGGTTCTCTATTTTCCGCCTTCTAAAATTTGGTCCTGCATTTTCCACCTTCTGAAAGTTTGTACGTAATTACAGTTCACGTCATTTTTGGTCCTCTGTTTTCAGTCAACCCGTCCCGTGTTTATTGTGTCTCGTTGCTAAAACGCAGTGCATATTTATAAATATGCTTTGCTGATTAACGCACCTTGATAATTTCTTCAATAAACGACTTTTTGAAGTTTTCATCAAGTTTTATGCGGTCGTCCAACAGCACGTTCTGAACAGTAATACAATGGTAACAAGAAAAATGTATACACGAATTATACAAATCACGTCATACACATACGCGTACGTTTGAATGCATTTTTTTTACAAAAAATACTGTCAAAGCAAGTTGTGGTAGCCCTTTTGTCGAAGCAAGCAGGATGACATTAATCCACAAAAAATACTTTGGATTGTAACCAATCTGATGTATACTCCGCGCATACTATACGCCGATGCTACTACTACTACTGCAGTACTACTACTGCTACATCTGTAACTAAAGATCCAAGACATGTTTCTTATAGAAACCGAGTTGTAGCCCATTTTGTCCCAAATTTAGTTGCTATGGCAACTGGAGTCAGTCGGGGTGAAATTTGTTTGGCAGCGTTCGACGGCCCAATCCCGAAAGTCCCCTTTCAGACGCAAAGATCTCGCAAATATCTCTCACAGAATCCAAGCCATGTTATAGGCCATTTTGTCTCAGATTTCGTTGTCATGGCAACAGGCGTCAGTTTGCGTAAAAATAAAAGGCACTGTTAAATTGGCCGACCTCGACAACCCTAGCCGAAAACCAAACCCGAAGTAAATCGGATGATTCGTTGCTGAAATATGACCATTTGAAATTCTTCCAGGAAGGCTCCTCAAAAAACAAAGGTCGGTCGTCGGTTGTTGGTCGGTCGGTCGGTCGGTCCTCAATATTACACTGATTTAATATACTCCTCTTCGCTACGTTAGTAACGTAGCGCGTGAGGAATGAAAAAAATTTAAGCTACATAGAAAAGTGATATAAGATTAGCTGCGTTTTGATTCCAAGTCACCTAGATAACATGATAAAGAAGCAAATTCAAAAGTCATCACAGTCAATATCGTTCAGTTTATGGATTATAAAGTGCTAGAAAACGTCATGTTTATCGAGTTGACGAAATCTACCATGGGTAGCCTCTAGACTTCTCGTTAATACCCCGTTTACACGATCAAGCAAACATCAAGCAACCATCAAGCAAATGTATTCAAATTACACAAGCACGACGTGTGCTCTAATTGCTTGATGTTTGCTTGATCGTGCAAACGGGGTATAAAAGAGCACTTCCACTACGGCGTTGTGTTGCGTTGCGTTGCTTTGTCGCGTTGCAGCGCTGCAACGCGCTGTGTAGCGCGTTGTCGTGATAGTATAAACACGAATTTACAGCTTATTCAATGGGAAGCATTTCCACTACAGTTGTGCGTTGCGTTGCGTTGCGATGCGTTTAAAATAGAAACGCCGATAGTGTTTTTATTTTTTTTTGTTTACTATCTAAGCGATAGTAATTGCGTTGACCAATGAGAACGCTCAACTAGCCTGAGTAGGTCATCAAACTGATCGACAGACAGCCGAAAGTATCGCCGGAACAGAGCTGGGTCAGAGCATAGCTACTGTATCAGATGCTGATAGTCGCCTTGGTCATCCCGGTTGGAGATGACGGGATGAATCCAAAATCTAGGCCTACGTTTTATTTTTACGCGCGAAAGCAGCTATGCTATAGCGCGTCTTAGCTATCGCAATTCTGTCCGTCTGTCCGTCCGTCCGTCTGTCACACGGGTGGATCAGGCAAAAACGGTTCAAGCTAGGGTCTCCAAATCTTCACCATCGGCTGCCTGGAAGACTCTAGTTTCAGGAACCGTAAAGCTTTTTCGTAAATTCGAAGGGAATCACCCCGAACGAGGTCACTAAATGAGAGGGGGGTGGTCAAAATTTGCGATTTTTGGTCAATAACTCGTTGTATCTCAGTAACGGTGCGAGATAAGGCCTAGGTTACTATTAATCACTAATAGCAAATCGTATATTGGCTGTCGATTGGCGCCGAATTCAATGACCTTGGATGACCTTGAAAGCCAAAATAGGGGGTTTTACGGATTTTTTTCACGATATCGGGCTGCGCAAGTCTATATCATTCACAAAAAGGCGCCACCGTCGCCAACGCCACACGCGCCTATGGCCGATGTGTATTATGGTCCCGATGGGCCGATCCAAGTGATATGCGATTTTCAAAACTATAACTACTGAACTGGAACTGCCATAGGCTTTCGCGCGTCCCGTGAGCTTTGCTCAAATTTCTTGTTTTCTTACGCAACACGTATGTGCAACAAGCTGCTGCTCCCAACAGCAACAATTTTCGTATTTGTCAACTATATTAACTCATTAATATACTTCCCAAAAATGTCTACGCCCTTTTCAACGCGCTGCAACGCGCAAACGCGTTCAAACGCAACGCAACGCGCAGCCGTAGTGAAAATAGAGCTTAATACACTGTGTCCCCAAAAAACATTCCCGACATTTTTGACTGTAACTTGAAAACCAATTATCATATTTTGATCATTTGTGGTAAAAATATTCTAGACACAATTTGCCATCAAATAGTTCAGTTTCCCACCTCACCCAATGTATGCTTCCGCACTGCCTAGGGAAAGCAGATCAAGCGAAATATATGTTGAAATAAACAGAAAACCTGAAAAAACATCCCCGACATTATCGATCGTAACTTGAAGAAAAATCAGCAGATTTTAATACTTTTTGGCAGAAATATTTCTGGCACAACTGGCTATTAAATAAGTGTTTTAGTTATCACCTCACCCAACGTCTGCTTTTGCACTACCTGGGAAAAGCAGACCAAGCACAATAGGTGTTAAAATGAATGAAAAAACGTCGATAAATTCCATCTATCCTAATTTGTGGGCCCCAACGGTTTATTACAAGGTTTGACTGAAAAACACTTCAAGCAATTTTGCAATTAAGCAATCAAACAATTTTTCAGGCAGTTGAAAAATGAACAACTGGATGAAATATCAGCCCGAGTGTCAGAAATGTGAACGAAATGTGTTTTTACGCGTTATGTTAATTAAGCAATCATATCGCATGGGATACAAAAGTGATATTTCGCTGGTTGTGTTTTCCCCAGATAGTGCAGAAACAAATGCTGGATGAGGTGGAAAACTGAACGGTCAATTGATGGCAAGTTGTGTCAGGAATATTCATACCAAAAATTATGAAAATCCGGTAATTGGTTTTCAAGTTACAGTCAAAAATGTCGGGGATGTTTTTTGTGGGCACAGTGTAGTTAACATTGCAACACTAGTTAACCACAAGTAGTAGACTAGTAGGCCTACTGCCTACGTTATTTAACGCCGGTAAAAATATCGGCGCTACAATGGCATCATCATTTTCAGCCCAACGCGACAAACTAGCAGACACAGCTAGAACATAACCTAATTAGAAAAGCAGTCAGAGACCGCAGACGTCCGCCAACGCCATGTTGTTCGCCAGGTGGCAGCACCATAATCGGTTTGGCAGCGGTTTACCTTATGCCCCACTGAAAGCAATGTTAACGAAAATTTCAAAGTAATCTAAAATCCAGGATTCCTTCTGGATTACCACCAAAACTGAATCGCTTGTAGCTTTTGCCATTCCTGACATTCCCTGAAAATTTCAGAAAGATCCTTCCATAACTTTTTGAGTTATCTTGCTAACACACAGACAGACAGACAGACAAACTCTGGCAAAAACATAACCTCCTTGTCGGAGGTAACTATAGCAACAAAATGGCATTACCATGAGGCACCTGCGGGTGCAGTAGACCCAAGCAATGGAAATATTTGGTGCGTCGGTGCAGAGTCCTATGAATTGGTTCACGTTCTCGTGGCTCATGTCTCTCATCTACAACATTGTAGAACGCGTGAGCTAATCTATAGGTAGTTACTGTCATGCAGCATTATTAGTACAACGTCAGTCAGTCAGAGCACCGACACAGTGTTTTTGTGATAACTGTAACATAACAAAAAGCCCAGCTGTCGTTAGGGAGAACGCACTTTCGTCTATATATACGTTGTAAACGGTAGCGCGTTTCCCCTAACGAAAAACTCCCAATTTTCCTACCTTTTTCCATTCAACCCCAAATTTGAGAACGTTTCCCTTGAACTATATCCCCAAATTTTGTACTACGAGAACCTCGACAGAGTGCTGATTATTCGTGCAAAAGGTATTTCCCTAACACCTACCCGTTAGCCAGGGTACATCTGTTACATGCAGACGGACAGAGACGGACGGACGACACACGAAAACCCATGCCATAGACGCCTGTAGCGCGTAAAAATGACGCTGTAAAGAGTTTGTGGTAAAGACGTGTCTATTATGTGGCAATTCGGTCACGTTATTCAAATAAATCCTAGCATAAATCTACACAATCACTTCGTGATCATGTTAAAACCATTTTGGGCCACTTCGTAAAAAACTAGAACTGGGCAATAATTTCTCATATCAAAGAATGCGAAAAATCATTGTGCAGTTTAACGTTTTTTGTGGTCCTAACTTTTTCTTGTAATTTCATTGAATATTGACTCATTTTCGAAATTTATTATCGATGTTGTGACGATTGGCTACTACTCGCATTTGATAAAGTTACGAATGTAGAAAAGTTACGGGTTTACTTATCGTGGACCACCGGATGTACATTTACCTGTCTTTTGTGAAGCTCGCCATCTTGAACAAAAATTTTAAAAAAATAAATAAACATAAAGTTATAAACTCGCGGACAACGAAGACTTACCAGCTTTAGTTGGAGGAGATCATCTCTGGTTAACGTCAGACTTTCTGCCTCAATAAATTCGACAAAGACTACAATTCCGTTGTAATGGCCAGTTTTGTGTCGCGTTGACGTACACACTGCAGAGGTCACGTCGATCTCGACATCCGATCCACCGGGTATTGAAAATTTCTTTGAATAAAATGACACATTTTGTAAACATAATGAGTAACAGAAGATCAAGCTGCGATATTTTAGATCATGCAGCAATCGAAACTTTCTATACGCTAAACATAAGAAAAAAGAGTAGGGGCCTAAGTTTGTTTTCGATGTCTACCAACGCGCAAAATAAGTGACGCGCCTCTCGAGAGATAGACTCGGAGACTGCAACCAGCTGCAAACCCTCAAAAGCAAACATGAAACTCGACCTTTAGGTTAATCGTTCTACCAGATTGTAGGGGTGTAGACGCGCACTTGCTGTTTTTGTGAAAATGAAGTGAACAACTTTTGTTTCTTGTATATAATTGTTCTAAGCTACCGAGAATTAGTTTTCTCGTCGTAACGAGAAAACAGATGGGAGCTACGCTTTAAAGCCCTCCTTTAATAGGCGTTCAGAACCATCTTTATTACCTACGCAATTACCAGCATGTCTGTGCCTACCTGCAACCGTGTTCACGCTACACGTGATAATTGCGGTAAAATAACCACTTTTTAGAGGGGTAGCTGTCTTTGACGCCCGCCTGCGCCGGCCTCCTTGAACCTAGGGGGTCGGGACTTGAACTGCTAAAATC